>Ga0172379_10007549_pt1 | contig 14078 bp, 11 predicted proteins | sample GrowelOW334metaG_FD_119756 | JGI IMG/M metagenome (GOLD analysis project Ga0172379, IMG submission 119756) | Groundwater microbial communities from an aquifer near a municipal landfill in Southern Ontario, Canada - Groundwater well OW334 metaG | ecosystem: Environmental > Aquatic > Deep... | reverse complement strand
GGGCGCGGGCGGGGGGGGGGGGGGGGGGGGGGGGGGGGGGCCGGAGGGGGGGCCAGAGCGGGGGCCAGAACGGGGGCCAAAATGCTGGGCTGGAGCGCCCGGTCCCGCCGCCGGCCGTCCTCGCGCTGCTGCGCTCCGGGCTCCGCCCAGACGGGGGGAGGGCGGGGCGGCGCCCGCCGATCCCGACGGACCTGCGGGTCGCCTGCGGCGACCGCGAGGTGCGGGTGCCCCGCGACGCGGCCGAGGCGACGGCCGAGTGGTGGTACCAGGCGTGCGGCGAGCCGCTAGGCCGCGCCGCGGCCAACGGCAGCGTCGCGGGCGCCGCCGGCCTGGCGGCCGACGCGGAGGCCATCCTGGCGTACGCGGCCGAGCTGGGCGACATCCGGGCGCGCGGGCCGCCCGCGCCGGGCCCGGCCGCCGCGGTGCGGGCGGTCCGGCCCCCCGGGGCCACGGGCCCCGCGCCCCCGCCGCTCCGGGTCCCGACGGCGCTGCTCGCCCACCCGGAGCGGGCGGCCCCGGTCGAGGTGGCGGACGGGGTCGCCCCGGTCGTGGAGGCGTGCTGCGCGGCGCTCGCGGTCGAGGCGGAGAACGCGCGGCTCGGGGCCGTCGCGGCGCGGGCGGAGGCAGCGCTGGCGCGCCTCGCGAACGGGCGCCACGCCGCGGCGCTGGCGCAGAACCTCCCGGTCGACCCGGCCGACGTGGCCGACCCGCCCCGCGCGCTCTACGGGCTCCCGGGCCCGGACTGGCACTGCCCGGCCCAGGCGGAGACAAGAGAACGAGCGTGCGGAGCGCTCGAGGAGGCGGCTGCCGCGGCGGTCGGTGGGCTGCTCGCCACGCCCGGCGGCGGAGCCCCCGCCGGGCCCCCGCGGGCCGGCCCGGGCGCGCACGCCTGGCGCGTGCTGGCCGACCGGCTCGGCCTCCCCGCCGTCCCGCACCCGGCGCGGCTGGCGGCCGTACCGGCCGCCGCGGCGGCCCGGGCGCTCGCGCTGGCGGACGGGGTGTGGCGGGCGGCGGCCGGCCTCGAGCGGGCGGCCCCGCTGCTGGCCGAGCTCCGCGCGGCAGCCGAGGCGGTCGCGGCCGGGCTCGTCGCCGGGCGCCCCCCGGCCGGCCAGTGGCGGGTGCTGGGCACCCCGGCCGCCTCGCGCCCGAGCGCGGCGGAGTACGCGGCGACGCTCGCGGCGCGCGGGGCCCCGCTGCCCGAGGCGGTCCAGCGGATGGTCCGGCGCGTGCCCGGGACCGTCCCGCTCGACGCGGTCCGCCGCGCGCGGGCGGAGGCCGGGCCGCGGGCGGAGGCCGGCCCGGCCTCCGCCACTGGGTGGGGGGACGCGCAGTGGTGGGACGCGCTCGAGCGGGCGCTGACGCTCCCGGAGGAAGCCGCAGGGCTTACGGCGCCCACGGGGCCGGACGCGGACCCGGTGTGCCCGTGGGGCTACCGGGTCGACGGCGAGCTGACCCCGGCCCCCGGCCAGGCCTGGACGGCCGAGCGCGCGCGCGCGGCGCTGGCCGGCGGGGTGATCGGCCAACCGATGTCCCCTGCTGGGTCGGCGTGAAACCGGGCCGACAAAACATGACCGGCGGTTTTGGTCATTTAATGGTGATATCGCGGCTCCCCCATGCGTTGAGTGCGTAGTGGATGTCGAACGAGAGCAGCGATGCGAATTGTGTATAATCATCAGCCACGAAGCCGGCCGGCAGCGGTGCCGCCGTGCGCCGGATAATGCGACAGATCATGATCGCCGAGATGTCCCAGCCGGTGGTGTCAATCCCGTGGGCCACCGGCGTCGTGCCGAAGTTCGCCATGTAGTGGGGCCGGTGGGTTATAAGAGCGGGAGCAGCGGGGGTGAAATCGTCTGGATCAACCGCGACGTTACAATAGAGACTGCTGGTAGTGGCGACTGGATACCCGGCGGCGCCGACGGCCTCGGGGTTCGTGACCGAGTAGTCGAATTCCCACAGCATCGTCTGGACAGCGGCCGGTCTACCCATTGGAACGACGTGGATGTGCGGGTAGATCATCTTCGCGGCCGGGTCCGCCGTACCCGCCGCCCAGGCGTGCGGCATCTGGACCTCGAAATACGCGCGGTCCTCCGTGCCGCTTCCGGCGAACTGCATCGTCCACAGTTCGACGGCCGGCGGGCCCACCTGCGTGGCAAACGCCTGAAAACGACGGGGCAGTCCCGCCGGTCCGCAGATTTGTGCCGGGAAGGCGCAGGTCATCCCACCGGTACGAGAAGGGCCCCCCGCATGTCCCGGTTGTGCCAGGATAGGCCCCGAAGCTCGCGGTGTCGGGTAGAACCACGTTACCGACGCGCGTCCCCTGGACCGCCATCTATCTAGCGCTTTTGAATCGCCCTGGGCCCTGATCACCCGGCGCGACTGACTCAAAACAATGGACTGCCACGAACCGTGTTGTGCCGCGGGCCACGAGGCCGCAGGCTGCGGGTGCGGCCACGGGGCGGGGTGCGACCACGGGATGGGGTGCGAACAGCGCCGCGTGCCCGCGCGCGTCCAATGCGCGGCCGCAGCCGCCGCGGCCGCGGAGGTCGGGGCGGCCGACGTCGAGGCGGCCGCGCGGGCGCTGGGGCAGACCGCCGGCCGGCCGGACGCGGCCGCGCGCCTGGCCCGGCGCTGCGCGTGCGGGGACCCGGCCGCGCGGGCCCGGCTGGCCGAGCTGGCCGCGCTGTTCCCGGGGCTCCGGACGGACGCGGGCCGCCGCGCCGCCGCCCGCCGGTTCGCCGGCGCGGCGCTCGCGGCGCGGGACGAGGTGGAGGCGGCGCGGCGCGTCCTGCTCGGGCTGCCGGCCGACGCCCCGCTCGGGATGGCGGACGATGGCGCCCGCCGGCTGCTGGCCAGCATTGTCCAGTATCCCCGGCTGACCCCGGAGCTGCTCTGGGGCCTCCTCGCGCGGATGCTGCTCGCGGGCCGGAGGGCCGCCGGGCGCGCCCGGGCGGAGGGGGCGGCGATGGCCGGCGACCTGCTCGAGGCGGCGCGCCTCGGGCAGCTCGTCCTGAACGCGGTCCGGATGGCCGACGCGGGGGGGCGGGGCCCGGACAGCGAGCTGTTCAGGCCGCTGATGGTCGCCGCCAGGTGCTGCCGCTGGCGGGCGCTGGGCATCCCAGTTGAGCTGCCAGTTGAGCCCCGCGAGGCCGCCGTCCTCGCCGCCACCGGTCTCGCGACGGACGTGGTGGACGTCATCCGGCGGGCGCGGGCGGAGGCCAAGGCGCAAACAATGGCGCAGGCGCAGACACAGGGGATGGCGTGGGGCGAAGGAATGGGCGACGGGCAGCCCGTTATGGCGGGCATGCGGCGCCCGGCCGGCGCCTTCATGCGCGACCGGCGGGGCCGGCTGCGCCCCCTCCGGGCCCATCCCCTGGTGGACTAACCCCTGGTAGATTGACCCCTGGTGGACTGACCCCTGGTGGACTGACCCCCCCGATAGGCTGGTGGGCTGACAGCGGAGGTGGCCAAGATCGCCTTTTGTTGGCAGCCGCCCGGTAAAATTGAATTGGCCCGCCGACTACATTACCCGGCTGGCAGCTTACCCCAAGTAATGGCGAACCCAGCTGACGATTGGTCGACCGAGATGCGGACGGTTGAGAGCCTGCTGGAACGCGCGCAAGCCGCGCCGGCCGAGGCCGATGCGCGCCTGCTGACCCTCTCCTATGGAGACCAGGCCGCGTATGCCACGATGAAGACCCTGGTGGCACAGTATCCGCAGCTTCAGGTGGCGAGTGCCCGCAGCGCGCTCATCTCGAGAATCTCCGCGATCGCGGATGGTGCCCGCGCGGCGGTAGACGAGGCGCGCCGGCGCCTTCTCGGGGACGAGGCCGATGCGGAGGCGGCCCGCCTGCTGGGCGAGGTCTCGCTCTGCCCGCGCCTCGACGCCGAGACATTCGACCAGATCATCGCGCAGATCGGGCGCGTCTGGGACCGGGCCGCCGCCCGCGCCCCGGACGCCGTCCCCTCGGACGCCGACGCGCTCGCGGCCGACATCCACGATGTATCGGCGTATGGAGGAATGCTGCTGAACGTCATCGGCCAGACCATGGAGGAACTGGAGAAGCTTCGCCCGGACCGCTGGGAGAATCTGCGCAAGCGCGCGACGAGCGCGGTCCACGCCGGTCTGGAACGGACCAGGGCCGTTGCCGAGCGGTTCCCGATGGCCGCGGCAGAATTGCGGCTCGCGGGCGAGATGGCGAGGAGCCTGAGCATATCCTCCAGCTATGACCTGCTGCACACGGGGGTCGCGGCGCTCGGGCCGCTGGCGTTCCCGTGGCGAGCGGCGCCCGCCCGGGGGCCCGATCCGCGCGGGCCCGCCCCGCGCGGGCGCGCCCCGCGAGGACACGCCCACTGATCGGCGAGCACCGCCGATGCCGATCAGCAGTATTGCTGATCGCTGGCCGCTCTTTTGAATGGGCCGGGCTGGGTATCCGATGCCGCCGAAGCCCCGCGCCCGGCGCGTCCCGCGCGCCGCCCCCCAGCCGGAGTTGTCGACCGGCGCGCCAGCCGGCGCGCCAACCGGCCCGCCAACCGGCCCGCCAACGCCCCCGGCGATCTTGCCGGAACCAGCCGCAGATGCTCCCGCGGCCTCTGCCAGTGCGGCTCCGGCGTATATCCAAGAGCCTGCTGCCGTGGCAGCAGCGGCGGCCGGCATGGGCTATGCGATAGGTTCCGGCCTATCGCAGGGGGGGCCGGCGGCGGCCGACTTCGTGCGGCCGGACGGGATCGAGCACCTGCGGACCCACTCGATGTGGGCCGGGGCGTTCGCCCGGACCGAGGACGGGCTCCCCGGCCTCGACGCGGACGGGCGCGTCCGCCGGCTCGGCCCGCACACCGCCTGCCTGCTGAAGGCGGCCGACGAGCTTTGCGTCAACGCCCTCGACCAGGCCGAGCGCATGGCGGCCGGCGGCGCACCCGACGGGGCGATGCGGGTGCGCCGGGTCGTCGTGCGGTTCCACGTCGCGGGCCCGGTGGCCGGGCGGCTCGTCGTGTACAACGACGGCCAGGGCTTCCCGCTCGACGAGGCGACCGGGGTCGCCCGCGACGGGGCGCGGCTCTACGCCCCGGAGCTCGCCTACAGCGAGCTGTTCGCCGGGACGAACCACGGCGCCCGGCGCGGGCGCGCGGCCGGGACGAACGGCGTCGGCGCGAAGGTCGCCGCCGCGTCGGCCGCGCTGTTCCGCGTGCGCACGACCGACCTGCGGCCCGGGGTCGCCCCGCGGACGTACGAGCAGGAGTTCCGCGACCGGCTGCGCGCCCGCGGCCCGGCCGTGCTGCGCCCCGCCCGCCCGGGCGAGAGCGGGACGCTCGTCGTCGTCGACCCGGACTACGCCGCGCTCGGCTACCCCCAGCCGCCCCCGCCCGCCGACCTCGACGAGGTCGCGGCGTGGCTCCGGCTGCGCTGCGAGTTCCTCCAGACCGCCGCCCAGGGGGTCGCCCCCGGGCTCGTCGTCGAATTCGACCCGGGCTCCGCCCGGACGGGGGGAGAGGGAATGGGGGCGGAACTGGACGACGGAGTGCCGCCGAGCGGCCGGCCGTGCGTGTGCCGCTCGGCGGCCGACCTCGCCCGCCTGCTCTCCGCCAGCTGCCGGGACGCGGCGGTCTTCCCCTTCGAGGTCCACGCCGCCGGCGCCGGGGGGCGCTGGGACTGCGCGGCCGTCGTCCCGGACGGGCGGCGCGGCCCCGGCGACGCCGGCGTCGTGAACGGCTGCGTCTCGTCGGCCGGCGCCCACGTCCGCGCCGCCCGCGCCCTGCTCGAGGCGGCGGTCGGCGACGCGGTCGCCGACGTGATCGGGCGCGCCCCCGCCCGCCGATCGCGCGCCAAGGCCTCGGCCAAGGCCCCGGCCAAGACGGCCGGCAAGGCCGGGGCGAAAGCGGGGGCCAAGGCGCCCAAAACCGCCAAGGCCGACCTGGGCGACGCGATGGCCGGGGTCGCCGTCGTCGTCGTCTGCGCGATCGACGGAGCGGAGTGGGACGGCCAGCGGAAGGACGTCCTCCACCTCGCGCGGGCCCGCCTCGAGGGGGCCGCGCTCGCCGGGGCCGGCGCGCTCGTCGCGGCGCTGGCCGACCGCGCGCTGCGGGCGTCCGGGCGCCCGGCGCGGGCGGTCGAGATGTACCTCCCGGCCGCGCGCCTCGGGCGCGCCCCGTGCGTCCTGCTCCTCGTCGAGGGCAAGAGCGCGCTGGCCGGCGTGAAGCGCGGCCTCGGCGCGAACGCCCGGATCGCCGAGGAGCGTACCAAGGCGGGGCGCCGGCGACCAGGCGCCAAACCTGGGGCGAGCCGAAGCGACGTGAGGCCCGAAGGGCCGAACGAGCGAGGCGAGCAGCGAGGCCCGGAGGGCCTCGCGAGGATGGCATGCGGCGCGCAGCCCGTCCCGTCGCGCGAGGAGTTCGGGGTGTTCATCCTGGGGGGCGTGCCGATGAACGCCTACCGCGGGCTCGTCGAGCCCCCGGGCGGGGGGCGCCCGGTCCCGACCGCCCAGCTGCGCGAGAGCCAGCGGACCGCCGACCTCCTCGCCGTCCTCGGGCTCGAGTGGGGGCGCCCGCCGGACGCGCTGCGCTACGACACGGTCGTCGCGTTCGTCGACCAGGACACGGACGGGGCCGGCAAGATCCTGTCGCTCGTCCTCGGGCTGCTGTGGCGCGCGTGGCCCGAGCTGTTCGCGGCCGGGCGCGTCCTCCAGCTGAAGACCCCGCTCGCCCGCGCCTACCCCAGCGCCCTGCGCCAGGGCCCCCCGCTCGCCGAGTTCTACACCGAGGCCGCCTGCCACGTCTGGCTCGCCCAGTACGCCCGGACCGCCCGGCTGCCCCCGGAGGCCGTCGCCGGCGGCCCCGGGCGGGCGCGCCTCCCCCACATCGAGTACTACAAGGGCATCGCCGCGCACAACAAGGCGGAGATCTGTCGCATCTTCGAGCCGGCCAGATTCTGGGCGGCGGCCCACCGGTTCGTCTCGGAGCCCGGCGCGGCCGAGGCGGCGGCGTTCGAGGCGTACCTCGGCGAGGTGTCGACCGAACGGAAGCGCGCCGTCAACGGCGGGGTCCCGGACGGCGAGCGGCGGGCTTACGACGCGGCCGCCGCGGCCGGGGCCGTCCCGTGCGCGGCGCACCTGGCCGTCCCGTGCCGCGAGTTCAAGGTCGAGGCCGTCGCCCGCCAGCTCCCGTCGGCCGTCGACGGGCTGGCCCAGGCGCAGCGGAAGGTCGCGGACTGGGTCCTCGACGGCGACCGGCTGCGGCGCCCGGCCAAGATCTTCCAGGTCGCCGGCAAGGTCGGGGCCGACCGCGAGTACCACCACGGCGAGGCGTCGCTGAACAACACGATCTTCGGGATGGCCCAGGCGTTCGTCGGCGGGCGGGCCTGGCCGCTGCTCATAAACGAGGGCGAGGCGGGCAGCCGCGACGAGGGGGGCGACGACGCGGGCCAGCCCCGCTACGTGTCGGCCCGCGTCTCCCCGCTCGCCCGCGCCGCGTTCCCGGCCGCCGCCCGCGCCTGCCTGCGCCTCGCCGACGTCGACGGGCGCCCGGCCGAGCCGGTGTTCCTCTGCCCGTGCGTCCCGCTCGCGCTGCTCGACGGCTGCGAGCGGGTGACCGAGGGCTGGAACCACTCGTCCTACCCGCGGGCGCTGCCCGGCGTCCTCGCGCTCGCCCGCGCCGCCGCCCGCGGCGACGCCGGGGTCGCCGCCGCCGCCGGCGCGCTGGCCGCCGCCCGCGACGCCGGGCACGGGGCGTCGCGCGACGGGCGCCCGCTCCCGGCCGAGCCGGCCGCCGCCGCCGCGCTGGCCGCGCTGGCCGCGCGGTTCCCGCTCGAGGCGCACCAGGGGCCGTTCCGCGGGCGCTTCCTGCGCGCGCCGGACGGCTCGTGCGAGATCGCCGTCGGCTGCTACGCGCCGGCCGAGCGGACCGCGGGGCGCGGCGAGGCGGTGCGCGTCACCGAGCTGCCCCCGCGCGCCGCGACGAGCGACTGGGTCGCCCGCCTCGCCGCCCGCCTCGGGGACGACCTGGCCGGCCCGCCGGTCGACCGCTCCGGCGACGAGCGCGTCGACGTCGAGGTGCCCCTCGCGCCCGGGGCGCTGGCCCGCTGGGCGGCCGTGGCGGTCGGCCCGGGCCAGGTCGACGCGGCCGAGGCGGCGCTCGGGCTCGACCGCGCGCTGACCCCGCGCCTCAACTACCTCGGCCCGGACGGCGCGGTGCTCGAGTTCGGGACGTCGTACCACGCCGTCGCCGCCGCGTGGTTCGCGGCCGCCCGCCCCGTCTACGCCGCCCGCGCCGAGCGCGACCTCGCGCTGGCCGCCGCCCGCGTCGCCGTCCTCGAGAACCAGGCCCGCTTCGCGGACCAGGCTGCCGCGCAGCCGGGCGCCGGCCATGCCGGGATGGACTTCCGGCGCTTCGCGGACGACGCGGCCGCCGACGCGGCGCTCGCCGCCGCCGGCTTCGCCCGGCTCGACGCCGCCGTCGCCGAGCGGCCCGGCCGCCGCCAGGCCGCCGACATCCGGCGCGACCTGACGGCCGGCGCGCGGGCGGGATTCGCCTACCTCGCGGACATGCCCGGGCGCGAGCTGACGGCCGCCGCCCGCGCCCGCCGCGCGGCCCGCCTCGACGCCGCCCGCCGCGAGCTGGACGCCGCCCGCCGCGCGGCCGCCGAGTCGCCGGCCGGCTCGACGACCTGGCTCGCCGAGATCGACGCGTTCGAGCGGGCCGCCTTCGACTACGCGGCCAACGGCGCCGGCGCCGGCGCGTCGCTGGACGACCTCGAGGAGGACCACGCGCGCGACGACCACGGGGGCGACGACCGCGGCGCGGGCGGCCCGGCGGAGTGACCGCCTGGAGTGACCCGGCGGAATGGCAGACGCCCACGATCCGGCCCTAGTTTTGAACGAGCCGGCATGATATCGGCGGATGGTGGAAGAGTGGCTCCGGCGCGCTGTGACCGCGGGCGACGCCGTGGCCGCGGGCGACGCCGTGGCCGCGGGAGGCGGCGGGCGCCCAGACGGCGAGCTGGCCGGCCTGGCGGCGGACACGTTCGGCGCCGCCGACCTCCACGCGGTCTACCGCCGGGCCCCGGGCATGATCGCGGGGGAGGCTCCGTGCATCTGCTGGCTGGCTCCGTGGCCGGCGAACTGGCCCGCGTCGGACTGGATGCGCGTGCGCGGCGTTGTGCGCCAATGCGATATGCGCCAGCGGCTGCCGCGATGCTGGCATGAGCTATCCGCCGACGAGTCAACCGCCGTCATCTGTTGCCGGCGCGCGCGCATCAACCACGCGCTGCGGCACGGCTACCTGCCCGTATCGCCGTATCCGCACAGCCGGAACATGTTCACGGCGTGCGATTACGCGCTTAGCGTCCTTTCGGCAGAGGAGTTGGCAAGCGTCCATCCCGAGGCCGCGGCCCGGGTCGCGTGGTTCTATTCGCGGCTGCCGGGCGGGCCGGAGTGGCCCGAGCTGGACTACCGCCGGCCCGGCGCAATGGGTGTCCTGTTCTCGATGGGGATGATTGAGGCGGCGTGCCGCGCCGCCCGCTACTTCCGCGGGCGGCCGGTCGACTGGCGCTGCGCCCGCCTCGTGTGCGGCTGGGGCGGCCTTCCGCGGTCCTGCTGGGGCTGCCCGGGGCGCGCGTCGCCGGGGTTCCTGGAGCGGGCGCGGCCGCGCCTCCCCGCCCGGCTGCTCCACGCGGCGACAAACTGAAGGCCTAAAAGACGTTATCACACAGCAGGATGGACCAGGCGGCGCTGCCACCGCAGGGCCCGCCCGTGCGGCGGATCCCGGTCGTCGCCACCGTTCAGCAGACGATGGAGCAGTGGGCGCTCCATCGCCCGGTGGCGCATCCGGCGGGCTGGCTGTCCGTTGATGCGAACCGCACGTATCAGCTCGATCTGGCCGGCTGGACGTTCCGATATCGGGAACCCGAGCGCGACTACGCCCCGTGCCTGGTGGCCCTATCGACGCCGTCCGACGTGGCGGCCGGGCCGTTCTCGGATCTTCGGGGGGTCAGGGCGCGGATCTCTGGCGGGTTCCTGTTCGGCAACGTTCAGAGAGGAACTGAGATCGAGCCAGGAGCGATCTACGTCGACCGTCCCCACCTGCTGGGGGGCATCGAGAGGACGCGCTTGTGCGAATTTCAGCCAGCCCCGGGCAGTGGTTACATCTACCCGGCGCACCGCACGAACGGGTCCTTTGACGAAGTGCCGGCGCATCGATACTGATCGGCGGGCACGGGCCGGATCCGGTGCCCCGGGGCACGTTTTACCATCGCGTCGTTTGAATTCGCCCTTGTGGTGAAACAGTTGGCGGCTGCCACGATGGACCAGGCGACGCTGCCAGCGCAGGGCCCGCCCGTGCGGCGGATCCCGGTCGAGGCGGAGATCCATCGGGAGGGCGGGAGGATATTTGCCGACGGGCGCCCAGGGATCCCCGTCGTCGGCCAGCTGCTGGCGGACGCGGCCGGCTCATATCTCCTCGAGCTGGGCGGCTGGGCCTTCCGCTACCGCGCCCCGGCAGATCGCGACTACACCCGCTGTGAGACGATCCCCCCGAATCAGGCCGAAAAAAGCGCCTGGGGCTCGCCCGCCAACCCATTCCCAGACCTCCGCTGCCGCGTCGTGGGCATCTGCGGTGGGCTCCTCGTCGGCGACCCGCGGACGAGCGACGTGGTGTCCAGGGGCAGCATTGGGGTAACGGTCGGCGCTGGCATGGCCTTCAACAATATTTGCCGGTTCCACCCGGCCCGCGGCAGCGGCTTTCGCGATCCGCCTGAGAAGCTCTACTACTACGCAACAGGCCAGACTGTCACGATACCAGGCGATTGGTATTAGTCCGGGGAGGCGGGTGGCGACCGTCGAAATTGAACCGGCCGGCCAGCTGGATCTCTTCGGCTGGCAGAGATGGTGGACCTGATGACCAGGCGAATGATCTCCCCGGCCGGCCGGCGCATCGGCGAGCTGGGAAAGGAGTTCGCGAGCGAGTTCATGGCCACCTGGCAGCTGGGGAAGCCGCCGGCCTGGTGGGGACATCGGTTCGCCGGCAACGGGGCCGACCGGATGATCCTCGCCGGCTCGCACGAGCACGGGCGGGGCGGGATAAGCGGCCCCGGAAGGCTGCTCTCCGCACCGGGGGCGCTGCCCGGGTGGAAGCCGCCGGCGCACCTGGCGCGCCGCCCGATGGCCCCGCCAGGGCGGCATCGCCACGGCCCGTTTGCGCCGTGGAGCCGCTGACCAGACCAGGACGACGATTTTGAATCCAGCCGCGGATGGATTCCGCTGGCCGTAAAAGGATTCCCCGGGCCGTAAAAGGATTCCCCGGGCCGTAAAAGGATTCCCCGGGCCGTAAAAGGATTCCCTGGGCCTCGCAATGGTGGGCGCACACTCCGCGGTCGAGGACGACGCGGCCTGGCTGGCGAGCTGTATCGAACGATACTGCCGCCTGTCGAATCTGGTCAACGCCTGGATGGCCGACGGGTGGCTGGACGAGATCGCCGACGCGATCAATTCATTCAGCCACACGACGACACGGTGGAACGCCGACGTGGCCTACGCGCAGGACAGTCTGAACGCTGACATCTGGAATGGGCCATACCGGCGCGACAGCCTCAACGCATTCCAACGCCGCGCGGCTGACTGTTCCCGATGGTCTCCCTCGAAGCGATTCCGGAGCGCGTGCGTGCCGGCCGGCGCCCCCATGCTGCGGGTTTGCCACGAGAACGGGAACCAGGCCTGCCATCTGGTCGGGGTGAAAACGAGCTGGCGGACCGCGTTGTCCCGGCACTTCTGGGTCAGCCCCACATCGTGGCGGCCGGCCGCCTCGCCACCCCCGGCGGCGCTACTCCGGGTGGCGCCCGGCTTGACCGCCCAGCGGAGCGCCCGGCGGAATGCCCGGCGGAACGCCCGGCGGGCGCGGCAGAGGGCGGCTCGCCGGGCCGCTGCCGCACGGGCGCCGGGCGGTTCGCGTGGCCGCTAGCTGTGCTGGGGCTCATTTTTGAACCGGTCCGCGGATTGATCACCCGAGCACGAGATGTATCGCGCGGCGACGTCTGGCGGCGCCTTCTCCGCGGCAGAACGCGACATTGTATGGCTGCGGCGTATGATAACAGGCTACCGCAACCTCGCCGACCCCGACGCCGAGATGGAGTCCGACTTCTTTCAGAGCGATTTCGCCGATGTGATCATCAAGTTCGACGAGACGACAATGCGATGGAACGCCGATGTCGACGCCGTGTTCGACCGGATGCGCACTGCCGTGCTCGGCGACCCGTACCAGCCACACGGGCTCGAATGGCTCCGGCACAGCGCGGCGGAGGCCGCCGGGATGCTCCAGGCGCACCGGTGGATACTCGACGCGTCGCCGTGCGCCTCTTTGCTGCGGATCCGCCACGATGCCGGACGTCGAGTCGACCACCTGCCCGTGGCAAGGGATCGATATCTGGGCGCGTGGCTCGAGCGGGCGCGGCGTTTCCACGACATTCCGCCCGAGCCTTCTGTCGAGCCTTCTGTCGGGCCTTCCGCCGAGCCTTCCGTCGGGCCTTCTGTCAGGCCTACTATCGAGCTACTTCCTGCGTCAGTTCAAGGGGTCGGCCGGAACGCCAGGCGGAACGCCCGCCGGGCCCGGCAGCGGGCGGCCCGGCGTGCCGAGCGCCGGGCCGCCTGGACGGCCACCCAGGCCGTCCAGACGCCGAAAGCCCGCCGCCCGCCAGGGGCCCGATAGCCCCGCTGCCAGGGTCTGGTATCCTCGCACCGAGGTTTTGAATATGCCCACCATGATCTATGAAGATGGCGCGGCACGAGAGGGGGCGCGTGCCTCGCGCTGCCGCGGTGGAACGCGACCTGGCATATCTGGCGCGCCTGTCGGTGCGCTATACCACAATAGGGAACCCGCTCGACGCATGGCAGCTTGACGACTGGCCGGACCCCGCCGGCGATGCGTTCCCCCTGTTCGTGAGGCGCGCCGCACGATGGAACCCGGATACCGCCTGCGTCGTGAACCGGATCGCGGCCGGTGTAGGCGGCCCGCGCCAGATTGTCCGGATGCTCTGGCACGTTGCCGACCTGACGATCCGGGCGCGGGAGGCCTCGGTGGTCGAATTCCGGCTCATCGTCCTCGTGGGCGCCCCCGGCAGACAGGGGCAAAGATATAGGCACGAGGTCCAGCGACTGTGCGGTCACGTCCCCGGGTCGCAGCGATCCCGGACTCTTGGCCGGCCGTTCTACGCTGGTGACACGATACTTATCAGAGCCGCGCGGGATCCCGCGCGGCCGGCCGCGCTTGGGCGCCCAGTTCTGTATCGGAACACCCGGCGGGCCGCCCGCCGCGCCCGGCAGCGGGCTGCGCGGCGAGCCGAGCGCCGGGTTGCCTTGGGCGGCCCGGAGTGCCGCCCGGGCGGCCCGGAGTGCCGCCCGGGCGGCCCGGAGTGCCGCCCGGGCGGCCAGCCGGGCGGCTCGCTCGGCCCCGCGCAGAATTGAAAGCGCCCCGAGATAGACCATGACACAACTAACTTGCGAGACGTGCGGGAAGATTTGCGGATCCGGGGCCGGGCTGGCCGCCCACCGGCGGGCGGCCCACCAGCGGGCGGCGCATAGGCCAGTCGCCCACGAACAAGCCGCCCATAGGCCAGTCGCCCACGAACAACCAGCCCGTGGCGAGGCAGCACAGAACCCAGCGAGAGGGGCGATAGCCGCGGCAGCGGGAGGCAACGAGGGCGGGGCGCGCCAGCGGCACGGCTTCGTCCTCGAAGGGCGGGTTATTGCGGCAGCAGGCATCGACAAGACGAAGCCGGGCGAGCGGTTCGACGCGCGCGTGCCCGTCACGGCCCGGGAGCACGCCGGGCGCGCCGTCCAGATCAAGGCGACGGCGGGCGCGGAGGTCGACCTAGCGGACTTCTTCCGCAACGCGGGCGTCGCGGAGACGTTCATCCTCGTCGTCGGGGTGCTGACGCGGGGCCGCGTGCTCCGGGAGATCCTCGTCCTCGAGGTGGACGCGGCGACGTGGCGCAGCTATTTCGCGTTCAGCCGGGCGCAGGAGATGAAGGCCGGGCTGGCGCTGATCACCAACCTGCTGGTCGACGACGCGCGGTGGGCGGCGTTCATGAAGGAGTTCGG
>Ga0172379_10007548_pt1 | contig 14083 bp, 13 predicted proteins | sample GrowelOW334metaG_FD_119756 | JGI IMG/M metagenome (GOLD analysis project Ga0172379, IMG submission 119756) | Groundwater microbial communities from an aquifer near a municipal landfill in Southern Ontario, Canada - Groundwater well OW334 metaG | ecosystem: Environmental > Aquatic > Deep... | reverse complement strand
GCCGCTAGATCGCCTGTGGCGCCGTAAACGACAAGCACGAACGGTCTGGGCCTCCGGCGGGTAGCGAGCCCTACGGCTAAGGGGTTTCTATTCATGTCTTTGAATATAAGCCGCAATAGTCGTCCGGGAAAGGCGAAAACGATGGAACGTTTGGGCGCCTAGATCTTAGAAGAGCGCTTTGCGCGCTCTCCCTATTTCGTCAGGAACTCATAGATCGATTTCGGAACCGGGATACCGTCTTTGGTATAACGCGCCATCACCTTATTTTCGATCTCACCGGGTACCAGCACTTTTTCAAATCCGGGAGCCGGCGGAATTCGATGGATTTCATCGATCATCGTCTGCGCCATTTTCAGGTATCCGTTCCCACCCCAGAAAATCGCCGGATCGATGACGATGAGCAAATTTGAAAGGTCGCGATATTTATCATAATCACCGTACATCTGCTTTACGTGCGGGCCGAACACACCGCCGACTAAAAGTCCCGTCAACGCTTCAACCATGACGGTGATGCCGTAGCCCTTAGGCCCGCCGAAGGGAAGGAGCGCTACGGCCTTTTGCGGGTCGGTGCATTTTTTTCCGTCAGCATCGACCGCCCAATTGTCGGGGATCGGCGCGTTCTTTTCCCGCGACGTCAAGATTTTTCCCCAGGCGACTTCGCTGGTAGCCATATCCAGCAGGATATCCTCTTTCTCACCGGGAAAGCCGAAGGCCATCGGATTGCTGCCGAAAAAGGGTTCTGATCCGCCGAAGGGAACGACCAGTTTGTTGACGTTGCCGCACACCAAGACGGCCTTCTTGGCCTTCAACGCGATATCGGCGTAATAGGCGAGCGCCCCGCAGTGACTGTTGTTTTTAACGCCGACCAGCGCGATCCCTTGTTCCGCCGCGATCTTAACCGCCTCTTCGGTCGCGTACTTCATCGACACATGACCAGCCGCGCCTTTCGCATCCACAAGCGCTACCGACGGTTTGAGTCGCTTCATGGTGAAGTCGGTCTTCAGGTTCATGCCGCCCGAACGGATTCTTTGCATATAGTGTTCAACTCGGATGACGCCGTGGGAGTGAACACCGCGGAGGTCGGCGTATACCAGAACGTCCGCAACGACGTCCGCGTCTTTTTTAGGCATTCCCGTTTGGGTCATTTTGGTTGAGACGAGCTTAGCTAATTCTTCTTTTCGTACGATGACGGTTTCATCGGCCATGGCAACTCCATATTGATAAAAAGTAAAATATTATCCGCTCTACTAAACCGGTTTATAAAACTCCCGATATCCATTCTTGTCAAGGAATTGGACTACCGCGATAAACCAAAAGGCGCAACCCTGATTCCCTCTTGTTCCAGCCTTTTTCGTATCGTCCGCACCATAACGACAGCGTCGGGATTATCGCCGTGAACGCAAATCGTCTGCGCGAGGATGGGGATTTCCGTGCCATCGATCGCGATCGTCGTTTTCTTTTTCGCCATAGTGAGTACCCGTTCCGCGATGGATTGGGCGTCATGCAGCACAGCTCCGGGCAAGCGACTGGACACGAGGGTCCCGTCGGCGTTATAGGCTCGGTCGGCGAAGGCTTCTTCCACAAACGGAATGCCCGTTTGTTTTGCGGCTTCGGTCATCGCTGAATTCGCGAGACAGAGCATGTAAAGCTTTGGGTCGACGGCCTTAATGGCTTCCGCGATAGCCGAAGCGACCGCAAAATCCTTTTCCGCCATATTGTAGAGCGCGCCGTGTACTTTAACGTGTTGAAGCGGAACGCCTTCAGCGCGGCAGAAACCGAGAACCGCGCCGATCTGATAAATCACGTCGGCCTGAATCTCCGCGGGAGTCGCCGTGATCCTCCTGCGGCCAAAACCCACCAGATCATGGAAACCGGGATGCGCGCCGACGGCGACACCGTATCGTTTAGCAAGAACGACGGTCTTGCGAATAGTTAGAGGATCCGATGCGTGGAAACCGCAGGCGATGTTCACGGAACTGACGAAAGGCATTGCCTCTTCGTCGAATCCGAGTTTCCACTCTCCGAAGCTTTCTCCCATGTCGCAGTTTAAATCAATATTTATCACAGGCTTAACCTCTTCCTCTTTCAATTCTTCACCTGGATATTGCCTACAAGAGCTAAACCTTGATCCGACCGCGAAAACCCCTAACGCCGTAGTATGATTCAGCACCGTTGTGATACACGAATACAGTGTCATAGCGACGATCACAGAACAGCGCACCGCCAAGGTCCCTTATTTTAACGGGCGTTTTCACCCAGCTTGAAGTTTTCGTATCGAATTCTCCCAACTCTTGCAATTCTCGATATTGTTGCTCCGTGAGTAGCTCAATACCTATCGAGGCTGCTGTTTCGATGGCGTTTCCGTTTGGCTTGTGTTCTTTTCGTGAATCGAGAGCCTCGCGGTCATAACAAAGACTACGCCGGCCGACTGGGCTTTCAGGGGAACAATCACAGAAAATAAACTCACTGGTCTTTTCATCATAACCAACAACATCCGGCTCGCCGCCTGTGCGTTCCATTTCAAGGAGCGCCTGTAGTTTTTTTGGACTAGCCACCAATTTCACTTGTACTGAGTTCCAGTCGATTCCCGTGTGACGACCCATGTTTTTCCCGAACCGCTCTTTGAGAGTTTTCATCAGCTCGTTGGGAAATGATTCTTCCATGTCCTTATCCCCCTTTTGCGATTCGTTCACGGTCGTTTTTCTTCAACTGACTACCAATATTGCTGAGCGCGTAAATCCATCATGATTATATCCTGCCAAGCGCCGTGGCGATAAGATCGTACGTGGCTCGTTCACTGTACAAAGCGGCTTCCGCCTGCTCTACGCTTACCTGAATAAAGCGTACCCGGTCTCCGGGCTTTCCCTGCGCGAGCCAACATAAATCGGGGCCGATCACCGTGCCGATTTTCGCGTAGCCGCCGCTGGTCTGTCGGTCCGCCATCATCACGATAGGGCGCCCGTGCCCGGGAATCTGGATCGCTCCTTGGCAAAGCGCATCCGATACGATATCCGCTTTGCCCGTATGTTTGATCAGAGGTCCCTCCAACCGATACCCCATTCGATCCGCTTCGCTGGTGACCGTGAAGGTTTCCCTGAAAAACGTCTCCAAACCCACCCTTTCAAAGAGGTCGTCTTGTGGGCCGCTTAAGACGCGCAGAATAATATCATTTCCGTATCGGGGAATGAATTGCGCGGGGAGTACGCGTTCGATGGAAAAAACGCCGGGACCGAACCCCAGCTTGTCGCCTTTTTTAAGCGCCCTTCCCTTGAATCCGCCGATTCCGGCTTTCAAGAAGGTGGAGCGGCTGCCTTGGACTAGAGGAACGTCGCTACCACCCGCGATCGAGAGATACGAGCGACAACCTTCGGCGGCGATACCGAAGCTTAAAACGCTTCCTGCCGGCACGAAAAAACAGGACCAATTGGGGATTTTCTTACCGTCAAGCACCGCGTGCATATCCGCCCCGCAAATAGCGACGGCGATATCGGTATCAAAGCGAAAAACGCCGCCTTGCAGAGTCATTTCAAGAACCGCGACATCGCGCGGGTTCCCGACAAGAAGGTTGCTTACGGCCAGAGCGTATCTGTCCATAGCCCCGGCGACCGGCATGCCTAAAGACTGGTAGCCCCAGCGCCCCTTATCCTGAATGGTGGTGAGCAGTCCCGGCTCGATAACCGTCACGGCCCGCCTCCGTCACCGACGATCACTTCGGCTTTATACCTTCCCGTCTCCACTTCGCGCAAGATTTTTTCGTAACGAGAACCCGAAATAGCTTGAAATTTGAGATAATCGCCTTGCATGAACAAGGGCGCGCCATTCATGGGGTACGCCAGAGAAAAGATCGGCGTCCGCCCGATGAGACGCCAACCACCCGGACTTTCCAATGGATAAAACCCGGTTTGGTTACCCGCGATAGCCACGGATCCCGCGGGTATTTTTGTTCGAGGTTTATCCAGCCGCGGGACGGCGAGTTCTTCGGGAAGACCGCCAAGATACGGAAAACCAGGCATAAAACCAAGCATGTAAACGAGATAGCTAGAACCGCTATGTTTGGCTATCACTTCCTTCTCTTTCAACCTCGCATACTCGGCGACGAACGCGAGATCCGGACCGAAGTCCCCCCCGTAGCACACGGGGATGACAATCGTTCTGGATTTGTTCTCCGCTATCGTCGACGCCTCCTCTTTTCCAAGAATGGATATCGCCATGGAGCATAATTCGTTCCGCGGAAGACTTAAGGGATCGAAATAAATAAGCAAGGAACGGTAGGAGGGAACGATTTCGATAATTGAAGGGTGGCTCAGCTTACGAATGCCGTCGGCGAGAGCGCGGACGCGGCGATTCAAAACCGGGTCTATTGTATCGCCTAACTCTACGACAAGTCCTTGCTCTCCCGCGTTCAGCATCCTATACGTCATGGAGTCCATTTGCTCAGCACGCGGCGAAGTGGCCGGCGCCGTATTCCTTCAGACGAACAATTTCCGGCTCGTCGCCGACTTTGCGTAACGGCGTAGGAATTTCACAGTCCTGGATAGGCCTGTCGCGCCTGCGCGATGGGTCCGCGACAGGTACCGCGGAAAGCAACTTTTTCGTGTACGGATGAATCTGGTTTTCAAAAACGTCGGCCCGGCTGCCGAATTCGACGATTTGGCCAAGATACAGCACGGCGACCCGGTGGCTCATTCGTTCAACTACCGCCATATCATGGCTGATGAACAGATACGCCAAACCGCGACGCTGCTGCAACTCCATGAAAAGATTTATGATTTGCGCTTGAATGGACACGTCCATGGCGGACAACGCTTCATCAGCGATAATGAGTTCCGGATCGGAGGCTAATGCCCGGGCGATGCAAATACGCTGACGCTGACCGCCTGAAAATTCATGGGGATACCGTTTGGCGAAGTCGGCATCCAAGCCTACCAGTTCCAGCAATTGGGCGACTCTATCTTTAATATTTTTTTCGCCGTCAATCAAATAATGCGCGCGAATGGGTTCGGAAACGGAAAATCCGATGATCTGGCGCGGATCCAAAGACGCGAAAGGGTCCTGAAATATATACTGGATCTTCTGCTGAAGTTTCCGTCTTTCTTCTTTGCCCATGGCGGAAAGCGCTCTTCCATTGAATAGGAAATCCCCCGAAGTCGCTTCCTGCAATTGCTGAATAGTACGGCCGATAGTCGACTTCCCCGAACCGCTTTCGCCGACCAGCGCGAGGGTTTCCCCCGGATAAATGTCAAAGCCCACTTTTTCCACCGCATGCACGCGGTGGGTGGTCCTGCCCATCAAGCCCTTGCGCATATCAAAACGGACAACCAAATCGCGCAAAGACAAAATCGGTTTCAGATCAAAGCGAGCAGTATCATGGACCTGATTTTCTACGGTGATCGATGATGCTTCGGCTCCCTCGCCCACTAAAGGGAACGGCCGCGGAAAAGTTTCTCCAGCCATGCTGCCCAAGCGAGGAACCGCGGCCAGCAACGCGCGGGTATACGGATGGGTCGGGGCGTTGAAGATGGCGGAGACTGTACCGGATTCAACTTTTTTTCCTTCTTTCATCACCACTACATCATCCGCCACTTCCGCGATGACGCCCATGTCGTGGGTAATAAAGATAAGTGCCATACCAAGTTCCCGCTGCAGTTCGCGCATGATCGAAAGAATTTGCGCCTGGATGGTAACGTCGAGCGCGGTGGTCGGTTCATCTGCGATCATCAGTTTGGGGCGGCACGCCAACGCGATGGCTATCATCACCCGCTGGCGCATACCGCCGGAAAGCTGGTGCGGATAACGGTCCAGCATGACCTTCGCGTCGGGAAAGCGGACCATATCCAAAAGACGGCGTGCTTCCGCCAGAGCCTGTGACTTATCCATATTCTCGTGGAGAGTCAGAACCTCCGCGATTTGGTCGCCTATCGTGAAAACGGGATTCAGACTCGTCATCGGTTCTTGGAAGATCATGGATATTTCTTTGCCGCGAATATTCCGCATCGTCTTCTGGGTAGCGGAAAGCAAGTCCTGCGGGCTTTCCGCTCCGTTGAAGACAATGCGTCCGGATCGGAAGTTCGCGCCCATAAGGTCCGCAAGACGCAGTATGGAAAGCGCGGTTACCGATTTACCCGACCCAGATTCGCCTATTATTCCCAAAGTGCGGCCGGGCGCGACGGAAAAATCCAGGTTTTGTACGACTAGCGATGAGCCGAACGCGACACTCAAGTCTTCAACCGAAAGCAGCGGACGAACCGGGTTTTCCGTGTCATTCATATCAAACTCCCGTCGGTGACGAAATAGTCTGGAACGCGTCATAGGCGGCTAAAACAGCTTCCATCTGCGCCGTATGTCCAGCGACGAACGCGTCTGCGTATACGGTCTCATCCGGATATTCGGTAATGAGCCGTACGGGAACCGTCGTCGCTGTATCGACGGAGCACATACAGGGGAAACCATTTATGAGACGAAACGTTCTATCCCTGGTATGGATCGAATAAAGCTTCAATTGCTCTTTGTTGAATGTAATCAGGCCGGGGACAGAGCAAAGGCGACGGGTCATCGCGTCCAAAAAGATCTCCACTCGTTCCGCCCAGGAAGCGTGGTGGCGGAGGACAAGGAAAAAACCGTGAGGAAGCGTCCACGAAGCGAAGCCTCGGGGGATGTAGCCGGAATTGGGCCGCGTCCATTCATGAGACGGGTAACCGTGCAAATTGACATGCAGCTGCGCGCCGCAGCGTCGCAGGGCTTCCATCCGTAGAGCTTTCTCGTACACGGAATCATCCGTTTGGTATTCCAGATCGTTCCCCAACGCGGTATACCGCGCGGCATGGTGCATATGTTTCGGATTTTCCACCCTCAATTGCCGATGCAGATCGTACCCATCGGGGTTCTCAAGAGGTTCGACGGCGAAATGGGCGTTCGGCCTGCGGGCAAGAACCTTCGCGGCCCTTAGCGCGCCGACAATTCCCGTGGTCTCGTTCGCGTGTTGGCCGCCGCTTATGAGAACCGCCGCGTCGCTTCCGCTTCGATACCTTGCCTCAAGAGCGCGGCCCAGGTAAGATCGCGCCTCAAAGCGCTCGCCACCGATACTTTTAAGTTCAGCTGAGATTTGCGCCGGCGACAAAGGGCGGACGGCGGTATCCAAGTCCTGAATTTCCTCAGCGGAATCGGCAAGCGGTTTCGGTAAGGTCCGCGTTTCAATTGTGAGCGAGGCAAGCTGCCCATGGACTATTTCCGGCACAATTTGTCCCGGCCGTATCGTGCGGTCGCTCACCGGTCTGCCAGTTTTCTTTTGAAAATATTCCAGCAAGGAAAAATAAAGATCTTCATGCAAGGCTTCACTGAGGCTGAGCGTTTCTTCCCCATACGGAAGAACCGTTTCCATCGCTGGAAGACTCACTCGTATAGAGAGTACTCCGAAAAACGGTTCAACCTCTCCCCAATCGTGGGTCGCGACGCTTTCCATAACGGCGGAATAGATACTTTCGTACTCGGTCTCCAAGGGAGCGTCAATGCCGCCCGCGATCTCGTGTCGGATCCAACCTACCGGCGATAGGACCGTTTCGCCGATATGGTCGACTTTCAACCGATTCGGCGCGAAAACCTCAAAGCGAGTCCGACGGCCGTCGGCGTACAAAAGCGTAACTTCGTAGAATAAACGGTCGTCCGCGCGCGGTGAAAAACTCAATTCGCAGTTTTCCAGCAAAGCGGCGAGCGGATAAGCTTCCATCAAAAAACGGTCGGGAGCGCACTCAGGACGAACGGGATACGCGACGTGAGCACGCGCGAGCCCTTCCCTCTCCGCTTCATCCAGAAAAAAGCAGAGCAAGGGTTTGTAAGCGCTGCGTACGCGCGCGCTGATGCCGCGGGAGGCGAAACGGCTCTCCATCGAACGGCGGTACGACGCGTCTTCAAAAACCCAAAGCTCCAAAGCGCTGCCCGCGGGACAATCAGGAAATGACGACAGAACTCTTTCAAGGCTGCGTTCAAATGCCTTCTCAAGAATGAGTTGTTTCATTGGGTAGTTTTTCCGGTCGGGTCCAGCTTGTCGCGAAGCCAATCGCCTAAAAGATTCAGTCCCAGCACCGTTAAGAGGAGCGCAAGGCCGGGAAACACGCTGATCCACCACGCGTTCTGTAAATAGGTGCGCCCGTCGGCCAACATGCCGCCCCAACTGGGAATCATCGGATCAACCCCGAGCCCGAGGAAGGTCAAACTGCTTTCTAATAGGATATTGTTCGCCACGTTCAGCGTCATGAGTACGACGACCGGTCCGAGCAGATTGGGAAGCAGATGGCGGAACAGGATTGAGCGATCCTTAACGCCGATCGCGCGAGCGGAAAGAATGAATTCTCGTTCTCTGAGCGCAAGGACAGAACCCCGCACCAGGCGCGCGTATTGCACCCATTGAGAAATCACCAACAGGATGATGGTGTTCGCCAAGCCCCCACCGATGATGGCGATGAAGGTAATGGCCATGAGGATGAAAGGCAGCGCGAGCTGCACGTCGGCGAAGCGCATAACGACCATATCCCAAAAACCGCGATAGTAGCCTGAGATGAGTCCCATGACGACACCGATTACGACGGCGCCCGCTACCGACAATGCCCCGACTATTAGCGATATCCGGCCTCCGACTATCAGTCTGGCTAGGACATCACGGCCTAACGGATCTGTCCCGAAAGGATGCGCCGGATCGGTGAATGGCCGTGAAAGACGGTGCAGGAGGTCTATCGCTTCTCCTCCGTCGGGAACCAAAAAGTAAGAAAGCAAGGTTAAGAGGCAAATACCGCCGGTCAGCAGCGATCCAAGTATAAATTCGATATTTTTGAAGCTGGAAAAAGATGAAGTTCCGGAAGAGGACATCGTTTATTCTCTCCTGATACGCGGGTCGATGAATCCATAGGCGGTGTCGACGAGCAAATTGACGAATACGATCAGGAAGGAAAGAATGCAGATTACGGCCTGGAGGACCGGATAGTCCCGGGAAGCTACCGCGTCGAACGCCAGTGTGCCCATACCCGGCCAATTAAAAACCCTTTCCACCACGACTATTCCGCCGAGAAGACCACCGAACTGCAGTCCGAAATACGTGACCAGCGGGATGGCGCAGTTGCGCAAAGCGTGCTTATAAAGCACGACCCATTCGCTCACACCCTTTGAGCGGGCAACCATAACGTACTGTGCTTGCAGGATTTCCAGCATGGTTGTTCTTACAAGCCGCACATTTGTCGCGGTTAGGATTATCCCCATAGTCGTAGCCGGCATAATGAAGCTCGAAAAATCGGTCATGCCGCTTGGAGGCAGCCATCCCAAAAAAATGGAGAAGAATAGGACCAGCATTATAGCGAGCCAGAAATTGGGGAAAGAAAGGCCGACAAGGGAAAGAATTCGGATGAGCTGATCCAGCCATTTACCCCGGGAAACCGCCGCGGCGATACCTAAGGGAATGGAAATAGTAACGGATACCGCCAGCGAGGCAAGTGCGAGCGAAAGCGTTGCGGGTAGGGCTTTCGCGATCAAGGTCGCGACCGGCGTTCCGCCCATGAAACTACGGCCGAAATTGAAGGTGACCATGCCCTTAATGAAATTGAAGTATTGGACCAGAAATGGTTCGTTCAGGCCCAGAGCCGCGCGGATGCGGACCAGATCGTCTTCCGTCACGCTGCCCGCACCCTGCGCGAGCATCAACGCGGGGTCTCCCGTCAAGCGAACGGCGAAAGCGACGATCAAAGTAACGGCGAGAACCACAAAAATCGCCTGCAGCAGTCGCTTGAATAAAAATTCGGCCACGCCGATGCTCCTTGGAAAAGGACCGCCCGAAAAGACGGACGGTCCCGACTGGGCGTGTTATTCTACGGACACGTTCGTAAGGCGTAGTCGGCTATCCGGCGGCGCGTCGAAATTCTTTACGCGCGTGTTTATCGCATATATCGCTTTCAGGTTGTAAAGAAGCATTTCATACGCGTTGTCGGTAGCGTAATTGGCGATGGATTTTAGTATTTCCTCGCGCTTCGCCCTATCGGTAATGAAACGCTGAGATTCGAGCAACGCGTCGAGCTTGGGATCGCTCTCGTAAGGATTCCACTTTTCTTTCGAATGATACATCGCGTACGCGGTGTTGTCGAAATCCAAGGTCCAGCCGCCCCAGGATTGCTGGAATAGGGCGCCGGTCTTCCCGGCCGGTACGATATCGTTCAACCTATAGTTGGTTTCGTACGGCTTGATAGTCGCGTTGATGCCGACTTGCTTAAGGTAGCTCGCGATCGCCTGATTCACTTCCAGGAAAGTCGCGTCGTTGTTGCGCACGTCGATCTGGATGGGCGCCCCGGTCGGTACGTTCGCCTGCTTCAGCAAATTACGCGCCGCTTTGGGATCGTACGGCACCGGCTTCATGGTGGGATCGTAGCCGAAGGACAAGGCGCCCTGGAAACTGGAGATGGGGGCTGCCTGGCCGCCGAGGATCGACTTGATGATGGCGTCGCGGTCGACGGCCATCACGAGCGCCTTGCGGACTCGGACGTCCTTGGTGATTCCGTTCGCCGTATTAAAACGCAACGCATACACCGTCGGACCGGGGACGCTGACGACCTTGAGTTTGGCGTTGGCGCTGATGGTCGGAATCATGCCTATGGGGATAGTCGGCGGGATTACGAGATCCACCCGGCCCGCCTGCAATTCGGCGATCGCGGTGGAGGGCTCGGTGATGAATCGATACTCCAAGCGCGAAAGCTTCGGGGCGCCGCCCCAATGTTTCGCGAAGGCTTCAAGCTTGATGCCGATCTTCGGTTCGTAGGAAACGAACTTGAACGGACCGGTTCCGACCGGATTAGCGTTGAAGAAGTCTTCTCCCTTTTCTTTGATGTACTTAGGCGGAACGATCATGGCGCCGTATCCGGCCAGTTTTACCAAAAGGACAGGATCTGTGTTTTTCAGCAACATATCCACGGTGTAGTCATCGACTATTTTGACTTGGTCGATAACCGCGTAGTTTGACCGCTGCGGGCCTTTTTTTCCTTCGTCGCCGAGCAGGCGATCGAACGTGAATTTAACGGCTTCGGCGTTGAAAGGTTCGCCGTTGTGGAAGACGACCCCTTTCCGTAAGTAGAATCGGATACGCTTGCCGCCGTCAAGATCTTCCCATTTCAGGGCAAGGCCCGGCACCAGCTTCACGTCCGGTCCACGGTAGGTCAATCCGTCGTAGATATTGGTAGACACGGAAGCCCAATTGACCAGGAACGTGTCGATCGGGTCCCAGTTTCCCGGATCCTGCGGGGAGGATACGGTTAAGGTTCCGTCAGCGAATACCGGAGCGACGCCGAAAAATCCGCCGGTCAACATGACCGACAAGATACACACCAAAAAACTTTTCCGTCTCAACATCAGGATCCTCCTATGCGTGAAACTAATATCAGAAATATCACGTGAGCGTAAGCGTTAAAAAACTACCCTGTCAAGGCAAAGAAAAAATTTGCGCACCTTCATTGACTCATTGAAAACCCATGAGGTTCGGATGCGCGGCCTCATCGGACCCTGCGCTTCATCGCGGTTCCATATGAATGCCGAGAACGGAGCATTCGGCAGAATCACCGAATGCAACCGCAAACCACATGGCAGGAAATAAAAAAGTCCTTATCTCGCAAGGCTTAAACCATTGCAGGATAAGGACTTTAATGGGCGATACAAGAGTCGAACTTGTGACCCCCAGCGTGTCATACTGGTGCTCTAACCAACTGAGCTAACCGCCCGAACGTCCATATGTATAGCCGAAAGCGAGAATCCGTGTCAACTACTTGGACAGCACTTGATGGATGCGTTCCAAGACCTTTTTTCGATCAAGCGGCTTAACGATATAATTCTTGGCTCCCAGCAACAAAGACTTCTTGACCAAGTCCTGCTTTCCAAGGGCGCTTATCATTATAACCTTCGCTTCCTTGTCAAAGGTCATGATATGTTCCAAGGCCGTGATTCCATCCATGCGCGGCATCGTGATATCCATTGTCACCAAATCAACGTTCGGATGCAGCTCTTTATATTTTTCCACACCCTGTTCACCGTCGGCGGCGGTCCCGATTATGTCGTAACCTTCGGAAGTCAGGATCTGTCCGATCTGTTTTGCGACGAACATGGAATCGTCTACAACCAGAATACGGTATGAAGAGCCGTCAGGCTTTTTCCCATCCGGTTCACGCGCGTTTATTGACGGAAAATCCTCTTTCGTCTTCATACCCTATCCGTTACGCCCGTTCTCTGATCGCGACGTTGATTTCAACCTTCCCCTGAGGGATTTCCATCGGAACAATCAAGGCTTCAACCTCATGGTCGGAGACTTCCATGTTATCGCCGGTGAACAGGGCCGGAGGCGTAAGATCAAATTTAAAACCGAGATCATGAAGCTTGGTGACCGCCTGGGCGGTTATCATATTCGCCAGTTCGGTGATAGTCGCCTTCGCCAGCTCGTCCATGGTCGTGATATCTTCACCGTTCATCGTCGACGCTACCGCGAGAGCCGTGGCTTTCGACATATCGAAAAGAACCCGCCCCTCCACGTCGCCGGCCAATCCGACGAGCGCCGCGACACCGAGAACCGGCATGGTGGTCGATTTTAAGTAAAGCTCACCCCTTTTCACGTCCGAATTCAAGACTTCTTTCAGCACATTGAAGGCGGCTTCAACAAAAGGGTTAATATATTCGACTCTCATTCTGCGCTCCTTAGGTATAGTCCTATAGTCGTTTGTTTATTCTGCTCTAGCATAGGCCGAAACCAGTTCATTTCCGATCGGCTTCCATTCATCACTCAAAGGCGGCTTTTCGTTCCTTCCGAGGAACAACACGCCCTGTCGTTTTAACTTATCTGAGAAATCCGCGAAAACTCGGGATTGATCCCCCGGCGTCAGGAATGATATCAAATCGCGCGCCAAGATGATATCCAGCTCAGGATAGGGATTGGCATTTAAAACGTCATGGTATTCAAACACAACGGAATCGCGGATCGTTTGATTGAACCCGTAGCCGTTGCGACCTTTGACCATATATTCGCGACAAAATTCGGGGACATCCTCAAGATCGAACACCATGTTAGGCGCGGTAGAAATAGACAAGAGATCGGCATCATTTGCCCAAATCTTCAAGTGCGCTTCCGGATATCGGTTTCTCAGGATACACGCGAAAGAATACGTTTCGTGGCCTTTTCCGCAGCCGGGATTCCACACGTTGATATTTTTGGAAGGAAGATCAGGAAGAATCGCGAATACCGCGTTGGCGTATTCGTCACTCCAAAACGCTCCGGAGAAAGGCGAAAAAAAGCCGGCAAGATAGGCATCGGCATCTTCGGCATCCTTGAGCTGGAGATCTTTTCCTTTTTTTTGTGCCTTCCATTCCTCAAAACGGGCGGAAACCCATTCATCATTGAACTCCGTCGCCGAGAACTTACGGAAGGCGGAGAGGGTTTCTTTAATAAAACCTAAGTCCGAAGAGGCGGCCGACTGGCGCTCCGGCGAGCTCACGGCCTGAGTAATCACTTCCGGCGCCGCGAAGGAAACCGCGGGACTTTCGGTTATCGTATGCTTCTCTTCCTCTTTCGGGGAGAAAATGCGAATCGCGTCAAGAATGATATAAAGCCGACCCTGATTCTCCACGACGCCGCGAATGTACTTGATGTTTATATCGCCGAAAATCGGATGAGGAGGCTGGATTGAGGATGAAGTGATGCCCACGACCTTATCGATATTATCCACGATAACACCGAGTACTTGCTCTCCTATCCGGAGAATGAGGGTATTCTCCAGCGCGTCTTCTTCTTTCTTTTCCGCGGGAAGATGGAAAAACACGCGCAAATCGATTACGGGGATAATTTCGCCCCGCAGATTGTATACGCCCCGAAGAAAGGTGGCGGCGTTGGGTACAAACGTGAACTTTCCCGCTTTCGCGATTTCTTTCACGTTCATGATATCTACGCCGTAATCTTTCCCCGCCAGGGAGAAGGTGACCATCTTATAATCAACCGCCTCAGCCCGTTCTTTCCGGTGCTCGAGGACTTCACTTTCCGTCATCCGTTCGCCGTTCGCTGTCATGCTTTCCTCGCTACCGT
>Ga0172379_10007547_pt1 | contig 14085 bp, 6 predicted proteins | sample GrowelOW334metaG_FD_119756 | JGI IMG/M metagenome (GOLD analysis project Ga0172379, IMG submission 119756) | Groundwater microbial communities from an aquifer near a municipal landfill in Southern Ontario, Canada - Groundwater well OW334 metaG | ecosystem: Environmental > Aquatic > Deep... | reverse complement strand
TGGATCGGTATAAAATCCAAAAACAGTGGAATCATACTTATTATCGGCAAGATTAATAATATCATAATGCCAGAAGATAATGTCTTCAGCCAGTACATGCGTCCATTGAAAACCGCGCACTTCCACTCGGATGCCCAGACCGCCTCGGGCGGAATCCGATTTTATCGGATAGTATGCGTAAGGAATTCGCGTGAATTCTCTATCCTTCGAATCATCGATCACAAAAAATGTTTCCAACTGCGCATTGCGGACTCCGCGCCCAAAATACCCGTACCAATATCCGTCCCACAAACTGATCTGCGATTCGTCTGTTTTATAGAGATCATAGAAGATCGACCGGGGCCATTTTTCAGGATAGGAGTTTTTATTCGCATCGATCGCCGGAATTTCGGAATTCGCCCTGGCATATCCAGGTACGGGTTCGAATCCCCATACTTCTCCGGTCCCGGGATCTTTATCCATCTCTTCCCGGTAGGCCGATTCCAGGGGGGTGATGTATTGTTCCTGGCCGAGCGTATTGGTGATCTTAAATTTTGCGCCGACCAACAATGCCAACCCGTCAAGACTGCGGTGACCGGTTCCTTTCGGCCATTCTCCGTGAGGGCCCGATACGGCGCCGCTGAACCAGTCCGAGATCGATGCATCATTAAAGTAGACTGTCCGCACCAGGTTGCCGTCCAGCATCCCTTTCTTCCGGAATTCAATGTTGCCTTTCGGCTCATCGCGGAACATCTGTATTTGTTGGGAATCAACCTGCGCAGCGGCACTTCCGATACCGAGAACGGTCATCAGTCCAAAGAGTGCAAGTTTTCGTAAATAAGGATTATGTGTATAGTTCATACGGCTAACTCAATTCGTTGGTAAGATTAAAATTCAAGATTAAATCCGACGCGGAAATTCCGCGGTGTCGAAAACGATGTCGGGTTGTTCAGGTACTGCTCATAGGTGTTCATCCCGATAATTCTGCTCGGGCCGCCTTCCGCTTCGGTGAAGAAGTGGGTGTTGGCCCGTCCAGTTCTCGTATCGACATTCACTTCATTTTTTATGTCCAGCAAATTGTATACAAGGAGGAAAGTATTCCACCGCAGCCCGCCGAATGAAAAGTTTTTCTCCATCCGGAGATCGACATTGTAGGTGTACGGTTTCACCCCGTTATTTTCAGACCGCGTGATCCCCGCAACGGTGATATCTTCGGTGTACGGAAAACCGGCGCCGTAATTGAGAATGAGTCCGATATTCCAATTTCCCTGCTCGCCGACATTTGCCGAGAGATTGAATGTCGACCGCTGGTCCCAGTCCAACGGAACAACTTTTTTATTCGTTTCGACCGGAGGGGTTGATTGATTGTTATAATAGACAGAGAGGGGATCCGACGCATTTCCTTCCGCGATCTGGTAGGTGTAGTCGGCGCGCAGGCTATAGTAATCGGTAAATCGTTTTTCAACGGAAAAAATAAATCCGCGCACATTGCCGTAATCACGATTGACATACCGGGCGTATTTCAATGCTTCATGTGTTTCTATGATCTCCGATCCGAGCAGATTCCGGATGTCGCGATAGTACATCGTGACATCAATTCCGATATTCGTGAACAATTCCTGCTGCAGGCCAAGTTCGTATGTCACCGTTCGCTGCGGCTGCAGATCGGGATTTCCCATGGTCGTCGTTAACTGCCGTTCCTGGGAGATCAGGTAATTTGAATTTTGATACAAATTTCCGAACGACGGTATCTGGAAAAAATGTCCGTAGGAGAAGTGGATGATCCCCTGATCGGTGATCGGGAATGAAATACCGAGACGGGGGCTGAACTGGTATTTCACGGTCGTTCGTTTCATCCGCCCGGCGTCCGGATAATTCGGATTGCGGAGCGGATTTTTCAGATCGTACAGCACCGTTGAATTCGGGTCGAAATAATCGAAACGGATACCGGCATTCACGATCATTATACCATATTCCATTTTATCCTGAACGTAGGCGGCAAACTCGATCGGTTTTTTCGTGTACTGCTGATTCCCCAGCGTTCCCGGCTGCGGGTACGTGGGATGGTAGTTGGATAATATTTCATTCCCCAGCGAATCGATCGTTACGATCGTATCTTTGGTCAATCCCGTTCCATGATCAAACACACTGTGCATTTTCAATTCGCCGCCGAGGCCGATCTTATGCTCTTTGGAGACCTGCGACGTGATGGACCATTGTCCGATCATCGTCTGGGTCCTATTTTCATAGCGTCCTGTTTGATTACCGCCGTGCCGGAACGTGTAATTGGACGATGCCGCGCCGAAATCGGGATCGAGATACCGGGGATCGTACGGATTGGAATACACATATCCCTTTCCGGTATATTTATTGACCGCAAACTTCAACGATTGATACGTATCGTTGCTGATGATATGGTTGATCTGAATGTTCTGCATCCAGTTTTCGCCGTAGTTGTTCATGATCCCGTCCGGCGCCCACCGGTAATCATGACTGTACCCTTTCGACTGCCATTTTTCCCAGAATCCCCCGAAACTTACCTTGAAATTATCGAACGCATACGTCACCTTCCCGCTGAACGAATACTTTTTGAACGGATTCATCGATACATACGAGCTGTCTCCGGTATGGTAATTCAAGACGATCGTCTGATCGGGAAACTTCAATTCCATCGGAGCGGGATCGGTGAGATTATAAATCCGTTTGCCGTACAGATATCCTTCCTCATCCTGCAAACGGCCTGTCAGGAAAAAGGAGAGACTGCTCACCAGCATTGTTGGACCGCTCAAACTTAATTGATAATTTTTGATCCGGGTAAAATTTACTTTATCGAGATTTTCAAAGACATCGGTATGGTTCGTATAGTAATCGCCCACATACACGCCGGCGGATCCGTGAAAATCGGACGCTCCGTCCATCGTGACGATGTTGACGATTCCCGACATCGCCTGTCCGTACTCGGCATTGAATGTTCCGCTGATAACCTCCATCTCCCGGATCGCCGCATTTTCCGGGGTGAAACCGGCACCGCCGTTCAACGGATTGTTCACCGGAATACCGTCGACGAGATAGGCAACCTCGCCGCTTCGTCCTCCTCGGAAATGTCCGCCAACGACGCCTGCCTGCAGATTGATGACCTGCTGGATATTTTCAACCGGCATTACTTTCATCTCATCCGAAGAGACGGTGACGGATGATGAGGTCAAATCTTTTTGCACCAGCGGGCGTTCGGCTTCGATCACGACCCCTTCTCCCATTTCGATGACCGTCTCTTCCATCTTCAGATCGATCGTCGTGGTCAGGTCGATCTTGACCATCACATTTTTAATGGTGACGCTCCGGTAGCCGAGGCTGGAAATGAGCAGCGTGTATGTTCCCGGGGTAACATTGCCGATCGAATAATCCCCTTCAAAATCCGAGGAGGCGCCGGTCTTCGTTCCTTCGATCAACACCGATGCACCGATGATCGGGTCGCCGGTTTTTTTATCGGTGATCTTTCCGAAAATCTTGCCGGTCTGTCCCGCCACAAGCATGCTGGCCGCAAACAGAATCAGTAAAAATCCCCGGGATACACCAGAAAGAATACGTCGTAAGTTTCTCATAGATTTATTGCTCGTTTAGTGTTATATCGTGTGGGGAAAGAAGCATTCGTCATGCTGCTTACCCCGTACGCTATAATCGTTTCGTGATACACTGCTGACATAAAAAGTTGCGGTCACCCCACCATACAAGGTGACCGCAACGTAGGAGGTGTACTGCAAACTATTTGATCAACATCATTTTCTTGACCGAGGAGAACGAACCGGATTCAATCTTGTAGAAGTACATGCCGCTGGAAATATTGCGGCCGGCATTGAACGAGATCGTGTGCGGTCCTGCTTCCTGATATCCGTCGACCAGTGTAGCAACAACTTTGCCGAGCACATCGTACACTTTCAGCGTTGTGATTCCCGCTTTCGCGAGGCTGAAGGTGATTTGTGTCGACGGGTTGAACGGATTCGGATAGTTCTGATCGAGATCATAACTTACTACGTGACCTGTCGTTCCGTTCTGGACGCCGAGTGTTTGATCACTGGTCCAGGTGTACGTCCAGCGCCACATATCCTGCCATGACGCATCGCTTGGATTCATTTCGGAATAGATCAACATTCCGTCGCGGCGATCGGCCACTGTTTTATCATCGCGATCGTTCACAACGATATCCATCGGGATTCTCATACCGAGAGCGGGTGTAAACACTGCGGCGCTTCCGCCGAGGGAATCCGCAAGAACTGACAGCGGTATTTTTGCTTCAACAACATAACCGGGATCGATCGGCTTCTCAGCCCAGTAATAATTGGCATTCGGATATGTGATTGTTTTGCCGTTGTTATCCAGAATGATCTTATTCTGTGAAAAACGGAGATGGTAATCGGGGGTTGCTCCGGATTTTAAACCAGAATGGAACTTGCCGACCCAATCATATAAACCGATGTACAGATCCGGGGAATCACTTTCGTAGCTGTTCACCAGGGTATCGACGCTTACTTTATTATCCGTAACATCGTACGCAACATATAAATAATTTGCATCGAGAGCGAAATAGGCTTTTACTGAAAGGTCTGCATCGTTATCAATCGTACCGTTGGTGTTAACATGAGCTCCGCCGTTGATCGAGAGGTTGAACGGCGTCACTTTTGCTGTTGTCCATTCGGACAGATCACCGTCTGCCGCAAATGACAACGGCTGCATGGCAATAACCGGAACACCGCGGCCGGTATTCGTCACAGCACCGCTCAACGTAGGATCGCTCAGGTTTCCGCTTTCATCCTTTGCCACAACGCCGTAGTAGTACGTTACCTGTTTATCGGTCAACGGCGTGCGCAGCAGATGGGTTTGCAATTGTGTTCCGTGCGGCAAATTGAATAAATTCGTCGCATCGTAGATATCGGTGATCGAGGGATCATCGATCGACGTCCACGCATTACTGCCGTAGTAGACATTATATTTTTCAGTACCGGATTCATTGGTGAGATCTGTCCATAAGATAAGATTCTGATATACTTCACCCGTGATCGCAGAAACTCCGGTCGGTGCATCGGGAGAAATAACATCAAACACAGGATTCCCTGTCCAAATGTTTGTGAAATAATCTATCTGGCCTCCGGTGGCATTATGGCCGTTTTCCATAATTCCGAATTTAATCACTGCCGATGTATCAAAATCCGGCTTCCCATCGTCAAACAACATATCCCGCAGCGCGAATGCATAGTCATGCCATGCATTGTCACGCGTCACGGCAAATTTAATAGCACGCTTTCCATTTGCAGATTCGAATTGAGCCCGCAGTGTATCATCTCCGCCGGCACCGGCTTTGATTGTCACATGAAATGTATCGACCGGCCAACTTCCCATCATATTGGTAGAGGTCATGTCGACACCCCAGCCGCCCCAGCCACCCCATTCGCTGCTTTCAACAAATTTTACTGCATTGCTTTTCGCAACTACTCCGGAATCCGGGAGCACAGCAACGCTTGAACCTGCACCCCATGCCCACGATTGTGTCACCGGTGCATTAAAATCTTTTCCATTAAAAATGATGACAGGAACTGCGCGCGTACCAAAACGGGCGAAATCATCGAACATCACCGTTACCGAGTCAGCCGGTAGATTCACGCCTGCGGTGTAGCCGCTGGTGATAATTCCGATGGTCCAATGGTCGATTTTTGTACGGTCGAGAACTTTATTGTTGTATGTAAAACCGCCCCACGATGTCGGCACGAGAATGAATCCCGTCGAATCCGGAATGTCGGTTCCCGGCTGGTTTCTTTCGATCAACGGAACTTTGAGATGAATCCAATCGGTGGCAGCATCAAGCACCGTCGCATTTTCATAGATATATTCTTCCGAAGGATCGGAGGCCGTGGGTTTGTCGGCAATTTGAATACGAAATACGAGGTTTTGAGGAACCGTCGGCGCGTTCTTCACTTTGATCCAGATGCTGATCGAATCGCTCAGGCTCCAGTCTTCCTGCACTTCATCCGGATTTTTATTCCCGAATGTGGCGTATGAACCCCATTCGTGATACGCACCGATTTTTGCAAATACTTCCAGCGCGCTTGCACCCTCTTTTTTGTCGCCGGTGTTTTGCGTGATGGTCAACAAACTCTTGTCTCCTTCAACGCTGTGCGTTAACACCGTATCGGGACTTGCATAGTTAAAGCCATCGATTGCCGTTTGACCAAACGACATGATAGCCGAAAAAACTAATGCCAGGACTATAAACAGTACCCTTCGCATATATGTATCTCCTATATTGTATGAATCTGTGAATTAGTTGATGGTTTATGGTAATGATGACACTACTTCGTGAACTACCTGCCTATCTGCGACACGTGAGTCTTTGAAAATACCCGTTGCACAATCCGAAATTCCGAGAGACGGAAAACAATCACACTGGCGACAACGGTGATCAACGCAATTTCAAAGACAAATGAGTACAGTCCGTTTCGGGCATAGAATATCGGGTGAACCAGGTTGTTGTGAGATAAATATCCGATCAATGCATATGATTCCCCGATCACCATTCCCGCCGGCACAGGGAAAAACTGTTTTTTATGCATCAAGGCAAACACCGCGAACGCTGCAACGATCGGGGTGGAAAAAAACACCAAAAAGTCGACGAACCACACAACCGTTTGCATCCCCGAAACCTTTGCGAACGAAATCAACGATATCGACAAAAGCACCGCAACCACCGTCGTCAGTCTTCCGACCAATACCTGCTCTGCTTCGTTTGTCTGCTTCACTACAGATCCGAATATCCGCAGAGCCGCAATCGATCCGATCGATTGGAACGTCACGGCAAAAACTCCCATTAACCCCGTTAACAATCCAACAACAACGATGCCATCGATCATTCCCGGTTCGGGTGTACCGATGCTGCCGCGGGTACCGGCAGCGCCCTGCTGAATCACATATGAAATACCTGTAATAACGGCCAGCACAACAGCCCCTCCGATCAGCAGGCCCGTTCTCAGCGACCGCGCTGTCGAGACAGAAATTTTTTTCTGAATACTTCCCAATTCCATCCAGATGATCCAGAACAGCAGCACGCTCACCGAGAAACCCATAAAGAAAAGATTCAGATCCGAAAGATTCGAGTCCTGAAACACCGTGCTTCCGAAACGAAATGCATCCCGGAAAGAAAAAACCATCGGGATGTTCAGGAACAGCACGTTGATCACCACCGTGATGACGCTCCCGATGAAAAAGAATCCGAGGAACATATTGGAATAGTACACGGCATTCAGTCCGCCGACAAGGGCGTACATGCCCGACCCGACGATCATCACGACCAGCAACGAAAAATATGACTCGCCAAAGTATGATTGAATGATAACATCAGAGATCTGGAGAAGCACCAGCACCTGCACGATAGCCAAAAAAACTATTCCGTGGATTCCCATCAGCACATTGCCGGTTTTGCCAAGTGATGAAAAGAAATTTTTCAGCTGAGGCAGCATCTTTCCGCCGGCAAAGAGAACAATCGCAAGAGAACCGATAACGATGAAAACGGGAGCAATGGAGGAATCAAGCGATCTCATTCCCGGGAGGACCAAAAGGATGAGCGTAAAAAAAACGATTAACGAAAGCGAAATTCCGAGCAGAACACCATTTTTTGAATTGCCCGCAAAGAAATACTGCGTAACGTCGCCGTCCGTTTTTCGAGAAAAAAACAGGCCAATACCGATCGCGACGGCAATAACGAGGTATAAAAAAATATGTACGGTCGTAGCAATAATCATCCGAGACGATAAACGGCACAATGTATGCCAGAATACAGTGCAATGAAAATGAACTGAATTTCAAAAAAAAATGATTTACGTCAACGGTTAATTATCAAAATGATAATAGCATTGTTATACATTCGATAATTTTTTTCGAATTTCTTACGGGTGGGAAAGTAGTTATCGATTACTTAATTCCTAATTCTTTACACATGCGGTGATAATTGGGGGGTGCGACACCGAGCTTCTTGGCCGCGTCCGCATCGGAAGTCGAATTGGACCGGATAAACTCTATATATTTTTGCCGGACGAGCCGTTCAATGTGGCGCAGCGGGAGTGTCTCGTCCATGAGAGAAAAATCTATTGCCGAACTTGTCGCAACAGAAGTTCCTGTTTTTACGACACCCAGCGCAAATTGCACGCTTTCCTTTGTGATCACCGGATCATTGACAAACAGCAGACGTTGAATGACATTCTTCAGTTCCCGCACATTCCCTTTCCACTGTGCCGATCGCAGCGCGGTCATTGCCTCGGCAGTAATTTCAGGTCTCGACAATCCCATATCGAGACTGAATTCTTCAAGGAAATGGCTGACGAGCAGTTCAATATCATCCGGACGTTCGCGCAGGGGGGGAACAACAATCGGGACAACGTTCAGCCGGTAGTACAGGTCTTCCCGAAACCGTTTCGCGTCGATCTCTTCTTCAAGATTCTGATTCGTCGCCGCAATAATGCGAACGTCAACTTTGACCGGCTCCGTTCTCCCGATTTTTTCCAACTCACCCTCCTGGATCACCCTCAACAGCTTCACCTGCGCCGGAAGAGGAAGTTCTCCGATCTCGTCCAAAAAGATCGTGCCGTGATTTGCCGTTTCGAACAACCCCGGTTTCGCCGACCCGGCACCGGTGAACGATCCTTTTTCATATCCGAACAATTCGCTTTCCACCAGTTCCGAAGGAATGCTTCCGCAGTTGATCGGAACAAAATTTTCAAACCGTCGTTTGCTCCGTAAATGGATATTGACCGCCACAAGTTCCTTTCCCGTTCCGGATGAACCGGTGATCAGCACGCTGACATCGGAATCGGCGCATTTTTGAATTTGCTGCCGGAGCATCTCCGACGACGCCGATACGCCGATAATCTTTTTTTGCGACAGCGTCTCCTCGACCGAACGGAGCAGTTTTCGATCTGTCTTCAACCGCTCCTTTTCCAGGAGCCGCTTGTTGTAGGCATTGATGAGCGAAAGGATAAAATCGGTCGGCTGGTAGATATAGTCTTCAATATCGCCGGGATATTTCGTACAGTACCAAAATGCGCCGGCACGCATCAGGCTGTCGGCAAAATTATAGTCGGCGATATTCACGGTCATTTTCGTGATGACAATGATCTGAATCGCCGGGTCGATCTTCTTGATCTCGTGAATGAGATTTTCTCCCATCAATCCACCCGCGATCTGGAAATCCATGATCACCACATCGTACGATTCACCCTTTGTCCGAAGCATCTCCAGCGCTGCGCGCCCGTTCGAGATCACGTTCTTAATATTGATCTTCGCATGGAATGGTTTGATCGTATTGCGGACTCTTCGGACGTCGAATTCTTCGTCCTCGATCAGAAGCACCTGTATGATTTTATCGATCGCCATGGTTATGCGTGCGGCAGGGTAAAAGTAAAAACACATCCCCGGCCGGGGAGATTGGCCGCATCCAGTATCCATCCGCAGCGCTGTTTCGCAATTTCATGGGCGATGTAACAGCCGTACCCGGAATGACGGTCTTCTCCGATTTTCTTGGTCGAGGTATGTTCGAGAAATATTTTTTTCTGCCCGGATTCATTGACTTCGAGCAGCCACGGTTCGATGCCGTTCCCGTTATCCATGATCTTCACTGTCGTCTGCCGGGTCTGCGGGTCGAACTCGGTCGATAGCGTCACGGTAATTTCATTGTTCCCGGCATGGTCGATGCAATTCTGGATGATCGGTTCGAATACTTCCCAGACGACATATTCATTGATGTGAACGACCGGCACCTCGGGATCCAGGGAAAATTTGAAGTGCACGGCATTCGACGCCGGCGATATCCTCTTAAAGACATGGTCGACGAGGAAGACGAGCACATCATTAAGATGTGTTTTGAATATCTGGCTCCGGATCGTCTGTACCGGCGGATCGTACCATTTCATATCATAAATGACCCGCGCAATGAAGTTCGCATATTTATTGATCCGGAACTTGATGCTGTCGATGGTTTCAATGTTCAGTTTGCGGAGATCTTCTTTGATGAACCCCATGATCTTCTCCGCCTTGTGATGGGTGTGGTAGATACGCTTCGTGAAGAGCAGTTCGTTTTGGATATTGATCTGCTCGGCAAGATGGCGTTTCTGTTCTTCGAACAGCAAATGCTGCGCTTTATTCCGCTCCTTCAACGTGAACGACGAGATGTAGAACATTGCCAGCAGTCCGAACAGGATCAGCGCGGAATAGGTGATGGATGTCTCGTCGTACGCGGAGATCATTTCATTGGAAATCACGCTCAAATCGGGGCGGTTTTTCATGTACATCGCTCCGGCAAATTCGCCGCGCGGTACAAACGGAACAAAGAGATGAAATATCTGCCCGCCGGCAACAATGCTCTGGATTTGTTCCTTTGCCTGAAATTCTTCTTTCATGGCTGCATACAGCCGGATCGCTTCGCTGTGATCCCAGGTAGACGGCGGCAGGTTTCTTTGTTCATTGAAGATGTACTCGTACAATACATGACCGTCGTCGATGGCGACGATGGACGAGTCGATGGTCACCAGCAGGCAGATCTCCTGGACATTCTGGTTGAGGTACTGCTGGCTGAGAATGATGTTGAGATCCTGGATGATTTTATTGATCTCGTACGGCATCAGTTTGTCGTTCTTCGAACGGGATTCCAGCAGCAGTTCGAGCGATGTCGTCGTGAGATTGGCCAGCCGTTCCGCCGAATCCTGCTGGTACCATTCCTGCGTGCGGACCAGAATTTTCTGAAGGGAAATTTTATGGACGAACGAAACGATGATCTGGAAAAAGATGAGGATGACGAACAATACCGTTAAGTGACGGATTTCAAACCGATATTGTCCCAGCCCGTCTCGAATTTTTCCGATGAATGTTCCCATGGTTATTTGATCAGCACCTTGTTGGTTTCAATCATCTCCTGAGCCCTGTTCAACGCTTCGTCAACGCCGATCTCTCCCTTGATTGCCAGATGGACAAAGTGAGCGATCACATCCGAGATCTTCGTGTAGTTTTCCAAGAACGGGCGGTGGAACCCGTGGTGAACGAGCTGGCGGTAAAAGATCAAATCGGGGTGCGCACGGAGGTACAGGGAGTCGGAATAGATATTCTGGTTCACCGGAATATACCCGCCGAGTTCGAACATGGTCTTTTGCGCTTCTTCGGTCTGCAGGAACCGGAGGAATTCGACAGCGGCCTTTTTCTTCGTGGAGAATTTCGAAACCATCACGTTCCACCCGCCGTACACCGAGGTCGGTTCCTTCCCGGAGAAATGAGGAAGCGCCGCCCGTTCGATGTTCTTGAACTTCGAATTGTCTCCGTACGACTTCTGAAAACTTTCAAGGAAATTCGGCCAGCCGCGGACGAATACCGCATCGTGCTCGAGCATGTAACTGTAACTGTTGTTCTCGTCGAATTGAACGACTTCTCTGGGGGAGATCTTTTCTTTCCAGACAAAATCAACGAGCATATGCAACGCCGTTTTTGCCGCCGGGGACCGGAGATCGATGGTGTTGTTCTGTAAAAAATTTTTATCGATGCTTTTCGCTATTTCAAAATAGTTGCAGATCAGCCCTTCGTAGTCGTTTGCCTGGAAAATGTAGTACGGCCGGCTGTCATACCCGAGCCTCTTCCGGAGCGAGAGCAATTCGGTCCAGGTGATGGAGTTCCGTAATTTCGTTTCGATTGCCCCCGCATCCGGGAGCTGCCGAATGATGTCTTTGCGGTAGTACATCAGCCCGATATCGATGTACAGCGGCATGGCAACAAGCTTGTTTCCCGCAATGCACGATTGAATGGTGGGAGAAATAATGTTCATCCTCTCCTGGTCGGAAAAATAGGGATCCAGTTCTTCGCACCATTTCGCAAACCGGGACGTCCAGATATAGTCGACGGAAAAGATGTCGAGCCGGTCGCTTTTGCTCCGCAGCGATCGGGCCAGCAGTTCCTTCCGTTCGTTGGTCGTAAATTTAGAGAACGGAAGATCCACCGGCACGACTTCGATGCGCCCCTTGTGCCGTTCGTTGAATTTATCGATCACCGCCCGGTGCGCCGGCGAGATATGATCGGCAAAATACACTTTCTGGACCGCCCCCTGGTCCGCCAGCGGATTGCGAAATTCAAATTCTGTCGTCAGGATGATCAGCAGGATGACGACCGAGAGGAGAATGGAGACCGTGACCGCTATTTTCGTTGTTTTTTCCATTTGATCCCCAGCAATGTAGTACTATTTGACGCAATTTTCAACGACTCATTGTATCGAAAAGAAAATAAATATTTTCTTGCTAGTACGGGCGATGATTATTTATTTTTATTGAAGATCACCAACGCGAAGAGATATTCGCCTGAACTTTGTTTCCGCACAATATCACTCCTCGTCTATTTTCTTGTACGATGTTCCCTTCTCCTCGAAGGAAGAAATACCATGTTTACCATTCACCCTCGAACCCTGACCGCTGTTTTAGAAAACAGCGCCGCGTTATATTCTTCCCGCCCTGCGGTATCGACAATCGGCGGAGAGACGATTTCGTATGCCGAACTGCATCGGCAGGCGCGAACCGTTTCAGATTTTTTACACAACCACGGAATCATCAGCGGAGACCGTGTCGCCATCCTGAGCGAAAATAAACCGCAATGGGGTGTCGCGTTCTTCGCCATTACAACAATGGCGGCGGTGGCGGTCCCGATCCTTCCCGATTTCCATCAGAATGAGATCAGGCATATCATCCGCCATGCCGAGTGCAAGGCAATTTTTGTCTCGAGAAAATATCTGCAGAAACTGGAGGATGATCCGCCGCCGTTCCTTACCACGACAATCATCATCGACGATTTTTCCGTGTACCGGGGGACCTCGGCCAGGAACAAGCTCCTCGATTTCCTGGAAGAAGGCGAGAAGGAATTTTCGATCGTCAAAGAAGCGGCATTAAAATTTTTGGGGAAAATTCCTGAAGCGGTACAGCCGGACAGTCTTGCCTCGATCGTCTATACCTCAGGAACGACAGGGCATTCCAAGGGGGTCATGCTCACCCACGGCAATCTGGTGTCGGATGTCATCGGGACGACGCACATTGTCGATATCGGGAAAACAGACAGGCTGCTTTCAATTCTCCCTCTTGCCCATACCTACGAATGCACGCTTGGATTGATCACCCCTCTTGCGGTCGGAGCGTCGATCTCCTATCTCGATAAACTTCCCACCGCCAGCGCGCTCATTCCGGCAATGCAGCAGGTGAAACCGACGATCATGCTCTCCGTTCCTCTCGTGATCGAAAAAATTTATAAGACAAGAATTTATCCGCAGCTGCACGGATCGTTCCTGACACGGAGCGTACAGCATTTTCCGTTCCTGCGGAAAAATATCCACCGCATTGCGGGCCGGAAGCTGATGAAATCGTTCGGAGGCGAATTGAAACTATTCTGCATCGGCGGTGCACCGCTCGCATCGGATGTCGAATCGTTCCTGCGCGAAGCCCGGTTTCCGTACGCCCTTGGATACGGATTGACGGAAACGTCGCCGTTGATTGCCGGGACAAATCAGCTCAAAACAAAGTTCAGGTCGACCGGAGCCGCATTGCCCGAAGCCAGCCTTCGCATCCTCCGTCCCGATCCGTCGACGGGCGAAGGAGAAATTATCGTCAAAGGCCCGATGGTGATGAAGGGATACTATAAAGATGACGAACGGACCCGCCTGTCATTTACCGACGACGGCTGGTTCAAAACGGGCGATCTCGGCGTCTTTACGCCGGACGGGTATCTGTATATTAAAGGACGATTGAAGAACATGATCCTCGGGCCGAACGGAAAGAATATTTATCCTGAAGAGATCGAATCGGTGATCAACGAGTTTGACATTGTGCTGGAATCGGTCGTCTATGAAAAACAGCATCAGATTGTCGCCCGTGTTTTTTTGGACTATGAGAAAATCGATGCCATGATGGAAAATGTTCATGCGGCCGAATCAAAAGTGCGCGAAAAAATTTCGATCGTGCTGAAGGATCTGCAGACGAAGATCAACGAACGGCTGGCGTCCTTTTCGAGGATAGCGCAGATCGTGGAACAGAGCGAACCGTTCGAAAAGAC
>Ga0172379_10007546_pt1 | contig 14086 bp, 10 predicted proteins | sample GrowelOW334metaG_FD_119756 | JGI IMG/M metagenome (GOLD analysis project Ga0172379, IMG submission 119756) | Groundwater microbial communities from an aquifer near a municipal landfill in Southern Ontario, Canada - Groundwater well OW334 metaG | ecosystem: Environmental > Aquatic > Deep... | reverse complement strand
TGCGCTTCGTTTTGGGACCCTTCCTCCTCTCCTTGGACTAAATGACTCTGACAAACAGGATACCCTAAAGGCATATACCGAAACGTACCTGCGGGAAGAGGTACAGATGGAAGGGTATGTCCGTAACCTGGGGGGATTCTACCGTTTCCTGGAGGTAGCCGCATCGGCTTCCGGGGAGCTACTTAATTTCTCCAATATCGCCAGGGAGTGCCGTCTGCCGATCAGGACTGTGCAGTCTTACTACGAAATCCTGGAAGATACCCTCATCGGTTTCCGTCTTCAGCCCTGGTTGAAGAGCGAGCGCAAACGACTGGTAGCCCATCCGAAGTTCTATTTTTTGACACTGGAGTGACCAACGCCGTAAACCGCCGACTAGCTGCACCGCCTGACCCGAGACTGACAGGACGCCTCTTCGAGCAATTCATTGTCCTTGAACTCCATCGTTATCTCAACTATGCCCGCTCGGACACGCGCATTTTTTTCTGGAGGACCAATACCGGCGCCGAGGTGGACCTGGTGCTGGAGAGGCACGGCGAGCTGATCGGCGCATTTGAGATCAAATCTGCAACAGAGGTGAGCGGTAACGACTTTTCGGGACTGCGTGCCTTCCGCAACGACAACCCCGCTGTACCTCCTGTGGTTGTGTATCGAGGAACCCAGGCCTACCGGAAGGACGACATCCGGGTGATCCCGTGGAAGACGTTTCTCGACGAGGCCAGGCAAGAGATAACGTCAACTTAGTCAAAATAAACATGGCAGGCAACTTGCCCCGCTGCCAACCATCGTACATCACCATCAGCGATAAGTGTTAAATTTTATAAATCATCCAGCCGCGGTCTGAGTAACTGCACCGGTACAACATCGCCGCTAAGCAAATATTCTTTACCTTCGGGAATGCAGATAAGGCCGCCGGCGCCGGCAATCGCCTGTAAGCGGCTCCTGTTTTTATAGAGTGCCGCCGTATAATTGCCACCGCCATCAAGGGTTACGACGGCGTCTTTAAATTCCGTCCACGCCCGATGGCGACCTCTCACATCTTCCGTAAGTCTCGCAGGCATAGTCTGGAGAGGATGCCTGATTTCACCGCCCATGCGTAGTAGTGCGGGCAATGCCAGTTGCAGGAAGGCCATTTCATTGCTGGACGGCCCGCCGGGCAGGCAAAATAACGGCACCTTCTCCCAGCGCCCGAAAGCTGTGCCCTTGCCCGGTCCCATGCGGACGTGATGGAATAGCATCTGCCAACCCAGATTATTCAATGCCCCTACTACAAGGTCGCGTTCGCTCCCCCAGGCGCCTCCGCTGGTAAGAACGGCATCAACATTGGGCAAGTGCCTTTTCAGCTCCTCCTGGATGGAGGCTTCATTATCGTTAATTACGGAAGTAACGCAGGGAATACCGAAAGAAGACAGCCAGGCCTCCATAGTGACCAGATTGCTGGCATAAAGCTGACCGATATGCAGTTTGTCGCCCGGCGTCACTACTTCGTCGCCGATACTGATAATCGCCACCCGCGGCCGGCGGTGAACCTTTACCCGATTGATGCCTGCGGCCGCTGCCAGCCCCAGTTTGCCGGGTAAAAGATTTTCTCCCTTCCCGGCGATAGCCGCTCCGGCTTCCACTTCGACGCCGGCGCGCAGTATATTCCTTCCCGGCCCGGCATCAGCTTTAATCGCGACTCCTCCCGGCGATACCTCCTCGCAGAATTCGCCGGCAACGACCGCATCCGCTCCACCTGGTATCGCTGCACCGGAGCATATTTTAACAGCATCGCCGGTTTCCACTCGCCCCTCGTACCTGACACCGGCGAACGCCGATCCGGCCACCTTCAGGAACACCGGTTTTCGCCTGTCGGCATAAACTACATCCGTGGACTTAACCGCAAAGCCATCTTTGAGCGACACATCTACGGAAGGATAGCTCACCCGCGCCACCAGGTCGGCGGCAGCAACCCGACCTACACACCGGTCGAGGGAAAACGTTTCGTTTCCCACCGGCCGGACATTGGCTCCAATGATATCTAAGGCTTCCTGGTAACCGATATAGCCGGTTCCTTCATCAATCTCGTTATAATCAGTCTTCACGGTTAATCTGCTCCTCACAAAACTATTTTATAATTAAGCCAACATCGCAGATTTCAGGGCTCAATATGATAATCATCCAGGCCCAAAACAAGATTTGTAAGCTCAACTATCAAATCATAATTCAGATCGGAGAGTGACACCCTTCTTAAACATCTAGGCACCTCGATGTTCGCCATGACGAACTTGGGCAGATTGCTATTTTTGAAGCCTTCGACAACGGCATAGTCAACTCCCTCGGCCTGAAAAGATACGCGGACACCCGGTAACTGTCCCGGCTGGGGTGGTCCGAAAGCCCCACGACGGCAATGGTTCGCCCCTTGCTGATCATTTCCGCGACCTCCACCCCCGGGGGGTTGTAATCGGGGATTTCACATTGATTGGTATTCATTTCTCCGCCCCTTTTTTTGAATTTTCGTTAATTAGTCTTTATTATCAAATATTTATATGGTATGAATTATTCATATTTTTTTTGGGTAAGTTTTTCTAACGCCTCTTTCTCTTAAAATCAAGGCTTTATTACAACCAAATAATTAATAAAAACGACTTCTTAATAGGAACAACCGGTGACCAGCAACTTTCTCCCCTCCGGCGTCCGAGCGGTAAATTTGATCCCGTCGAGATACTCCATCAACGGGATCAGATACTTACGGGAGACACCCAAAAGGTCGCGGGCATCAGCGGGTGTCAAAACGGCATGGTTTTCAAAAAAACCCTTCAACGCAGCCCGCGCCCGCTCCAGGTGTTCCGGGTGCAGATATTGATCCGCGTTGACCCGGATCAACCGTCCGGATCGGGTGAGAGAGTCCAGGACATCCATGAACTTCTTTTTTTCCAAGTTCAGTTTTTTTGCCCCTGCCGTCGGCGCCTCGGGTTGGAGGCCATATTGACGGATAAGGTCCTCAACCTGCGCGAAAAGGAGATTGGCGGCGCCCTTACCGGCGAAGTTGAAATCCTTCGCCTTCACCAAGTCGGCCGTCGTTTCTACCTGCCCCTCCCGAATCATCAATGCCAGGGTTAATTGAAAAAGACCCGGTGCGGCGGCCGTTTTCCGGAATAGTTCTTCCTTGCCCATCCCGGTGCGGAGGTCATATTGTTGGTGAAACTCGGCAATAATCGCGCCGATTATCCGCCGTAGCGCCAGGACCGGTTTCCGGTGAAAAAGCCGGGCGCCGTCGTCTTCGTAGAGGAAAGCTGCTTTCTTCAAAGCCCCTACTTGCTTTCCTATCTCATCCTCATTTTCGTTCAGAATGCCGCTCAGGCTTGACCGGCGGAGCCCCTTATCTCCCCTTTCCCGTACAAAGAGGATGATCTTTTCTCGCAGGTTTCCCGCGGTGAGGGTCTGGATGAAATCTTCAGACAGGTTTTCCATGCCATCCTCCGGCAGGGCGGGATGCAATATCCGGCCGCCGCCGATGGTGGTGAACATCCCGTAACCACGAATTACGAAGGGATCTCCCCAGGTTACCACTACGGGATTGACCGTGGTGACGATGGCGGCAGCCTTTTCGCCGGGCAGCAACTTCTCCTCCGAGAGGAGTTCCATCCGGGCATTCACTTTAGCCGCCAGGACATGGAACTGGCCATGACTGAGGGTTTTCAGGGGTTTCCTGTTGTAGGGTAGATAGTGAAATTCCACCAGCATCCGTTCCGTCGCCTGAAAGGTGTCCGGACGGACGACGACCATCCCCCGGTCCATTTCTTCGGTCTTTATGTCGGCCATGTTGATGGCCAGCCGTTCGCCGGCGCGACCTTCCGCAACGCCGATGCCGTGATTCTGAAGACCCCGGATCCGCGATTTATATCCCGCCGGCAGGACGGCGACTTCTTCGCCGGCGGCAATACGACCGGAAAGAACGGTCCCCCGGACGACAGCGCCAAACCCCGTGATGGCGACAACGGCGTCCACAGGTAGTCGAAATGGTTTGTCTTCCGGTTTTTCCGTAATATCTGTGGCAATTTTGTCGAGGGCGGCAATGAATTCCGGCAGTCCCTCCCCCGTAACGGAGGACACGGGAATGATGGGAGCGTCGGCCAGGAAGGTCCCGGCCGTCAAGTCGCCGATTTCCTCTTTCTGAAGATACAGCAGCTCCTCGTCGGCCAGGTCTTTCTTGTTCAAGACCACGATCCCCTTCTTGATCCCCAGGATCTCACAGATGTAAAGATGTTCAAGGGTCTGGGGCTTGATCCCCTCGTCGGCGGCGATGAGGAGGGCAACGATGTCGATGCCCGCCGCCCCGGCAACCATGCGGTTTACGAACCGCTCGTGGCCGGGAACGTCGACGATGCCGACTTTAACTCCCGATGGCAGATACAAATGGGCATAACCCAGGACAATGGTTATCCCCCGCCGTTTCTCTTCTTCCAGACGGTCGCACTCGATCCCCGTCAGAGCACGAATAAAAGCCGTTTTACCGTGGTCGATGTGTCCCGCTGTCCCCAGAATGATGTTTTTCATTAATTCGCACGGATAGGGAAACCCGATACGGAATCGGTTCCGGGCGTCAGGAAAAACAACCTGCTCGGGAATAAACTATCTTTGTAAAATAATACCTTGAGTTTGGCGACCAAACACAACCTCCGCATAATAAATCCTGTCGCTTCTTCCCCGACAGGACAGCGGATTTGTGGTTACGCGGTCTGCGGCGGGAGAGGCGGGGACGGGCTTGCCATGGAGAACCGACCCGGTTCTCTATGGGAGCTTCATATGAAACGTGTTAAGATAAAAGTAAGGCAAAACATCTTTGCTGCACCATTAACCTTTCTTATATAAAAAAAGCATTTGTTGCGTCGCGCCTCTATAGGTCATTCAAAAAATATTGTCAATAACCTTGCAACAATTTAGATTATGCCATTATTGACATGTTTGGGATTATCGTATATAAGAACCCCCGAATTGTATGTTCAAGTATGGCGAAAGTGAAGAAACAGGATGTCAAAATTGGCTTCAATTAAGTTAACAAGGCAAAATTATTGCGTGATTAAGAATAAACGATCAGGAAACGGAAAAATGTCAATGCTTATGTTTACACGCTATTTATGAGGCCTTCGTAGCGGACCGGTACGGTTCGCTACAGAAAACCTCGTCGCTCCTTTCCCCCCGCACACCCCATAGGCCTCCGCCTGTCGCGCTGCGGCGAAAGCAGCGGCAGACAGGGAGGAGGGCGTGTTTGGCAGTCTCACTACCTACCGTACTCCCCCTAATATTTGTTCCGAAACCAGGTCTCCCAAGCAACGTGGGCGTTGTCGCGTCTTTGCCCATGTTCGTTTGACGTGGTCCGGGCGTGCTTTTAGAGACATCATGCTCTCCGATCCACTCTTTCTAAAGAGTTTCTCCATGAGGGGTGGACATTGGGTGTCGCGGGAAACGGCGGCGCCTCCCGTGCTTGGAAAGGACGAGTCGATGAATAGGGAAAATTCATTTGAGAAAGGAGTGCATTAGTTATGGAGATCACGAGGAGGGGTTTCTTACGCGTAACCGGCACGGTAGGGTCAGGCATCGCCCTGTCCGGACTGGGGGTCAACATGAATCCGACGCTGGCCTATGCGGATGAACTGGACAAGATGAACCGCGTCAAGGCGGCCCGGCAGTCAACGACGATCTGCTGTTATTGTTCCTGCGGCTGCGGCCTTATCTGCAGCGTGGACAAGATGACGGGAAAAATCTTCAACATCGAGGGCGACGCCGACCATCCCATCAACGAGGGAGCGCTTTGCGCCAAGGGATCGGGTTTCTTCCAGATGACGGAGGCCAACGAACATCGCCTGCGCAAAGTTTTATACCGCGGTCCGGGTGGCGACAAATGGGAGGAAAAGGACTGGGAGTGGGCCTTGCCCCGGATGGCCCGCCTGATCAAGGATACACGGGACAATAATTTCATCAAGACCAACGCCAAGGGAGAGCTGGTCAACCGCTGCGAAGCGATCGGCCACTACGGCAGTTCCAACGTGGATAACGAGGAGTGCTGGCTGATCACGGTCATGTCGCGCGCCCTGGGAATTGTCTACATGGATCACCAGGCCCGGGTCTGCCATAGCCCTTCCGTCGGGGCGCTGGCCGAATCGTTCGGTCGCGGTTCCATGACGAACCATTACATCGACATGAAAAATGCCGATGTAATCCTCATCATGGGGAGCAACATGGCGGAGAATCATCCCATGGGCTTCAGGTGGGTCACCAAAGCCAAGGAAAAAGGCGCCAAGGTTATTCATGTCGATCCCCGTTACACCCGCACCTCCCAATGCTGCGATTACCATGTGCCCCTTCGCTCCGGCACGGACATCGCTTTTCTGGGCGGCATGATCTACTACATTATTGAGAACCAGAAATACTTTAAGGAATATGTCCTCAATTACACCCACGCTTCGTTTATTGTGGACAGCGGCTATTATTTTAAAGACGGCCTGTTCTCCGGATACGATGACGCGCAGCGTAAGTACAACAAGGACACGTGGGTATTTGAAAAAGAGGCAAGCGGCATCCCGAAGCGGGATATGACGCTGCAACATCCCCGCTGCGTGTTCCAGTTGATGAGAGGGCATTATTCCCGCTACACCCTCGATATGGTCTCCAGAATTACCGGCGTATCCAAAGACAACCTGCTTAAGGTTTACGAGATCTACAGCGCCACCGGCGTTCCCGACAAGGCGGGAACGGAGTGCTACGCCCTGGGCTGGACGCAGCATACGGTCGGCGTGGAGAACATCCGCGCCATGACCATTGTCCAGATGCTCCTGGGCAACGTGGGCATCGCGGGCGGCGGCATCAACGCCATGCGCGGCGAGCCCAATGTCCAGGGGTCCACCGATCAGGCGATTTTGTATCACATCCTGCCCGGTTATATGAAACAGCCGTCAGCATCGCTCGATACGCTGGAAAAATATTTAACGAAATATACACCCGTATCGAAAGATCCCCAGTCGGCCAACTATTATCAGAATTATCCCAAATTCTTTATCAGCCTTTTGAAATCCTTCTTTGACGACAAGGCCACGAAAGAAAATGAATTCGGCTACAACTGGCTGCCTAAGATCGACGACGGAAAACACTATTCCCAGATGCATATGTTCGACAAGATGTATGAGGGTAAGATCAAGGGATTCGTCTGCATCGGCGCGGATAACGCCGTAAGTGCGCCCAATACCGGCAAGGTGCGCAAGGGGCTGGAAAAGCTCGACTGGCTTATCGGCGAGAACATCTTTGATAATGAAACCTATCAGTTCTGGAGAGCCCCCGGTGTCGATCCCAAGAAGATCAAGACGGAGGTCTTTCTGCTGCCTGCCTCGGCCTCCATGGAGAAGGAAGGAAGCATTTCCAACTCCGGCCGCATGGTACAGTGGAAGCAAAAGGCCTGCGACGGACCGGACCAGTGTATTCCCGTGGGGGAGATCACCATTAAGATCATGAACGCGGTGAAGGAACTCTATGCCAGGGAAGGCGGCGTTCATACGGAACCCATCCTGAATCTCTACTGGGCCTATCTGGACCGCCAGGGTCACTTTGACGCCTTGAAAGTTGCCAAACAGATGAATGGCCGTTTCCTGAAGGATACGGTTATCGAAGACAAGGCCAAGGGCACGAAGACGGAATTCAAGAAAGGTCAGTGCGTGCCGGGCTTCGGCAATCTCCAGCTCGACGGATCGACCTGTTCCGGCAACTGGGTCCATTGCGGTCAATTCGGCGCGGATGGCGAGAACAAGATGGCTAAACGGGGCAAGGATGATCCGACCGGTCTTGGTCTTTTCCCCAACTGGTCTTATGTCTGGCCGGTCAACCGCCGCATCCTCTACAACCGGGCTTCTTGCGATGTAAACGGCAAACCCTACAATCCCAAACGCAATATCCTGGAATGGACGGGTGATAAATGGGTGGGCGACGTCCCCGACGGGCCCTGGCCTCCCCAGGCGGACAAGGAGAAAGGGAAATATCCTTTCATCATGCAGAGAGACGGCCTGGGCGCCTTCTTTGGTCAAGGCATGGCCGACGGTCCTTTCCCGGAACATTACGAGCCCCTAGAAGGACCGCTCACAAAGAATCCCCTGTCCGGACAGCTCATCAACCCGGCCATCGAGATCTTTAATAGTGATCTGGACAAGATAGCCCGGGCAAGCGAAAAATTCCCCTATGTCTGCACGACCTATTCCTGCACCGAGCACTGGTGTTCAGGCGCGCTGACCCGCTGGCAGTCGTGGCTCCTGGAGGCGCAGCCGGAACAATATATCGAAATCAGCGACGTCCTGGCCAAGGAAAAAGGCATTAGAAACGGTGAACGCGTGAAAGTCAGTTCGGTGCGCGGGGCCGTCACCGCCGTGGCCATGGTGACCAAGCGCTTCAAACCGTTTACGATTGATGGGAAAACGGTCCATCAGGTCGGGCTGCCCTTCAATTACGGCTGGCTCTTTCCCGGGGATAACAAAGACGACAGTGCGAACTTTTTAACCCCCACCGTTGGCGACGCGAACACCTTCTGCCCCGAGTACAAGGCGTTCATGGTGAACGTGGCGAAGGCCTAGGAGGAGAGACGATGAATAGAGAACTCATAAAACTGATCGATACGACGAAGTGCACCGCCTGCCGCGGCTGTCAGGTGGCGTGTAAGCAGTGGAACGAGATGCCGGGCCTGAGAACGAAGCAGACGGGCACCTACCAGAACCCCCCGGAACTCCAGTGGAACACGTGGACCCTGATTCGCTTTCAGGAGCATGTAAATGAAAAAGGGGCCTTCAATTGGCTCTTCAGGAAAGAGGGCTGCATGCACTGTACCGATGCGGCCTGTGTGAAGGTCTGTCCGAGCGGGGCCCTTTATCATACGGAATTCGGGACCGTGGGGCTGAATTCTTCCCGCTGCATCGGCTGCAAAGAGTGCGTCTCCGCCTGCCCCTTCGACGTCCCCCGTTACGACCGGACGACGGACAAGGTCACCAAGTGCGACCTGTGCTATAACCGCCTCAGGGGCGATGAAGCGCCATCGTGCGTCAAGTCCTGTATTACGGGGGCCCTGACCATCGGGCCCAAGGACAGGATGCTCAAGAAGGCCTATGCCCGGGTCAAGGAACTGGGAGGCGACGCGAACGTATACGGCGACAAGTTTGTCGGTGGGACCCACGTCGTCTATGTCCTCGCCGAGAAGGCGAAGGTCTATGACAACCTGCCCGTCCATCCGTCGGTGCCCTTCTCGGTCATCGTCTGGAAGGACATGCTGAAGCCCCTGGGTCTGCTGGCGGCGGCCGGCGTCCTGGGCGGTTCATTCCTCCATTACATCCTCCACGGACCGAAACTGCCCGATGAGCCCGGCCCCAATGAGCGCGTCAAAGAAGAAAAGGGAGGTGAATAACCATGAGAAAGGGATTAATTCAAGCAACCGACGGTTTTGAGCGGATCGTCCACTGGAGCCTGGCCCTGTCGTGCCTCGCTTTGTGCATCACTGGGCTGGGGATGATGTATCAGTCCCTGAATTTTATCGGCGACATGATGGGAGGCCTCAAATCTCTGAAGTACGTCCATAATTTCACGGGCGTCTTCTTCGGCGTGGCCCTGTATTTTACCATCCGCATGTGGTGGAAAGAGGCGGGGATATTCTCTATGCCCGAGGATCTGGAATGGATCAAGTGCGCCGGCGGTTACCTCTGGCATGTGGATACCCCCCCCGAAGCGGGCAAGTACAATCCGGGCCAGAAGATGTTCTTCCTGGCCGTCGCCGGATTCGGGGTGATCATGTTCCTGACGGGGCTGGTGATGTGGTTCCCCCTGTCCTTTCCCGCGACGATCGTGCGGTTGATGTATGTCCTCCACGCCCTGGGGTTCGTGGTGATCTTCGCCTTCTTCTTTGTCCACCTGTACCTGGGGACGATCGGTTCCCCCGGATCGCTGGACGCCATGCTGACGGGCTGGGTAAGCCGGGCCTGGCTGAAGAAGCAGCACCCCAAGTGGCTCAAGGAGATGGAGCACGAAGGGAAACTCATAGTCTATGGCGAAGAAAAACCGGCCGGCGGGCAGGGACATCACTAACAGCCGTTCCGGGTATCAAACAAAGTGCAACATGAAGGTCCCCCTTCTCCCTTTGGCAAAGGGGAGCGGGGGGATTTAATCTTGAGTGGCGTATATTTGAATAACATCAAGAATATGGAGGCGAGCATGAGCGATACATTCATTCTGAACGGAAAAGAGGTCGGATTCGAACCGGGCCAGATGATCCTCACGGCGGCGCGCCGGTGCGGCGTGGAGATTCCCACCCTTTGCTATCTGAAAGACACCACGCCTACGGGGGCCTGCCGGATCTGTCTTGTCGAGGTCACAGGGGCCCGCTCCCTTATGGCCGCCTGTTCGACGCCCGTCACGCCGGGCATGGAGGTGTTCACCGGGAGCGACCGGGTCCATCGCACCCGCAAACTCAACGTCGAGTTGCTCCTGGCCGGCGGCACCCACAATTGCCTCGTCTGCGAGGCCAGCGGCGACTGCCGGCTCCAGGATCTGGCCTATTTTTACCAAATCGAGAAACTGCAATTCCCGGAAAAAGAAAAGGCGGCCATCTACCCCACGGAAGAGGAAAACCCCTTCATTGTCCGCGATTTCAGCCGCTGCATCCTCTGCGGGCGCTGCGTCCAGGCCTGCAATGAACTGGTCGTGAACCGGGCCATTTCCTATGGCTATCGCGGGGCGAAAAGCAAGATCGTCACGGGGGGAGATCAGCCGTATAATGACAGTGAGTGCGTCTTCTGCGGCCAATGCGTGGAGGTCTGTCCCGTCGGCGCCCTGACGGAGAAGAAGGGAAAGAGGAAGGGGCGCCCCTGGGAAGTCAAACAAGTTCGTACCACCTGTCCTTACTGCGGTACCGGCTGCCAGCAGTTGCTCCATGTCAAGGGAGAAGAGATCGTGAAGATAACCGCCGCCGCGGACGGGGCGCCGAATTACGGCCGCCTGTGCGTGAAAGGCCGCTTCGCCTATGACTTCATCTATTCTGAAGACAGGCTCAAAACGCCGCTGATTCGTGAAGCAAATGGTGAGTTCCGTGAAGCCTCCTGGGACGAGGCCCTGGATCTCGTCGCAACCAGGTTCCGGGAAATAATAAAGGAATCCGGCCCCGACGCCGTGGCCGGCATCAGTTGCGCCCGGAGCATCAACGAGGATTCCTACAACATGCAGAAGCTCTTCCGGGCCGTTTTCCGGACCAACAATATCGATCACTGCGCCCGGGTCTGCCATGCCCCGACCGTCGCCGGACTCGCCGCGTCGTTCGGGTCAGGGGCCGGGACCAACTCCGTCTCCGAGTTTAAAGATGCCAAGATGTTCTTCTGCATCGGGACGAACATGACGGAGGCCCATCCCGTGGCCGCCTCTTTTGTCAAACAGGCAAAGCTCAACGGGGCGAAGCTGATCGTTGTGGACCCCCGTAACCATGAGCTGGCAAAGATGTCCGATATCTTCGCCCAGATCAAGGTCGGCTCCGATGTGGCCTTTTTGAACGGAATCATGAATGTCCTGATCAAGGAGGATTTGTATGACAAGAAATTCGTTTCCGAATGCTGCGTGGGATTCGAGGAGCTAAAAAAGACCGTCATGAACTATTCTCCGGAAAAGGCGGCGGAAATATCCGGAGTGCACGCGGATAAAATAGTGGATATTGCCCATGAATTGGCCGCTATCAGGCCGTCGATGCTGATTTATACCCTGGGGATAACGGAGCATTCCTGCGGGACAAACAATGTGATGAGCTGTGCCAACCTCCAGATGTTGCTGGGCAACGTAGGCATGGAAGGCGGCGGCGTCAACCCCCTGCGGGGTCAGAACAACGTCCAGGGGGCCTGCGACATGGGTGCGCTGCCGGGCGTTTTCCCGGGCTATCAGAGCGTGACCGTGCCTGCGAACCGGGAAAAATTCCAGAAAGCGTGGGACGTTGACAGTCTTCCCGATAAGCCGGGGTTGATGATCCCCGACATGCTGGAGGGGCTCATCACCAAAAAAATACGCGCCTTGTGGGTGTTCGGGGAAAACCTGGCCAATGCCGAGCCGAATATCACCCATGCGGAAAAATGCCTTAGTTCCGCCGATTTTCTGGTGGTCCAGGATATCTTTCCAAACGAGACGACGAAGTATGCCCACGTGATCCTCCCTTCCGCAGCCTGGTGTGAAGACGAGGGGACATTCACCAGCTTCGAGAGGCGCGTCAGCATGGTGAGGACGATCAAGAGACCTCCCGGTATTGCCAAACCGAACTGGTGGATCTTTAAAGAACTCGCCCGGAAGATGGGGCACGATTGGCCGTCCGCGAGTGGCCGGGAAATTTGTGATAATGAATTGGCCGTATTGTGTCCCATGTTCGCCGGGATAAAATTCTGTCGCATTGAGGAAGACGGAATTCAGTGGCCATGCCCCAGCGAAGATCATCCCGGCACACCTATTGTTCATAAAGACGGGAATTTCATCTGCGGTCTGGGTGTCTTAAAAGGTATCGAATGGACCCCCCCGCTGGAAGTCGCGGACGAAGATTATCCGCTGGTTTTGAGCACCGGCCGGAGGCTTTCCCAGTATCATACGCGCACTCAGACCGGTCGTAGCGGCATGGATTTCATATACAGCCGGGAGACCGCCGATATTTCCATTGCCGACGCCGGGGAAAAGGGGATTGTGGACGGCGAGACGATCGTCGTTAAATCCCGCCGGGGAAAAGTAACTGTTCCGGCGCGAATTACCGATGTGGTTCCCAAAGGCCTGGTCTGGATGACGTTCCATTACCGGGACGGTAATTGCAACTGGCTTACCAATAATGTGGGCGACACGATGACAAAGACGCCGGAATTCAAGGCATGTGCAGTCCGCATCGAGAAACTGGCATAGACACAAGCAAGACTTCCCGTCCCAAAGGCGGGAAGTCTTGCTTGTAAACGTCCCTGTTTTCTTCCTAAAGTTTCTTTACCAGCTTGCTCGCAGGCCCCAGCGCCTGGATCTTGGCCGTCACTCCCTTGATTACCTGGGCAAAACGCTCACCTTCGGAGGCGGAAACCCAGGTAAACACGGTTCTGTCCCCTTCTATACCTATGTAGTCCAGGAATCTTTTCAGAGTCGCGAACTTGCGGCGCGCCACTAAATTACCTGATATATAGTGGCATTCACCGGGATGACAACCGGAAACCAGAACGCCGTCGGCGCCAGCCTGCAGGGCTTTCACGATGTAAAAAGGGTTGATCCTCCCCGTGCAGGGAACGCGCATGATACGCACATTCGGCGGATACTGAATCCTGCTGATACCGGCCAGATCGGCACCCGCGTAAGTACACCAGTTGCAGACGATGGCAACTATTTTGGGCACCCATTCTTCGTTTGCTAAAGTTTCAGCCATATATTCTCCCTCCGTTGGATAATGATTGTCCTGTTACGGCAATTTCCTTTTGTCAGATAACACCGCCCAATGACGCATAATCCTAGCAACAACTGCATGATCCGCAGGAATTTCCCTTGGAAAGATTTGATGATATCGTAAAGCCTGAACCCATAGCTGAATCAATGAAATCGATATTTATGGGTTTAGCCCGATTTAAAAGATCCTTGTCTATCAGGTAGGTAATTTCATTATCCTTAATTATTTCATCGTTGTCCTGAGGTTCATCCAGGGCCATGCCCAGCGATGGGCCGGAGCAGCAACCACCATCGGAAAGAAATATCCTGACATATGCGAGTTCTCCCCTCTCCTTCAAAAAACTACTGATCATTTCATTTGCCTTTTGTGTTATTTGTAGCATCATTGTCTCCTAGTCGATAGCATAAGGGTCTTCTTGCATGTGCAAGTATTACAGAATCCGTGCGTCGTTATCACATCCCGGCATGGTAACGATTGCTGTCTGCGGAGAGGAAGATTCATTTTTCAACCGCCAATCCCATATCTTTCCAATCCGCAAGGAGGGTCTGAAAGATGTTCGGATAGGCAAGCTGGATCAATTTTTTGTAGGCCAGATAACTTCGGCTTCCCGTATTGCAATACACGATGATTTTCTTTTCCTTGGGAAGTACGCCG
>Ga0172379_10007545_pt1 | contig 14086 bp, 7 predicted proteins | sample GrowelOW334metaG_FD_119756 | JGI IMG/M metagenome (GOLD analysis project Ga0172379, IMG submission 119756) | Groundwater microbial communities from an aquifer near a municipal landfill in Southern Ontario, Canada - Groundwater well OW334 metaG | ecosystem: Environmental > Aquatic > Deep... | reverse complement strand
GGAAGCAATCGCGCGCATCATCGTGGATAGGGCAAGTGGTGTCCGAAATGGATTTCTCAAGCTCATTTCCGGCAATGAACCTCTTATCCTTGACGCCTGCGACGGAACCCAAACCCTGGCGGACGCAAAAGACATGTTTACCCTTATCTCTCTCGATTTCAGAAATTGCGGCGCCGATGAAAAAGGACCGACTACAGAAGAAACAGCTGTGGATGTGTACAAAATGACGGAAAATGCGACCTTTTTGCAAATGTTTGGTTCTTTAAGATCCGATGTCAGAAAACTCTGCCTTTCCCAGCATCAAATAAAAATGTTCATAAAAAAATACCGTAAATGGCTTCAGGCAGAAGGACACACAACATTTTTTCTGTTTAAATCGAATAATAATTTATTCGTGGCCGGCGTAAACTTCTTTTGTTCGAATGACTCGCTTCGCGTGGACGTCTACCAATTTGAGAGCTTGTGTATTTGGTATGCCGAATATTGCCATCGTGTGGTTGTCCCGCATTTGGCTTGACACGTTCTTTTTCTTTTCTATTATCGCTCCCCGGATTCCTAAGTATTTGGAATCCGGGGTTTTTATATTCTTGATTATTGATTTCTCCGTGTTTTTGCGCATAAGGTCATTCCGAGCGTGGCGAGGAATCTCGCCCGAATGGGCGTCTCGCATTCGCGAGAGATTCTTCACTGCGCTCCGCATCTGCGGGGCTCCGTTCAGAATGACAATTAACTTGGGGCTTGACAGATTTGTTTAAAGGAATATACTAAGAGATAAGTCAACTGAATTTACTTTTTTGTCGTTATGTAATTGATAAACATAACCCTTAGTCTAAGCCCGAAAAAAGGGCATTTTTGGGTGTTTTTTTATCTATTTTAGTCTTTTTTCCTTTTTAAAAGCCTCTCCTTTTTTTAAACACTTTCTCATTTTTTTGAGTAAATGATCAAAAAAGCGCTTCCGGAAAAATTTTTCGGCAAACATCCCAACGCTATGCCGTTGCCCGATCTCATTCAGGCGCAGCTGGATTCTTACGAATGGTTCAAAGACAAAGGACTCAAAGAACTTTTTGAAGAAGTTTCTCCCATTCGCGATTGGTCGGGAAAAGAATTGGAACTTTATTTTTCCGATTATTATTTTGACGAGCCGAAATATTCCGAAAGCGAAGCCAAAAAACAAAATGTTTCTTTCGAAGCGCCTCTGCGCGCCAAACTCCGGCTTTTGAATAAAAAGACCGGCGAAGTCAAAGAGCAAGAAATATATCTCGGAGAATTTCCGTTGATGACCGAACGCGGCACTTTCATTGTTAATGGAGTGGAACGCGTGGTGGTTTCTCAGCTGATTCGTTCTTCGGGAGTTTTTTTTACCGCGCAAAATGTGCGCGGCCGGCGGCTTTTCGGCGCCAAGATTATTCCGAACCGCGGGGCTTGGCTGGAATTGGAAACCGATTGGGATAACGCGATTTTCGTAAAAATAGACCGCAAGCGCAAAGTGCCCATCACTTCGCTTTTGCGGGCTTTTGGGCTTGAAACCGACGAAAAACTTTTGGAAACTTTCAAGGACATTGACACTCATCCGGATAACAAATTTATAGAAGCGACCATTAAAAGAGATATAGCACATAATAAAGGAGAGGGATTTATTGAAGTTTACAAACGCATCCGGCCGGGAGATTTGGCGACCGTGGATAACGCTCAACAGATGATTGAGGCGATGTTTTTCAATTTTGAAAGATATGATTTGGCCAAAGTCGGCCGTTGGAAATTCAATTTGCGGCTCGGTTTGAACACGCCTCTGACCAAGGAATGCCGAATTTTGCGCGTGGAAGATCTGATAGCGGTTATCAAAGAAATAATCCGTTTGAACAATGACCCGCAGGCCCAGCCCGACGATATCGACCATTTGGCCAATCGGCGGGTCAGAGCTCTTGGCGAGCTTTTGCAAAACAAATTGAGGATCGGAATGGCTAGAATGGAAAGAATCATTAAAGACCGGATGACCACGCTGGATATCGCCACGATTGCGCCGGCGCAATTGGTTAATGTGCGTCCATTCATGGCGGCGGTCAAAGAATTTTTTACCACTTCCCAGCTTTCGCAATTCATGGATCAAGTTAATCCTTTGGCCGAGCTTGAACACAAACGGCGCATCTCGGCGATGGGCCCGGGCGGATTGACCCGCGAAAGGGCCGGTTTTGAAGTCCGCGACGTGCATACCACTTATTACGGCCGGATTTGTCCTATTCAAACTCCCGAAGGTCCGAATATCGGTTTGATCGGAACTCTCGCGTCTTTCGCTCGGGTAAACGAATTCGGATTTTTGGAAACGCCGTATCTCGTGGTCAAGAACGGAAAGATCACGAGCGAAATAGTTTATTTGAACGCTTTTGACGAACAAAAATACGATATCGCGCCTGCGAGCTTGGCATTGGAAAAAGACGGCCGGTTCGTTGAAGAAAAAGTTCAAGCGCGCGTCCACGGACAAGCTTCCATCACCAAGCGCGAAAAAATCGATTTTGCGGATGTTTCGCCCCAGCAATTTATTTCCATCGCGACTTCTTTAATCCCGTTTTTGGAACACGATGACGCCACTCGCGCGCTCATGGGTTCGAACATGCAACGCCAAGCGGTTTCTTGCATCAAGCCTCAGGCGCCGCTGGTGGGCACTGGCGTTGAGAAAAAAGCGGCGGCTGATTCGGGCCAGCTGATTTTTGCGGGCGCCGCGGGCGAAGTTATAGAAGTCGATGCGGATCACGTGGTTATCAAAAAAGAAAGCAAAGATATTTCGGAAGATAAAAAATCAAAATCTTCGCCCACGCTTTCATATACTCTGCAAACTTTTGCCCGCACCAACCAATTCACGGCCATAAACCAGCATCCTTTGGTTTTTAAGGGTCAAAAAGTGAAAAAAGGCGAACTTTTGAGCGACGGCGCGGGCACGGAAGACGGTTATTTGGCTCTTGGTCAAAATTTGCTGGTGGCTTTCGTTTCTTGGCGGGGCGCCAACTATGAAGACGCCATTATTCTTTCCGAGCGCGTGGTGCAAGACGACCGTTTTACTTCGGTTCATATTGAAGACTTTTCTTGCGATGTCAGAGAAACAAAATTGGGTCCGGAAATCACAACACCCGATATTCCCAACGTCGGCGAAGAAAGATTGAAAGATTTGGACGAAGAAGGCGTGGTGCGGATCGGCGCGGAAGTCGGACCGAATGATATTTTGATCGGAAAAATTTCGCCCAAAGGCGAAGCCGATCTGACAGCGGAAGAAAGATTATTGCGGGCGATTTTCGGCGAAAAAGCGCGCGATGTGAAAGACACTTCGCTCCGTTTGCCCCACGGCAAACGCGGCCGAATCATCGGCATCAAAGTTTTCTCGCGCGAAAAAGGCGATAAGCTTCCCGCGGGCGTCATCAAAACCATTCAAGTGGAAGTGGCTCAGCTCCGAAAAGTGATGGTGGGTGATAAATTGGCCGGCCGGCACGGCAACAAAGGCGTTATCTCGAAAATTTTGCCGGTGGAAGAAATGCCATATCTTGCCGACGGCACGCCGGTGGATGTGATTTTAAATCCTTTGGGCGTGGCTTCCCGCATGAACATCGGGCAGATTTTGGAAACGCATTTGGGCTGGGCGGCCCACGAACTCGGTTTCCGGGCTTTAACGCCGGCTTTGGACGGAGCCAAAGAAGAAGATATCAAAGAAGAATTGAAAAAAACCGGTTTTCCGGAAAGCGGGAAAATCATTATTTTTGACGGCCACACGGGCGAAGCTTTCAAACAGCCGGTCACGGTGGGCTATATCTATATAATGAAGCTTCATCATTTGGTGGAAGATAAAATTCACATGCGTTCCATCGGACCGTATTCATTAATCACTCAGCAACCGCTCGGCGGAAAAGCGCAATTCGGCGGCCAGCGGTTCGGCGAAATGGAAGTTTGGGCTTTGGAAGGCTACGGCGCCGCGCATACTTTGCAGGAAATGTTGACCATTAAATCCGACGACGTGGTGGGCCGGGCGAACGCTTATGACGCAATTATCCGGGGTTTGCCGATTAAAACGCCGAACCTTCCCGCTTCTTTCAATGTTTTGATGTCGGAAATGAAAGCTTTGGGTTTGAATGTGGAATTGACGGGAATCAAAGAACAAAGAGAAGACGAGGAAGGAATGGAACCGAGAAATATACAAAGTTGAAAATTTAAAGTGAAAAGTGAAAAGTCAAAGTTTAAAATTAAAAGTTATTTTTTTAAACTTTGAACTGCTAACTTTGACTTTTCACTTCTGACTAATAACTTTTAACTTAACTTCGTGTCTTACAAAGTCACCGATTTCAACGCCATCAAACTTAAACTCGCTTCGCCCGAGGATATTTTGCAATGGAGCCATGGCGAGGTGACCAAGCCCGAAACTATCAATTACCGCACGCAAAAACCGGAAAAAGACGGTTTGTTTTGCGAAAGAATTTTCGGTCCGGAAAAAGATTGGGAATGTTATTGCGGAAAATACCGCCGAATCCGCTACAAAGGCATTATTTGCGACAAATGCGGCGTGGAAGTGACGCGGGCGATTGTCCGTCGCGAACGGATGGGCCATATTTCTTTGGCTTCGCCGGTTTCGCATATTTGGTTTTTGCGCGGCGTGCCTTCCAAAATCGGTTTGATTCTGGATATGGGTTTGCAAAATTTGGAAAAAGTCATTTATTTCGCCAGCTACTTGGTAATCAAAGTGGATGAAACCGCTCGCCAAAAAGCTTTGGAAGAAATTGATAAAGAATACAAGTCAAAGCTCAAAGAAATTCCCCAAAACGCCAATTTGCAGGAAAAAGTTTCTCTCAAAGAGATGCGGGATAAATCGATCGCCGAACTCAAAAATTTAAAACCTTTATCAACCCTTTCCGAAAACAGTTATTACGAATTGAGCATGAAATACGGGCAGGTTTTTGAAGCGGGCATCGGCGCGGAAGCGGTTCGAAAAGCTTTGAGACAAGTCGATCTTTATGTTTTGCGCGAAGAACTTTTGGCGGAAAAAGAAAATACTTCGGATATCGCGCAGAAAAAAACCGTTAAGCGTTTGAAAGTGGTGGAAGCGATGATTCGTGCGTCTTTGCGGCCGGAATGGATGATTATGACGGTTCTGCCGGTTTTGCCGCCCGATTTGCGGCCGATGGTGGCGCTCGACGGGGGCCGTTATGCCACTTCGGATTTGAATGATTTGTATCGTCGCGTTATCAACCGCAATAATCGTTTGAAAAAATTAATCGAGCTGAACGCGCCCGAAGTCATTTGCCGCAATGAAAAAAGAATGCTTCAAGAAGCGGTGGACGCTTTGATCGATAATTCCGCCCGCCGGGGCCAGGGTCCCGTGATGGCGGCCACCGGCCAAAAACGCCAATTGCGTTCGTTGGCCGATATGCTTAAAGGAAAACAAGGAAGATTCCGCCAAAATTTGCTCGGCAAACGCGTGGACTATTCGGGACGTTCCGTTATCGTGGTCGGTCCGGATTTGAAATTTCATCAATGCGGTTTGCCCAAATACATGGCTTTGGAACTTTTCAAGCCTTTTGTGATTCAAAAAATCGTGGAACGGGGATTGGCGCACAACATCCGCGGCGCCGGCCATTTAATCGAACAAGAGATTGACGAAGTTTGGGCGATTTTGGAAGAAGTTATTCAAAATAAATACGTGCTTTTGAACCGCGCGCCGACGCTTCATCGTTTGGGCATTCAGGCCTTTCAGCCGGTGCTGATAGAAGGCTCGGCCATTCAAATTCATCCTTTGGTCTGTCAGGCTTTTAACGCGGATTTCGACGGCGATCAAATGGCAGTCCATTTGCCTTTGACCGGCGAAGCCCAGAATGAAGCCGAAAAAATAATGCTTTCGGCTCAAAACCTTTTGAAGCCGGCCACGGGCGAGCCAATCGTTTCGCCGCGGCAGGATATGATTCTCGGCTGTTATTGGATGTCAAAAATGGAAGACGGTTTGAAAGGCGAAGGAAAATATTTTATTTCTCCGGAAGAAGCGGTTTTGAGATGGCAATTCGGCGAGATTGATTTGCGGGCCAAAATAAAACTTAAAACATCCTCGGTCAATTTCAAGGATTCGAAAGATAAATTTTTTGAAACTTGCGTCGGCCGGATAATTTTCAACCAATTTTTGCCGCCCGAAATCGGTTTTTTGAACACCGATTTGAAGAAAAAAGCTTTGAATGTTTTGGTGGCCGAACTCATTGAGAAATGCGGTATCGGCCGCACCGCGACGATCTTGGACCGCATCAAGAATTTGGGTTTTGAATACGCGACTTACTCGGGCATTTCTTGGGGCATGGATGATCTGCAAGTGCCAATCGAGAAAAAAGAGCTTTTGATACAAGCGGAAAAAGAAGTGGAAACCGTCCATAATCAATATTTGGAAGGTCTTTTGACGCGTGAAGAACGGCGCAGCCGGATCATCGAAATTTGGTTTTCAATCGTGGATGAACTTGGAAAATTGGTCATTAAAGAATTAAACCCGCACGGTCCGGTGCATTTGATGGTGGATTCGGGCTCGCGCGGTTCTTGGGGCCAGACTTCGCAGATGATGGGAATGAGAGGTCTGATGGTAAACCCGGCCGGCGAAATTATCGAATTGCCGGTAAAAAGTTCGTTCAAAGAAGGTTTGAATGTTTTGGAATATTTCATTTCCACTCACGGCGCCCGAAAAGGTTCTTCCGATACGGCGCTCCGCACTTCCACCGCCGGCTATCTGACGCGGCGTTTGGTTGATGTGGCGCAAGATTTGGTGGTGCGCGAAAGCGATTGCGGCGACAAAGAAGGGATTATCATTTGGCGGGAAGACGGCAAAGAATTGGGCCGTTCTTTCGCCACGAGACTGGTTGGCCGCGTTTCTTTGGAAGAAGTTTTGAAAGACGGCGAAGTCATAGTGGCTAAAAATGCCTTGATTGATAAATATACTGCTGAGAAAATCGATAAAATGGGATTGGAAAGTTTGCGCGTGCGTTCGGTGGTTTCCTGCCAATCGCGCAAAGGCCTTTGTCAGATGTGTTATGGCTATGATCTTGGCCGGAACCAGTTGGTCAAGCTTGGCGAAGCGGTCGGAGTCGTGACGGCTCAGGCTATCGGCGAACCGGGCACTCAGTTGACCATGAAAACCTTCCATACCGGCGGCGTGGCCGGCGGCGGAGACATCACGCAAGGTTTGCCGCGCGTGGAAGAAATTTTTGAAGCCCGCATTCCGAAAGGCAAAGCTCAAATGTCGGAAATCGACGGCAAGGTGGCGGAAATCCGGGAAGAAGGCGCCAGCCGGGTCATTAAGATTATCGGTAAAGCGGAAATTGAATTGCCCGCTTCGCCGAATCGAGGCGAGCCCGGAATAAAGAAAAAGGCAAAAACGATTAAATCTTCCAAAAAACCGGTTGAAAAATTGATGGAAGATCAAGTGCGGGAATATACGGTGCCTTTGCGGACCGGAATTTGGGTTTCTCAAAATCAGGAAGTTAAAAAAGGCCAACAGATTTGCGAAGGCCATTTGGATTTGAAAGAACTTTTCAAATTGGCGGGCCGTTCGGCGGTTCAACGTTATATTTTAAAAGAAGTGCAGACGATTTATACTTCCCAGGGCGAAGGCATTAACGACAAACACATTGAAATAATTATTCGCCAGATGTTCTCGCGCTTGCGCATCAAAGATTCGGGAGAGACCAATCTTTTGATCGGCCAGGTGGCGGAAAAACAGCGGTTTTTAATCGAAAACGACATGGCGCGGGAGAAAAAGACTAAACCCGCGACCGCCGGCCAAATGCTTCTTGGCATCTCCAAAGTTTCTTTGAGCACGGAAAGCTGGCTTTCTTCCGCTTCCTTCCAAGAAACCACGCGCGTTCTGATTAACGCGGCGATCCAAGCCAAGGAAGACCATTTGAGGGGATTGAAAGAGAATGTCATTATCGGCCATCTCATCCCGGCCGGCACGGGTTTTAAGCCGTTGGAAAAAGAAGAAGGGGAGAAAAAATAATTTTATTTGATTCTTTGTTTTTGAATAAAGTTGAAATTTAAGGCGCGTTCAACGCGCCTTTTTTGTTATTGACAAAAGTTAATCTTGGTTATATAATCAATTATTAATTTCTTAATATTTAAGAAACAGTTCTTTAAAAGAATTCAGATAAAACCCATTTTCCAAGGAGGAAAAAGTGGAAGGAAAAGAAGTTTTTTTCATTTCGGGCGATTTGGGCGGTTATGAAGATACTTTGCCCGTGGTCAGAAGGCTCCAAAAATCCGGCGCCCGGATTAGATATTTTGTCGATCCGGATGGAGTGGCGAAAAAAAGACTGGACGAAGTAGGCACTTTCTGTGAATTCCGGCTTCCTCAGGAAAAAGATGAACCCGATCTCATTATTATCGGCGTCAGTTCTTCGGCATTCGGTCTTCAGGTCGCTTGGACGGAATTCGGTTGGTGGAAAGGAATTCCCGTTTTCTGGATCGAAGATGTGCCGGGAATGGCCGCCGCGCCGCATGTGCGGGTAGAGCTCGAAAGAACCCGGGTTTCGCCTCGCGTAATTTTTTGTTCCGAAGTAGCCGGCGAAGGCATCAACAGAAAATATTATCCGGGCGCCAGGGTTCTTTGTCTCGGAAAAACCACTTTCGAAGGACTTGGCGAACTTCGGAAAAAAGCGAAACATATTCGTTCGCTCGTTCGCGCCCGGGCGAAAATTAAAGAACAAGACAAAGTTATTGCCTTTTGGTCCGGCGGAAGCTCAAAGGATCGTGTCGAGGAGCAGCTCGGGGCGATTGTTTCGGTTTTGGCCAAAATGACTTCGTTTTTTGACGGCCGTTTTTCGTTCGCTCCTTTGTTTCATCCCCAGCTTGATAGAAATTTTTATGCCGGAACAACCCATTATCTTTTCGGAAAGGCGATGGGTTTGTGCGAATCCGCCGGCATCGAAGTCATTGATTTGCGGGGCAAAAATCCCGCAGATAATATTATGGCTTCGGATATTACTATCGGCGATTGGGACGGAAACGAAGCCACGCGCTCCACAGTGCTGGGAGTTCCCGCGATCATCACTCTTTTCCCTGATGATTTTGAGAGGCGCGTTGATCTGGGCTTTAAACACGGCGCTGTGTCATTAATTTCATCCGGCGCGGCTTTCGGAGTCAAAAACGCGGGAGAATTGGACGCCGCGATTACCCATATCACCAATAACGAAAAAGATGTTATGGACGCTTTGCGCGAAGCCTCTAAACCTTATTTTTCAATGGGCGAGCCCGGCGCCACGGCCAGGATTGTCTTTGAGATATTGGAATGGATGGGTATTCGTTGACCAGATGTTCTTTTATATCATATTTTTTGACCCCCGTTTAGAAATTTAAACGGGGGTTTTTATTTTCTCTCTTTTTTCTCCACTGTCAACTAACCCCGGCTATCGCGCGGGTTAGTTGACAATTGGTAATTTGGAGAAATTTGGGCATTTGCCAGATTTCTTATAATTTCATATAATTAAGAATAAATATGGCTAAGAAGTTTAAAAGCGATTATAAAATCAAAAATTCCAAGATCAGCTTGGAAGATGAAGTGAAAAAGGGCATTATCGCGGTGCTATTCTTTCTTTTGGCTCTGATCACTATTTTGAGCTATTTTAATTCGGCCGGCGAGGCCGGCGTTTGGATCCATAATATTCTGGCCGCGCTCTTTGGGTGGGGTTATTTTTTGGTGCCTTTGGGATTGATGCTTTGCGGCGCGGCGATCCTTCAGTCGCTCCATAAAGATATTTATGGCACGCCGTTCATCGGCATGGCGCTTTTTATTCTGAGTTTTTTGGGAATTCTTCAAATGTTCCTTTTGGGCCGGATCGAGAATGGCCGGGGTGGAGGATATTTGGGCGTGGCGGTAGTTTGGCCGTTTATGAAATTTTTGGGGGTTTACGCCAGCTACGCGGTTTTATTTTGTTTTGTTTTGATCTCGCTTCTGGTCATTTTCAATGTTTCGCTCAAAGGATTGTTTTTAAAGCTTCTCGGCCGGGAAGACAAATCGGAATTTATCAAAGACGGGGGCAATAAAAAAGAAACTAAGCCGGCCGAAGAAAATTCGCCTTTCGGTTCGTTGATGAAAAAAATCATGCCCGCGCCGTCTTTTGAAGTGAAGGGGCTGGGCAGCGAGAAAAAAGAAAAAGCGCCGGAAAACGGCAAAGAAGAAAAATCTTTGAAAAAGAAAGACGACCTCTTGGTCCTTTCAAGCAAAATGGTTTTGGAAGATTATCAGTTGCCGCCGTTGGATCTGCTTGAACCGGATTCGGGCGAACCGACCAGCGGAGATATTAAAGCGAACGCCAACATCATCAAACGCACTTTCCAGCATTTCGGCATCGAAGTGGAAATGGCGGAAGTCAACATCGGTCCGACGGTCACTCAATACACTCTCCGGCCGGCGCAAGGCGTCAAACTTTCAAAGATCACGACTTTGCAAAATGATCTGTCTTTGGCTTTGGCGGCTCATCCGATTAGAATTGAAGCGCCGATCCCGGGGCGTTCGCTTGTGGGCATTGAATTGCCCAATAAAGCCGTGACCAAAGTCCGTTTGCGCAATTTGCTTGAACAGCCGGAATTCACGCAGGACCACAAGCTTTTGACCTTGGGCGTGGGACGCGATGTGGCGGGCGTGCCGGTCTTTGCGGGCTTGGAAAAGATGCCGCACATGCTGATCGCCGGCGCCACGGGCACAGGCAAATCCGTGTGTTTGAATTCCATAATTTTGAGCTTGCTTTATCGCCACGCGCCCAATTTTTTGAAATTGATCTTGATCGATCCCAAGCGCGTGGAGTTTCCGATCTATAACGGCTTGCCTCATCTTTTGACGCCGGTCATTGTGGAATCGGAAAAAACCGTTAACGCTTTGCGTTGGGCCGTGGCGGAAATGGAACGCCGTTTTGAAGTTTTGGCCGGCGTGCAAGCGCGCGATATCATGGCTTATAACAAAAAATTCATTGATGGCGATTTGGAAGAACCGATGCCTTATATCGTTATTATTGTGGATGAATTGGCCGATTTGATGGCTTCGCACGGCCGGGAGATTGAAGCAACAATCGTTCGTCTCGCCCAGATGGCGCGGGCGGTCGGAATTCACTTGGTTTTGGCCACCCAGCGGCCTTCGGTGGAAGTCATTACCGGTTTGATTAAAGCGAACATCACGACGCGCGTGGCTTTCCAGGTGGCTTCTCAGACCGATTCCCGCACGATCTTGGATTCGGGCGGAGCGGAAAAATTGCTCGGCAACGGCGATATGCTTTATCTTTCCGGCGATTCCAGCAAGGCTAGAAGAATTCAAGCCACTTTTATTTCCGACCGCGAAGTGAAAAAGGCGGTGGAATTCATTACTAAACAAGCCAAGGAAGTGGAATATTCCGAGGAAGTGATCAAATCGCCGGGTTCGCAAAATAATCTTTGGAACAGTTCGTCCGGCGAAGACAGCGGCATCATCGATGACGATTTGTATGAAACCGCCAAAGAAACGGTTATTCAAAGCGGCAAGGCTTCGGCCTCTCTTCTTCAACGGCGTTTGAGAGTGGGCTACGCCCGCGCGGCCAGGCTTTTGGACATGCTCGAAGAACAAGGGATTATCGGGCCGGGCGAAGGCGCCAAACCGCGCGAAATTCTGGTTTCTTCGGGAACGGACGGCGTTCCGGGAAATCCGAAGGCCGGCGGCGAGAATGAAGTGATGGGAGATTATTAAAGATGAATTACGAATAATGAATTATGAATAAAGGGAAATGCAAAATTCACAATTCATGATTCATGATTCATAATTCTTTCAGATGGTTTTCACGGCAAAAAAAGTTGAAACGCCGATTTTCAGCGAAAAATTGAAAAAAGCGAGGGAAAGTTTGGGTTGGTCGCTTCAAAGAGCCGCCCAAAGTTTGAATGTCCAAGTTAAATTTTTGGAAAAATTGGAAAAAGGGGATTGGGAAAGTTTGCCGGCCGAAGTTTTTTTAATCGGTTTTCTGCGCCGTTATTCAAAAATTCTCGGTTTGGCCGAAGAAGGCTTGATTGCGGAATTTAAAAGAGAATTCAGTTTGGCCAAAAAACTGGCCGGCTCGGAAAAACCCGAAGATCTTCCTTCTTTGCGGCCGACGCGCGTTTTTTTAACTCCCAAAATTCTTGGTTGGATCGCGGGAGTTTTGTTTTTTTTAATCGTTCTGGGCTATCTTTTTTTTCAGTTGAATCATTTGATCGGCGCGCCGGGGATCGAAAATTTTGAGCCAAAAGCCGATTTTTCCACGGCTCAAAGTTCAATTTCCATTTCCGGCCGGACAAAGCCGGAAGCCCAATTGACAATCAACGGAGGCGCGGTCTATATTGATAAAGACGGAAAATTTCAACAAGAAATAAATTTGAACGAAGGGTTGAACACGATCAAGGTTGAAGCGAGAAATCGTTTCGGCAAAACAACGGTTTTAATCAGGCAAATAATTCTTAAAATGAATGGCGAATGATGAATTGCGAATCATGAATAAAGAATAAATTCTTAATTCGCGATTCAAAATTTCAGATTCTTAATTCACCTTTTATGGCAAAAGAAAATCAAGGAGGGGCGAAGACGGAAAAACAGAAAGCTTTGGAGGGGGCGATCGATGAAATCAAGGAAAAATTCGGCGAAGGCTCGATCATGAAATTGGGCGAGGCGCGGCGCGTCAATGTCGACGCGATCCCGACCGGTTCAATTTCTTTGGATTTGGCGTTGGGCGTCGGCGGCATGCCGAAAGGCCGGATAATCGAAGTTTACGGGCCGGAAAGTTCGGGTAAAACCACTTTGGCTTTGCAGACCATCGCCCAAGCGCAAAAACGCGGGGGGCTTTGCGCGTTCGTGGACGCCGAGCACGCGCTGGATCCGGAATACGCCAAGAGATTGGGTGTTAAAGTGGATGAGCTTTTAATTTCCCAGCCCGATAACGGCGAACAAGCTTTGGACATCGTGGAAAGCCTGGTGCGGTCCGGCGCGGCGGATGTGGTGGTCATTGATTCGGTGGCCGCTTTAACTCCGAGAGCGGAGATTGAAGGAGAAATGGGAGATGTGCACATGGGTTTGCAAGCGCGCCTGATGTCCCAAGCTTTGCGCAAATTGACCGCTATTGTTTTTAAAACCACGACCACGGTCATTTTTATCAACCAGATTCGGATGAAAATCGGCGTGATGTTCGGCAATCCCGAAACGACGCCGGGCGGAAAAGCGCTTAAATTTTACAGTTCTGTTCGCATCGAAGTGCGCCGGACCGCCCAGATAAAACAAGGCGAGACGATTGTGGGCAATCGCGTGAAAGCGAAGATCGTTAAAAATAAAGTGGCTCCGCCTTTCCGGGCCACGGAATTCGATATTTTGTATAATGAAGGCATCTCCGCCGAAAGCGACATCATTAACACGGGCATCAAATACGGTATTGTGAATAAGGCCGGTTCTTGGATACTTTTTGGGGAACAGAAACTCGGTCAGGGTTTTGAAACTTCGCGCAAATTTTTGAAGGAAAATCAAAAACTGGCGCAGGAAATTTCCAAACGGATTATTGAAACCGCGGCCAAAGAAGAAACAGCGGCCAGAGAATAATCAAGGTATAATTTAGATAAACAAAAACCCCTTCGTTCAAGATGGGGTTTTTGTTTTAGAAATCTGTTTTATTTTGAAGTAAAAGGAAGAAGCGCCATCATTCGGGCGCGTTTGATAGCCTGGGAAAGCAGGCGCTGGTGTTTGGAGCAAGCGCCGGTGCGCCGCGGCGGGAGAATTTTTCCTTGGCTGGACAAAAAATTGCGGAGCACGGTAATGTTCTTAAAATCGATATATTTTAAATTTTCTTGGCAAAAATAACAGGATTTTTCCATGTTTTTAGAAAGGAATTTCTTTAACGTTTATGCCTTCGTTTTCATCTTCAAAATTCAAGTTTTCATCCGTTTCAATGACCGGAATTTCTTCGTTGGCCGGCGTGCCGCTTGCTTGGGGGTTCTGGAAAGAGCCTGGCGCGTTGTTGTCCGAAGCGCCGCCCCGCGGTCCGAGCTGCATATTCTCGGCCACTATCTCGGTGCGGTATCTCTTCTGGCCGTCCTGGCCCTGCCAGGAGCG
>Ga0172379_10007544_pt1 | contig 14088 bp, 10 predicted proteins | sample GrowelOW334metaG_FD_119756 | JGI IMG/M metagenome (GOLD analysis project Ga0172379, IMG submission 119756) | Groundwater microbial communities from an aquifer near a municipal landfill in Southern Ontario, Canada - Groundwater well OW334 metaG | ecosystem: Environmental > Aquatic > Deep... | reverse complement strand
TAGCTACTTCAATTCTTTGAGTTACGACTTCTTTTTCAAAATTAGAATTTTGAGAACTGGATACTACCTTTTGGAGTTGAGAGTTTAATTTTCTTTTGATTTTTCGATTTTTTTTGCTCATTTTTCTCCCGCTTCTGTTTCCTCCGCCATCTGGCGGATGGAGAACAGAAAGTCCGTCCGTAGCTGTTACCCCGATGAAATTTCGGAGTAATAGCGAAGGAGGATATTACATTAATAATGCATCCACTATTTTGGAGGTCTGAACCGGAATTGAACCGGTGTACACGGTTTTGCAGACCGTTGCCTAACCACTCGGCCATCAGACCAAATTGCATTTAGATATTATCACAGTTCACAAGAGAAAGAAATAGAGATTTCTTTTATAATAGTTAGAAAAATGAAATAATAAACTAGTAAACATATTCTCAAAATAAAAATTATAAAATGTTAATAAATTATACTAAAAAACAAAAAATAATAACGATTGTGTTTTTGTGGTTTGCTGTTGTGGGCACATTTAGTTTGATTCGCAATAATGAATGGTGGGCTTACGAGTCAAATCAATCAATCAATATTTATGTTTCAACAACTGGTAATAACAATTGGTCGGGCGATTATGCGTTGGTTAATATTGATAAAACCGATGGTTCCTTGGCAACAATTGCAGCTGCTCGCGATAAAATTCGTCAAATAAAATCAAGCGGACAATTTACTAAACCGATTAATGTTTATATAAAAAATGGGGAATATGCAATAGATCAAACATTAAAGTTTGATGCGGATGATTCCGGTACCTCTGATACACCAATTACATATCAAGGTTATGGTGGCGAAACAATAATAAGCGGTGGAAGCCAAATTACAGGGGATTGGACAAAATGCGGCCCTGAAGATAGCAAATGTGTCGGATTGAAAACCGATGTTTTAAACAATGTTTATCATGTAAATATCGGGTCAGCCCAGAATTTTAATTCTTTGTATGTTGATGAATTGCGCGCGACCAGAGCGCGAACCCCGAATGAAGGCTCTTTTTATAATATTTTGCCTACTTCAGATATGAAAGATGGATTTTATTTTAAAGCTAACGACATTAACCCTGATTGGCGAAACCTGACAGATATTGAGACTAATGTTTTAATAAAATGGTTTACTTATAGACATAAAATTGCTTCAATAACTCAAAATAAAGTTAATTTAGTTGGAGATTCCACTTCAAACTATAATTTTGATAACAACAACAGCAATCGCTACTTTCTGGATAATGTTTTCGAAGGATTAGATAGTGTGGGCGAATGGTATTATGATAAAATTTCCGGTGATTTATTTTATTGGCCAAAGGATGGAAAAAATATTGATCAAAGTAAGATTACTAAACCGCGTCTAACAAACCTTGTTGATATCGCAGGCGAGACCAATAACTCCTCGATTATTCCCGGGTCTCTTACTGTCTCGCATTGGGTAAAGACATCCAGCAATGCCGGTCAAATGTATACGGTGGGCAATGCAGCTGGTTATGATGGAATTAGATTTGGTTTAAGCGAAGGAAAAATTGCATTTTTAGCTGGAAATAGTAAATCTGAAGCGTCATATGTAGAAAGCAAATGTGGGGAAACACTATATAACGATGACGCGTGGCATATGATAAGTGGAGTTTTTAATTTTGAAAATGGAAAATTTTCTTGTTATGGTGATGGCGTAAAAGTTGGAGAAATAAATTTACCGAAAGAATATTTTAGTCACAGTGCAATTTCTCCAAATATTGGCATGCCTCCTTGTTGCACGGCATATAGCGGATATATGGATGATCTAAAAATATATAATAAAGCATTATCAGACGATGAAATAGTTAGTTTATTTAGCTCCAATGGCATTAATTCAAGTCCGATTATCTCGCTTGATTTCAATGACAATACATACGACTCGGTAAATAAAGTTGAGTGGCATTCGCCGCAGAATATAACTTATGCCGGCAGTAAATCCGGATTTGGAAAAGCAATAACGTTTGACGGGACTAATAGTTTATTGCCGTTTTATGAAACAAGCAAAAAATCCGCTTCTTATATAAATTTTATAAATATGACTTTTTCTAATACCGATTGGCAGCTTCCCGCTCTTGGCTATAATGATAGTCAGGCTATAAATTATCCGCCTAGTCCCCCTGCAATTTCAATAAAACACGCCAGTAATATTCATTTACAAAATAATAAAATTATAAATATCGGCGGCAATGGCATTGAAGCCGCTTTTTCCGATCATTTAATCATTAAAAATAATGAAATATCAGATATTGGTTATGGCGGAATTCGCCTTGGAGAGGAAATTCCTTGGCAGCTTTCAAGCCAATATAATACAATTTCAGATAATAAAATTCATGACATCGGCAAAGTAATTGCGGACGGCGTAGGTGTTTTTGTTCAACTGTCTAAAAATACGCTGATCGATCATAATGAAATTTATAATACCGGCTATTCAGGTATTTCTTTAGGTTGGGATTGGAAAGGTATTAGTACTGGTGCAGTAAATAATACTATTAGTAATAATCATATTTATAATATTATGCAAATTTTAAATGATGGTGCCGGTATTTATTTTCTTGGCAATCAACCGGGTTCAACTATTCAAAATAATTTGATTCATAATGTATTGCTGACACCGCAGCATACGAATAACGATATCATTGCCGGTATATATTTAGATAATAAAACAACCGGCGTTCTGGTTAAAAATAATATTGTTTTCAATAATGATTTAAATCAAGTTTTTAATGACACAGATGGCAATAGTGTTGAAAATAATATTTATGCTAATGCCACACAAAGCGAGGTTTATTTAGGTGCCAGAACACTTAGTTTCAGAAAAAATATTCTTATAGATAAGGGTTCAGCCAGAGGATTTTTTTATGGTGGGGCTAAAAATAATAGTTATAATCAAGACTACAATCTTTATGCTAATTCTGATCAGATATTTAAGGTTGAATTTAGAGCTGATAATTCAGGCGATAATTGGGTTTCGACTCTTTCTGAAATGATAAAATCACTTGGAAGCGATCAACATTCGGTCTTTGTTGCTGATGCGCAATTTACTGATTCTACCGTTTTTGACTCGCTTAATGTTTCAAATCCTGCTGCTCGTAACTATTCTCTTAAATCAACTTCTCCAGCAATTGCTCTTGGTTTTCAAAATATTGATATGTCGACTGTTGGTCCAAGACTTTCAGATATTCTTTCAGACCCTGTTATAGAAGATGGAAGCGGCCAAACAAATACAAATGTGCAGACTAAAAACTTAGACATAAAAGCACCAAGTGAGCAAACCATTACCAATGGTTTATCAGAAACAGTTAAACTTCTTATATCTTCCGGAAGTTCTTTCTGGCTGATTATTGCAATTGTTACCATTGTTTCTTTGCTTGCTATCGGGCTAGTTTTGAGAAAAAAATAAAGCCCCTATCGGGCCAAATAAAAATAATATGGAGCGGGTAAGGGGAGTCGAACCCCTATCTCATCCTTGGCAAGGACGTATAATAGCCGCTATACGATACCCGCTTGTTTCTCAAAAATTATATTATCACCTTTACAATGATTTGTAAATAAGATATAATTTGGCTTGTAATTAAAAAAATATATGAAAAACACATTTTATATTATTCAAATTATTTTATCAATTCTGCTAATTATTTCGGTTTTAATGCAGCAAAGAGGAACCGGACTCGGTGGTATTTTTGGCGGTGAAGGAAATGTTTATCGTAGCAGAAGAGGCGTTGAAAAATTTTTGTTTTATTTGACAATAGTTTTAGCAATACTTTTTGTCTCAACCATTATTATTAGTTTGAAAATTTAAATCTGGAGGCTATATAAAAAAGGTTCATCTTTTTTTGAGGGATCTTTCAACTGTCTTCATCTCATATTGTAAAAAAATATTTCAAAGTATTGGAAAATATATTTTGATTTTGATTAAGCAATGTTCTAAATTAGAAAAACAATTATTAATTGGCTTCTTGATTATTTTAGTAGTTGCTTCTTTTCTATTTATTAAAAATAAAAGTTTGAAAAACACTATCCCAAATTTTGGCGGTACTTATATTGAAGGAGTAGTAGCTTCAACAGATTCAGAATTAAGTGAAACTTTAGATAGCCTGACAAAAATTGGTTTAACAAGTTTTAGTCCTGATGGAAAAATTATTCCTGATTTAGCTGAAAGTTGGCAGATTTCAGCTGATGGTTTAAATTATACTTTTAAAATTAGAAATATTATAACCATTGATGAAGTGATTAAAATTATTAAAGATAATAAAAAAGAATGGAATGACATAAATATTACCAAATTAGATGATCGTCAAATAAAATTCGAACTCAAACAACCGCTAGGTCCGTTTTTGGCTCGAACAACTGAACCGATGTATCCTTATGGTCCATATAAAATAATCAAAACAACAAAATCAGAAGTTGCATTGGAATCTAATAAAAATTATTGGGAAAAAACTCCATATATTAATAAAATCATCTTAAAACTTTACAATGATGATTTGTCTTTACAAGAAGCTGTGAAAAGAAAAGAAGTTATGGCAGGACTTTTAACAAATAGCGAAGATATTGGAAATTTTAAAAAAATTGAATTTAACTTACCAAAGTATAAAATGGTATTTTTTAATCTTACGCGGCAGCCTTTTTCTGATAAAGATTTAAGAAAAAAAATTGCTGCAGGTGAAAATTTAGGAAGCGATGTAAATGCGCGGCTTGCTTTAATAGAAAATGAAAATGACCTAATTTTAGCTGGTGATTTGATTGAAAAATGGTCGGCACTTGGTCTCAAAGTTACAGTAGATACCTATAGTGCTTCAGTCTTGCAAAAAGAAGTAATTCCAAACAAAGATTATGATATTTTACTTTATGGGATAGATTATGGTGTTGAAGAAGATCCTTATCCGTATTTTCATTCTTCTCAAAATGCTAGTGGTTCAAATTTTTCCGGTTTTGTTAATAAAAACGCGGATAAAATATTAGAAGATGCAAGGCTTACAACTGATGAAGCCGAGAGATTTAAAAAATATGAAGAATTTAAAAAAATATTCAATGAAGAAGTTCCGGCAATGACTGTAAAGCAAGAAAAATATTCATATTTTATTAGTAATCAAGTAAAAGGAATCTCTGAATTAAAAAGAAACAGTAACTCCGGCGACAGATTTAATAATATTAGCTTATGGTATATTAAAGAAAAAAAAGTTAAATGAAAGTTATGCCCCGATGCTGAAATTGGTAGACAGGCATGATTCAGGATCATGTGACCTTTTGGTCGTGGAGGTTCAAATCCTCTTCGGGGCACCAGAGCTTTAGATTGTAATAAATTTTCAATAATTCAATATTTTTAATTTAACCTGTAATTTGTGAGAAATTACATTTTTTTTGCTATAATTTAGATTTTTTTCTATAAAATATGAGATAAAAAAACTATATTTTATAAGTGGCTTATTCGGGGCAAGTAAGTCTAACCAGTCGAGATGAACTACGAAAGGAGTGCGAGTCATGAAGACGATGTGGCGGATCAAAGAAAGGATGCCGCTTGTCCTTCATGGAAGAATGCCAGTCCCCGAAGTTCGTAACTACCCCTATATGGTTTTCGCGGGTCCTAGTGGAGCGGGTAAGACCACTATGATTCGTTCCATTATTGAATCTGGAGCAGGTGTTTTTCTTCCGAAGACATCTCCCAGAGAAATACGAGAGGTGGAGGTGCAAGGTCTGATGCCTTATCGCTATCTTTCGTACCGGGATTTCCTGAACCTTGAAGATCCAAGATTCGAGACTTCGATAGTCGGTCTTGGAAAGGTGTTTGAGGAATGGAAATACTGGGGCAGTCGGTTCAAAATCGAACCTCCAGACGAAGAAGAGTGTGGAGCTCATCTTCATGAGTTCTTGGCAGCATTCCTCATCAATGATATCGAGCTAGTCTGCGAAATTGCTAGAGAAGAAGGGAAACCTGTAGTTGTGGAGCTATCGAACCTCCATGCTTCAAACTGGAAACAGTATTTCCCGAACACTCAAGTGATTGTCATGGAAGCCGAGCCCAAAAGTCTTGTCCAGAGACTTATGGATAGATGGGGTAAGTCTGTGGTGTGTCGAGCCAGATTGCTTGATGCGCTTTCTGCTCCCAAGATCTTGATTTCCGAATCAACCCACCTCTCAAATGATACTCTCCGCGAGAAACACAAAAACATCGATCAGAGTATTAAGCTCGCGAAGAGTCGCTTCTTACCCGCCTAACTTGTGCGCGGAGGGCTATTGCCCTCCGCGTCCCTCAAATTATGAAACAATGTACAAAATGTTTAAGTGAAAATATAACCTCAATTGTCGAAAAGAATCGATCGTATTTTTTGTGTCGCAATTGTTTTACTAAGAGTGATAGAATTATTGATAATGATGGTCAGATTTTTACAATCAAAGAAAATGGGCTGATTAAACATGTAACAGTTGCTGCTTTTATCAAGCAAAATAATAAATATTTATTCTTAAATCGCATAAAATATCCGTTTGGTGTTTGTTTCCCAACTGGTCATTTGCATTATAATGAAACTCTTGATGCTGCGCTGAAAAGAAAATTACATGAAGAAACCGGGTTTGATCTAAAATCAAAACAGCTTATTTTCCATGAAACAATTTTTGATTCATGCAAAAATGGTGGGGAATTGCACGAGTGGTATCTTTTTGATTGCTCGGTTATTGGTGAACCGATTATTCCAGAGCTTGATTCAAAATTTATTTGGGTAAAAAAAGAAGATATTTCAAGTCTTGATCTTGTTCAACCGGCAAAAATTATTTTGTCTAAATTGGGATATTTGACTAAAGAAGACGACTTTCCTGTCCCAACCAAAATTATCGAGCCAGAAAATAATAACCAAAAAATCAATACAAAAGATTCTATTGTTGATAGTTTATCAGTTCCAATTATTGTTATTACTGCTAACAATAAAATTTCCTTTACAAATACAGTTGCATCCAGTTTGCTTGATCATTTATCCCGAGTAAATAATTATGAAAACAGATTGCTCGTACCATTATTTGAAATTGCCCAAAAATCAATTAAATCTCAATCAACTGTTTCTGGAAACATAAGATTTAATAATTCTATTTTTAATATTGTTGCAAATGCTTTAAAGACCGTTCGAAAAATTAATTCTGTTTTAACTATCAAGGATATTACAAGTCAAAGAATAAAAGAGGCTGCAAATTATCTGTCATATCATTCATCGCTTGCGATTTGTTCTAATAATAGTATCAAAAATATAATTACTTCCATGCTTAGACAGCTAGCAAATAGTTTAGAAATTGAATCTTGCAGTTTAATGTTGCTTTCGGATAATAAATTAAAAGTAAATTTTAGATATAGTAAAAATTTAGAAACAAAAAGAAAGCCATTAATTTTTGAGCTTGGTCAGGGAATTGCCGGTTGGGTTGCGCAAAATAAAGCTTATATCGCTATACCAAACACAAGTAAAAATTCGCTTTATATTGGTCGTGCTTCTAAAAATGAAGAGTCGCTTCTTTCTCTGCCCGTTATTTCTAGCGGTACGGTTTTTGGAGTATTAAATTTAAATAAAAAAGCAAATAGATATTTCAGTGAAGAAGAAATTAAAATCGCTTCAGTTATTGCCAATAGAATTGCTATGGCTTTAGAAAATAATAATTTATATTTGCGAATAGAATATGAAAAGAAGTTTTTAGAAAAAGTATTAAATTCTACCACAAATGGTATTGCCATGATTAATAAAGATCAAAAAATCGTATTTGCAAATTCAAATTTTATGCAAAATTTTGATTTTACAAATCAAAATCAAATTGTTGAAACCTTGTCTCTTAAAATTAAAAATCTTACTTCGGAAGAGTTAGAGAAAATAATTACAGATGTATTCAATCAAAAAAATCAAATTATTAAAACTTGTGAAATATATTCAAGACAACCAAAAATATTTAAAGTAATTTTTCATCCTTTAAGTGAAAATGGAAATCCTATTGAAAATATTTTGATTATTACAAATGATATTTCCTATGAAAAACAAATTGAGCGTCAACAAAAGGAGTTCATTTATACTGCTACTCACGAGTTGCGGACACCAATTACGGCTATAAAAGGATACCTTTCTATGATTCTTGATGGAGACACCGAAAATGATCCAGCCCAACAAAAAAAATATTTTCAAAGAGCTTACAATTCAACCGAAAAACTAAATCAGCTAGTTGAAGATATGCTGGAAGCCGCCAGACTGGAAGAAAATCGCGTTATTTTTAATATGACATCTTTTCATATGGCAGAATTAATTGAGGATATATTTGAGGATTTTAAACATAAAGCGAAAATTAAAAAAATAAAATTAATATACAAAAAATCAAAAAAGCAAAGTCCAAAAGTTTTTGCCGATCGCGATAAATTAAAACAAGCAATATCAAATCTTGTTGATAATGCAATTAAATATACAATAATTGGAGCAGTAACAATATTATTTAAACAAATCGATCAAGGATTTCTCAAACTGATTATTGAAGACACTGGAATCGGAGTTGCCAAGAAAGACCAAGAGAAAATTTTTGATAAATTTTTTAGAGTAAATAGCAGCGAAAGCATAAAAGCAGGAGGAACAGGATTAGGCCTATTTATTGTTAAAAATTTAATCGAAAAACAAGGTGGTAGTATATATCTTGAAAGTAAATCAAAAAAAGGATCATCATTTAATGTCTTGATTCCACTGGCAGAATAGTATATACTAATAAATAAGAAGAGGTAAAAATGCCAAAAATAAAAAAAGTTATAATTGTTGAAGACGAAAAAGATTTAGCCGAAATGTACAAAGAAAAGTTAATTAGCCAAGGATTTAGAGTAAATATTATTACTGATAGCCGGAAAGCAATGACTAAAATAAAACAAGGCGCTGATATGGTTTTGCTTGATATTTTAATGCCGGGATTAAATGGTTTTGAATTGCTTAAAAAAATTAAATCCGATAAAAATATTTGTGAAATTCCAGTTGTTGTACTAACTAATATTGGCAGCGAGTCAGCTGATAAAGATCGCAATCTTGCTTTGTCTCTAGGGGCAGTTGATTATATGGTTAAATCTTTAAATACACCTCTTGATGTTTTAAACAAAATCAATAAGATTCTATCATCTATCAATAAATAAGCATCGTATTTTAGCAAAAAAGTTTTTTGATTATTAAACCAATTTTTATTGTTACCGCTTGATCAAATATTCTTGGGTCAAGTCCTAAAATAATTGCAATTTGATTTAATCTATAAATTACTGTATTTCTATGAATTCCCATTTTAAGAGCAGTGTCAGTTAAATTTAAATTTTGTTCGAAAAATACTTCCAAAGTTTTAGCCAGCTCTTTATTTGTTAAATTATTTAACATTTGGCAGGCAAAATGAATTTTTTTCTCTTTTTCACCGTCTGTTAAAATTCTAAGAATTCCTAAATCATTAAAATAGTAGCTGCGATTTTCGCCTTTTAATCTTAATCCAAGCTCAAGCGCCGAGTTGGCTTCTTTAAATGAGTCAATAATTCCTCGGATTGAACTATAAGGATTTCCAAAGCCAACTGCTATTTCCGATATTTTTAAACTTTTAAGCGGTTCGAAAATTGCCTTGTGAGAATTTTTAAGCAAATTTTTTAATTTTTCTTCTTCCTCTGTGGTTACTGATTTAAAAACTACGAATTTATCATTTCCGATATAAGCAGTAATCATGTCATTGCTTTTAGAAAAAAAACTTTTTAAATTTGTTTCGATATTTCTTTTCCAGCTTTTAATTATAGTATCTCGTTCAAAACTTGGCTGATCCATTGAAGCAAGACATCTTTCCCAGAAATTCTTAAGATAAATTACAATAGCTACTCTTTTTACATCTAAATTATAACCCAAGACTTTAGATTCTGACTCATACATCGGCATATCATGCGTAGAAGAGTTAAAAATCAATTTTGTAATAAATTGATCTGTTGAGTCCAGTACTGGTTGGTTTTCTTCATAGTATTGTTGAATTAAGAGTTCGGAAAAACTTTTAGCAAGAGGTACAAAACTTTTATCGTTTTCAATTTTTCCTTTAAATAATAAAAATGCTTCGTTTTGGTTTTGATATTTTAAAGGCACAATTAGCTCCTTTATACCATCAATTCCTTTTGTTATGCGATAATTTTTAATATTATTTAAATCTTTTAGTGCGCTAAATTCTGATTTATGGTTTGTATCTGTAATGAAATTACCCTCGGAGTCAATCAATGCTACTTTCTCGCCAAGCACATTGATTAAATGCTGTTTAATATCTCCCCCAAATGTTTTTGATATGGACATATTGTTCCTTTTTGAGATAAATTGTATGATTTCACAATCATTTTAGTTTATTTTATATATTTTGTCAACACTATTGGCAGTATAAAAGTATATATCTATACCAGTTATTTGTAGGAATTTACATTGTATCTTGTTCTGCTGTTACAAGAAGACGATTTTGTGAAGTAAATAAGGGCCAACAAGTAATTAGCACTAATTTATTATAATTTTTATTTGTTTCATTGCTTAAATAATTTTTTATCTTATCAGGGCTAAGTATTCTTTTATCAGTTATAGTATATATTTGTTCAATATTGTTATTTTTTATATAAATAAGATCGTTTGTTTTTGCGTAATTTAAACCTGCAAAAATTGAGGAATATAAATGGGGAGTTTTATCTGTTGAATGTCCGATTAATAAATCGGTTTTGTCGTTATATTTAACTTTTACAGTACCCATTTGACTTAATTTTTCAATTTCTTTCCATTCATTTGCAAAAAAAGGATTAGCAGATGTTTCAGCAACAGGGGCATCGATGCCAAGTTTTGGATATTTAAATTCATTATTGTTTATTTCGGAGATAGAATTATCACGATGCTTAGACAGAATTACATTGATCGAGCTTTTTGCTAAAGGAAAAAACCAGATAATTATAAGCAACAATAATAGTATAATTTTTTTAATCATTATTTTAAGATTTAAATTTTTTTAATTAATATTTTTTTTGAAATAATTTCGATTATAATCCAACCAATAATTACAGATAGACCTCCGAATAATAATAAATTTGGCTTTGATGAATCGCTCTTATTGGAGCTATTATCTTTTCCCGTATTTGCTGCATACGCAAGTTGGCTTTGTCCTTTTGTTGTTTGAGAATTTAAAGCTGAATTTTCTTTTGATGCAACTGTATTATTGTTGTTATCATCGCTACCTTGGTCTTGATAATTTGAATATTTTTCTTGGTGAGACTGCAAATAATCAGAACTTAGTGGTACGCTATTTTGATTGTTGACAGGCGATCCCTCGCTTGATAAATTAGTAGATTTTTTCGTTACTGCATCAGTACTGATTTTTTTAATTGATTCAACAATCGCCGGTTTTTGTATTATTGGAATTTCCTGATTTCTTGCACTTCCTGTCCAATCGCCGAAAATATTTATTATTTTTACTGAAAATTTGCCTGCTTCACAGCCCAAAGCTTTGAGAGAATTAGCAATAATATTAATTGAACCTGTTTCAATATTATTTACAGATGTGTTGTTGCTAATATTATTTTTACCGGTATTTGCACTGATATTTATGTTATTTATAATATTTGTATTATTATTAATATCAATATTTGTGTCGTTGTTATTAGCTATATCATTTATATTGTTTGAATTTGGCCCGGTCGTATTATTTATCTCATTTACAACATACATGCTTGGATTCAGCCCAACAATTTCACCGTTCCACTCGCCAAATACATTAAATAAATAAAACACTGGAACATTACTTAGATCGTTGACCGTTGTTGATGACCCGTTAACCGTAGTTTCGCCGGTTTTTATGTTGCCGATAGCGCTATTGTTACCTATCTCATTTTCGCCGGTTGACGTGTCAATAATAAAATTATCAGCCAGATTGTAATTTGATTCTACGCTTATATCTGTGTCTTGGCTGACTCCAAGTTGATTGGAATTGAGTGAATTTGGTCCGGTGTTTTCATTATTCATATTTGGAATAATAATATCGCCAGTGTAATTTCCGAGAATTGACCATGAATCAATTGAAAGGATCAAATCGTCTCCTTGCAGATTTGAAAAATCGATAACATTTGCTGCTAGATTCACATCTCCTGTAACAATATCTCCCACAACAGTATGATTTCCAATTTTATTTCCACCTGTGTTGGCATTTAAATCAATTGTTGTATTCATTGTTGTATTGTTGCCCTGTAAAATATTAACAATATTATTATCTTTAACTATATTTTGATTTTCAGAATTTGGTCCGGTTGCTGAATTATTTAATAAAATTCGGTCATTTGACGGAGTTAGTAAAATATTGCCTGCCTTACTACCATCAATTGTTGTAAGTCCGATGCTGCTATCGTCCGATAGCACCACATCACCAAGATTAATTACGCATGCCGCGCCGTCTATTTCTCCTGTGCCAATTGATCCAACTTTAGTGCTATCATTTATAGTATTATTTCCACTATTAAGATTAATATCAGCATCATTTGTAATAGTGGTATTATTTTTTGTATCAATTGTTGTAACAGAAGGAGTTGTGGTTTGCTCAACAACAACTGGTGGTGGTAAATTTTCAGTTTCAGTTTTTGTTTGAGAATCAACTTGCGTTGCTGCATCTGTTGTTTGGGTAGTTGGAGCTGGAGGGGATTCATTGGTATTATCATTTAGAGTTGATCCAACTTGCCCGACTGTACCGGTTTCTCCTTGAACACCAACAGAAGTTTGCGGACCAACCGGTTCGACTGGACCAACGGCAAAAGATGTCATGGAATTTGACATCAAAAATAATAAAGATAAAAAGGCAATTATTTTTTTGAATCTTATCATAAATTGATTCATTGTGCCCCCTTATTTACTAATAAGACTTAAGGATAATTCCTTAAGTCCGTATCAGTAGATTAGTTGGTGCTGTTTAAGATATTGAAGTTTAATCTAACACTTCCTGTTTGGATATCTCCAAGGCAAGTATTGTTGCCAAAGGTATTGTTTCCTGTATTTCCCGCAACATTAATATCATTTTCAATATTTACATTGTTATTAAGGTCAAGATTATAGTTTGAGTCAATATTAACAAGATTGTCATTAATTGAATTTGGACCGGTTGTATCATTTGACAAGTCAATATCAGCGTCATTCATCGGGATATTAAAATCCATTCCGTCAAAGAATCCGCCGGCTTGATTTTCAACATTACCGTCAATTATAACGTCTCCTGTGTTAACATCGCCTACGCATGTATTGCTATCAATTAAGTTATTGCCAGTGTTGAAAGCGTAGTTTAAATCATTATCAATATTAACATCATTATCAAGATCAACATTTACATCTCGATCAATATCGATTTCATTTATATTTTCAGAAAATGGACCGGTTAAATTATTGAATGCAGTAATTTGAAAATCAGAATTCCATGCACTAATGAAGTCAAGATCATAATTCATTCCAAAGTCAGGGTTAATAACATCAATATTTCCGCCTATATCACCTCCCCAGAAATTGCCGACTGATGTATTTGTTCCAATAAGGTTATTTCCAGAGCTTACTTCAAAGTCAATTAAATTTTGATTGTCTAAATCGGAACCAACGCTCACAAACCAGTCGTCATTAATTGCCCAAATATTATCATTTAATGAATTTGGACCAGTTACACCGTTACCTCCATCAAAATTAATATCGGCAAAAGCAACACCGCCACTTAAGCTTAACGCGCAGATTATTGAAGCAGCTGATACTCTCATTATTGTTCGAATTTGCTTAAATTTCATATATTTTCCTCCCTCGAATTACTTATTTATAATAGAATATCGACCGGACAATCGCCCTATTCTATTCTGTTTTTGATAATTTATTGCTACAAGTAATAATAGTATGGCCAGTAAAATAAGCGATATTTCACTACCAGCTGGAAAAAATTCTGGCGCTCCTTTTCCAGCCAATGATTCTTCAGCAGGTGCTGCGCCGCGGCCAGGTTCAGCAGGATTTTCCGGGTTGACAGGTGGATTAATAGCAGGATTGATAGGAACAACCGGAAC
>Ga0172379_10007543_pt1 | contig 14088 bp, 12 predicted proteins | sample GrowelOW334metaG_FD_119756 | JGI IMG/M metagenome (GOLD analysis project Ga0172379, IMG submission 119756) | Groundwater microbial communities from an aquifer near a municipal landfill in Southern Ontario, Canada - Groundwater well OW334 metaG | ecosystem: Environmental > Aquatic > Deep... | reverse complement strand
GGATGCCGATGCGCTCGCGCAGCCAGCTTGTTGTGAGCGTGAAAATCGCGTAGGACACGGCGTAGGATTCGACGACCCAGCGGATGCGGTCGGTGTTTGTGGAGAACGCGGTGACCATGTGGGGCAGGGCGACGTTGACGATATTATTGTCGAGCACCGCCATGAAAAGGCCGACCATTACGGTTCCGAGAACGAACCACTTATGGTTGTCCGGATGAATGTTTGAACTGTTGAATTTTTTAAATGCCATGTTTTGGCGAAGCGTGCGCGCGAGTGTCCCGGCGCGGCATTGCCGTCATTTCTTATTTTTGATGGAAACCACGGCGTTCATTCCCGGCTTTAGCTCCGAGAGGTCGCCGTCGAGGAAAATCTTCGCCTGAATGCGCTGAGTTGTTTTAATGAACTGGCCGGAGGCGCTGCCGGAAGGAATGAGAGCGAACTTAGAGTTCGCGGCGGTTCCGATGGACCTGACGGAGCCGGTGAAATCCCTGCCGGGAAGCGCGTCGATTGTGATTCTCGCTTTTGAGCCGATGCCGAAGTTGTGGAGTTTGGTTTCCTCGATGTTCGCCGTGATTTTCAAACCCGCGGGGTCGATGATGAAGAGAATCGGTTTGCCGGCGGGCACGATCTCCGCCTGCATGGAGATTTTCTTGGAGGCGATGCCGTCCACCGGGCTGAGGATGTCCGTTTCGCGGAGCGCGACGCGCGCCTGTTCGACAGCGTTTTCGAGACCCTTGATCTGCGATTTGAGGCTTTCGACAGTCGAAGCTGCGATCTTGCTTTCGTCCTGCTGTTGCTTTTTCGAGAGCGTGAGCGCGTAGCCGGCTTTCTCTTTATCCTGAACGGCGATGCCGGTGCGCAACGTGTCGATGTTCGCGGCGCGAAGGTTGCTTTGCGCCAGATCTACCTGTTTTTCGGCGTCGGATTTTTCCTGAGCGACTTGGTCAAGCCGCGATTTTGCGGCGTCGGCGTTCGTTTGCAGGCGGTCGATCTGATCTTTGGCGATAACGCCGCCGGCAAATAATTTCTCGCCGCGCGCGAGGTCTTTTTGCGTCTGATCCGCGGCGGTCTGAACTTCCACGTAATGTTCTTTCGCGCGTTGCCGGTTAATCTGCGCGCGTTCGAAATCTTTTGTAAGTTTCTCGAGATTAACCGTCTGCTGAGTCGATGAAATTGTCACTCCGCCGGTAACCTGATCGTAACTCGTTGAGGATTGCTGAACGCCAAACTGATTCCTGGCGAGCGTGAGATCGAGCGAAGATTGCGCCTTCTCAAGGTCGCGGCGGGCGCTTTCGAGACGCGCTTCGGCCTGCTTGAGCGCCAGATTGTAGTCCGTCGGGTCGATCCGCGCGAGCAACTGTCCCGCCCTGATTTTCTCGCCTTCTGAAACGTATATATTGACTATGCGTCCCGGAACTTTTGAGCTTATCGGGATCAGATCGGCGTCCACCTGCGCGTCGTCCGTCGAAGTGTACGCGAGTCTGAAGATGAACCATTTTGTTCCGAAAACGGCGCCAGCTATCCCAAACACAAGAAGCGCCGCGAATATTATCTTTTTCCGGGCGCCGTTTCCATTGCCAGGTTTCGCGGCCACGGCCGCATTGTCTTTGATTTCCATTTTGCCCCTGTTCCTTACTTTCCAAAATTACTGCCAAGTTAATTATACTATTCATTAATCACAAATCATCAAGGTGTATTTTTTAACAATATTACACATTTGGCGCCTCTGTATTATCCACGCTTTACATTCCGGTCCGTTTCATGCACCATTTACATGCTTATGTTATTATTGAGAAGCCTTTCATTCACCGTGCCGCAGTATGGCTTTTTCATGCTGTTTCTTCTCGCTGTCGGATTTGTAATATATTTCCAAGTGAAGAAGAGAAACGAAAAAGCCGGCCGGATCGTGTTGGTAATATTGATCACCGGGTTCTTATACGGAGCCATGTGCGAGGCGCCGCAGTTCAATTTCTTCGGAATGGTTCAGAACCGGGTCAAAACTAAAGAAAACTTGATAGCGCTGACGTTCGACGACGGGCCGAGCGCGAAATATACGCCTCGAATTCTCGACATACTGAAGGAAAACGGAATGCGAGCCACTTTCTTTGTCACCGGCGAAATGGCTGAAAAGCATCCCGGCATTATAAGAAGGATCCTCCGGGAAGGGCACGAACTCGGGAATCATACCTACAGTCATCCTTTTATGTTCAGGGACCTTAGCGCGCTGAGAAAGGAAGAGATACAAAAAACCGACGAAGCGGTTTTCAAGATAACAGGCCGGCACATGAAATATTTCCGGGCGCCATACGAATACCGGGATGTGCGTCTGGTGAAACTGCTGCGCAGAATGAATTACTCGTACATAAGCCATAATGAAAGTTCGCTCGACGCCATGGGAGCGAATTCGAAAAGAATCGAATTTCAGATAATGAGGCAGTTGCGGCCGGGTTTGATTATTCTCATGCACGACGCGCGAGGGGACAGGGAGCCGACGGTCGAGGCGCTCCGGAATGTCCTGCCGATGCTTCGCGAGAAGGGCTACCGGTCGGTCACAATTGGCGAACTGATCGCCGCGAAAACAGTTAAGGCAAAGAAAAAGAGATAGTTTCAGATTACAATAATTATGATTATTCCATCGCTTGAGAGTTTTATACGAGAGGAGAGTTCGGAATGAAAAGGACTGCATTTTATTCCCGGTTTTTGACGGCCGCAATTGTTTTGACGGCCGCGTTTTTCGCGCGCCCGGCAGGCGGGCAGACCGCCGCCGTTGAGACGCCGGCCGCTGACAAACCAGTTCTGAGGTTTATCGACGAAGACAAAAACGGCTCCGACTCGCCCGGCGATGAGTTGCTATACGGCAATAGCCTGATCTCCATGCGATTCAGGTTCGTGGATGTTTCTTCCGCCGCGAAAAAGGTTGACGCGAAGTTCAACGGCTACTATCTCGACACGGTGACTTATCGCGGCGAGATATGCTTCAAGCATCCGGATTGGCGGACAGCGGCGTCGATGTATCCGACGCTGAAGACGAACGACGTCATCGGCATGACCGCTTTCAGCGCCGCCGGCATGTACAAAGACGAGCCCTTTCTCTGGATGTGGAACGCCCGCGAGCCGGCCCGCAGCATCGCCAAGGATATGAAATGGATCTCGCCGGCTTATGCCAAGCAGGCTTACGAATGGTACACACTGTATGACAAACACGAGTTACGGGGCGGAGCGCTCGTTTTAATTTCGGGCAAAAGCAGGGAACGGCGCGAGGAACTTTCCTTTTCGATCTCCGGCGCCGAACTCGAGATCGCGTACTCCGTAAAAAACCTGCTGGAACGCCGCATCTCGCTCGTCGGCATCATAACTTTCCCGGCGAACCGGATCATCGACACTGTGTTCGCGCAGCCGGACCTGAAGGTTTCGCGCAAGATCACGCCGACCGCATTTTCGGACAATTACACATTCACCGCCGGGACGAAGGACGGCCTTGCCGGGAGCGGCATGCTTTTCTGGAGCGCGGGCGAAGCATCGCTCCTTCACATGGACGGGCTATATTCGTGGCATAAAATCAATGTCGAAAAAGGCGAAACGGAGACACGCGCGCTCAGCATTAAATTCCTCGACACGAATATAGATAAATATTACGCCGAATATCTGGCGGAGAAAAACATCAAATTCGACCCGATAGACTGGAAGGCGACTGAGGAGTATCTGATAAACAAGCTTCCTCTGATCGTCATGCCGGAGGGCTACATTCATCACGCATACGATTACAACCCGCCGGGCACGAGGCACGACTGGCACAACGAGATGACAGGCCGCGCTTTCATGGTCAAATACTTCGAAACGGGCGACAAAAAGTGGCTCGACTACACAGTTAAAGCGAACCGCTACTACATCGACAAAATGATGTTCAACGATCCGAAACACAGGTGCTACGGCTATTTCAAGGATCAGACGTACGCCGACAAGCAGCGCGACTGTTATCTGTGGTCGCAGCCGTACAACGTGGAATCGCTGATCGCGGAATACGCAGTCACGAAGGACGCGGCGGTCAAAAAGGCGCTGCTGCTGAATTTCGAGAAAGTGTACGGCGGCCCGCTGTTCGACGCGCCGCATCACCGCTGGTATTGGACGCAGACGGGCGATGGCAAGATAGGCGATTTTGGAGTTTTCGACGCGCAGGAGTTCGGCGCCGACGTGATGATCTCGGCCTATGAGTTCACCGGAAACAGGAAGTATCTCGACCGCGCTGTCGAGGTCATCGGCGGGCAGAAACACGCGCTCGAAAATTTCGGGCTGCTGCTCGAAGACCGGGCCGGGGAGCCGTCCGTCAACACATTCGCGTTCGCCTCGAAAATCTTATTCAAATTGTACGAACACACAGGGAACGAGTACTGGCTCGACCGCGCGATAAGAATTCTGAACGCGACGATTTACTCGCGCGTGTACATGGAGCCGTTCGGGCCGCAGGACGCATGGCTGAACGGCGCGCTCGCTCGCAAGGACGGCGACTGGAAGGGCCAGATGGGCGAACCGACCACCGGCACTGATTCGAGCGTCCCGTCGCAGTCGAGCTACATTCCGTGGGTCATGGAGCCGCTCGTGGCGGGCTTCAGCCACACCGGGAATAACCTCTACATTAAATACATCGCGCAGATGCTTCACCACCAACTCGAAGCCAACAGCCGGATGGCGGCCGCAAGCGGCGGCAAATTCGAGCTTTGCGGCCACTACAATATGTACCTTGAAAAATTCGACGATGACGATGACGGCCTGACTGTCGTTTCCAACCTGTTTTTGTTCCCCTACGTAGCTGCTTTCCAGAGCGGATTCCGTTCGCCGCGCTCGACAGTTGTGCTTTTGCCCGGAAAAGACAGAAAGTCGGTTCGAGCGTTTCACCTCGCCGGGATAGAAGAGCGGGTGAAAGTGATCGCCGGGACAGCGAAAATCGTTTCCGTTCGGACATCTGAAATCACAGGCGGCAAAGCCGGCGCTGCCGTCAAATTCGACAAGTCAGGGACCGGTGTCGAATTCAAAGCGGCGCCGTACAAAATGTATATTATCACGGCGAAATGAATGTTTGCTGGAGATACATCAATTCAATCATGAGCGGGAAAGCAGGATGGCGCTATTGTTTTTTTCGAAAAATGGTATAATTTCTATTTAGAGAAATCATTCATGCAGGCGGCGTCCGGCTGTTATGTTCGAAGCTTACATGAAAAGAAAAATTGAAGAATATGAGAATTTATAGCGCAGGCAGGCGTTTTTGTCGTTTTGCGCAATGAGACAATTATGAAAGAAGGAAGGTCGTTCACATGGAAGGCAGAATAGCGGTAGTAGACATAGAAGGCATCGAGGAAGGCATGCTGGCCGCCGATGACATGCGAGCGTTTGACGGCACGATTGTGGTTCACAAAGGGATTGAGCTTGAAGGCAGGCACATGGTGCTTTTGAAGCACGCCTTAGTGACGCAGTTAAAGGTATTTATTCCGAAAGAAAAGATTCTGCGAAGAGAGTCAATTCACATAAACGATTATGAAAACCATGTTGCGATGCTGAAAACGGTCCGGGTTATGATTGTGGACGATTCAAAGTTTCTAAGATTCAAGTTGGAAAAAGTATTGACGGCGGCCGGGCTGAATGTTGTGGGGCAGGCGGTCAACGGAAACGAAGCGGTTGAGATGGCGTCGAAACTGAATCCGGATGTTGTGACAATGGATATCGAGATGCCGCATTGTGACGGCATATCGGCGCTGGAACCCCTTCGGCAGACAGTTCCCGATGCGGTAGTGCTGATGATTTCATCTCTGGGAGAAGAAGAGAAGATACTTGAGTCGCTTGCGAAAGGGGCTTTCGATTTCATCAATAAGCCGATCGACCCCGTGAAGACGGTTAAAGCGGTAATCAACGCGATAATAATAGCGCGATCATATAAATAGAAGCGTCGAGGCTTTATTAAATACCGATAATATTTTGAAAAGCCGGCGCAGGTTTTCGCGGGAAGTCGCGGCGGCTTCAAAGGCTTTCGGACGGCATTTCATTTTCAGTAAAATCAAAGGGAAAAGACGGATTTGAAAAAACTGTACGAGATGCTTGGAGTGGCGCCCGGCGATTCGCTGCGTGAGATAAGAAAGGCGGCGAGGCGCCTGTTTATCGAATTTCATCCGGATATGCATTCTGAAAACAAGGCGTTTTACGAGGAAAAGACCAAAAAACTGATAGAAGCGTATAAAACGATTCTAAGCGAAAGAGAGGCCTCCGGAGAGCCGGCGGCGGAAGAACCGCCCGGTGACTTCGACGGCGGAGGCGAAGAATCAGAGACTTTTGAAGCATTGCTGATAAAGGTTGCAAACCGAATGTTCGCGTTGCCTGCGAAACACATTCTGGAAATAGTGCGAGTCGGCGACGTGCGGGTAGGCGATGCCGGATTGATGGCGGACACGTTTCCTTTTCTCGTGGGTCTTTTTCAGCGCCGCGAAGAGATTGTTATGCTCTGGAACCTGCACAGCCAGCTCGGTCTGAGGGAGATGGCGATCGGTTCGGATCTGGGCAGAAAAAAAGTGGCGGTTGTGGATTGGGACGATTCGGCGGTAGGTTTCTTGGTCGACGATGTCGGCGATTTCATAGTTCTGCAAAAGGATTCGGGGGAGACATCGGATGAAATTGGCGGAGGCGGCAACGAGTTTATCGATAGAATAATTCAGACGGACGAAGGCCCGGCCGGGTTGCTTAATTTGGGAAAAATATTGTATAATCTCCCGGTGTAAAAGAGGGAATCATTGTATTATGAATATTGGAAATGAAGAGATGCTCGAATTCGCCGAACAGCGTCAAATTGTCATGTTCGAAATGGCGGGCGAGACATACGGAATCAATCTGGATATCGTTCAGGAAGTTATATATAAAACCGGAATAACGATGGTGCCGCAGACGCCTGATTTCATGGAGGGCGTAATAAACCTCAGGGGCTACGTTATACCGGTCGTTGATTTGAAGAAGCGTTTTAATTTAGGGGCGGTGGAGAACACTAAATCCGCGAGGATAATAGTTGTTGAGGTTGAAGATCAGATAATAGGCGTGGCGGTAGATAAGGTTTCGGAAGTGATCACCATATCTGAGGATTCGATAGAGCCGCCGTCGCCGCTTCTGAGGGGGGCTATAAAAGCCGATTATCTCGCCGGGTTCGCGGAAGTCAGCGAGGAGTTGGTCAAAATCCTGAATTTCAGCAAGATATTTTCTTTGCAGGAGATAGCGGGACTGAGGGAGATCGAGAACCTGGCGGGCGACATATCGGATGCGGAGTGATGCCCGGGCGGGATAATCATTGAAAAAGTTTCGAATCATGTCTGAAATATAGAAATATAATCAACAGGAGGAATAATAGATGGCAACTGTGACAATAGACGCATTGGGGCTTAAGTGCCCGCAGCCGATTCTTAAGATCGCGGCGAAATCGCCGGATATGAAACCGGGAGACGTGCTGGAGATTACAGCCGACTGCCAGACGTTCGAGAAGGATCTTCGAGCGTGGTGCGACCGCATGAAGAAAGTTCTTCTGTGGGTCAGAAACGAAGGCGGAAAATACAGGGCTCAGATACAGTTTTAACCCGAATCCACAAAAGAATTCGGGAGCAGTAATTCGCTCCGCGCAGCAAGGCGGGTTGAGGCCGTTTCGCCGAAATATTTCCATGACGGGGATAATATCGAAGCGGTTTTTGAGACGAAAAACAAGGCGATGAAAATCCGACTGCCGAAGATGCTGTTTATCGAGGCGCCGGTTTTTTCATATTTGCGGTCTTAAATAACATGAGGTGAATGATAATGGGCAATTTCAAAAACCTGAAGGACAAGCCGCTTGTCAAAAAGCAGATTTTGTTTTTGATAATCGGGGTTATCGCGTCGGCGGCGCTGGCCTATTTGGGAGTGAGCGCCGGGAAAGACGTGTTTGTTTTGCTTGGCGTTATTTTATTCGCTGCGGCGCTGTTCGTCTTTTTCGATTGTTTAAAGGGAATTGAAAAAGCGGAAGCGGATACGAGCGTTTTGGAGAACAACATGCTCGAACTGGCCATCGGCATATCAGAGATGTTCGAGTCGCTGAACAGGCTGATGGTCGCGAACGATTTCAGCATACGGATTCCGGAAACGGCTTCCGAGGACATACTCGTGAAGCTGGCCGCCCTTATCAACAAGATTCTGGACCGGCTTCAGGAAAGCTATAACACCACGGTGGACAGCAGGGATTACGTTCACGGCAAGGTGGATCACCTGCTCGAGATAATGGATGCGATGAAATCCGGCGATTTATCGGCGCGCGCCAATATCGAAAATGGGAACGATGAGATAGGACGGCTCTGCGCGGGGATAAACAGCCTTATCCAGAATTTTCAGGAAATGAAGGAAGAGATGGACAACACGAATATGGACATGGCGTTGAGCCTTTCCGAGAATTTCGAAGTGTTGAACAAAATTTCGGCCGGCGATCTCACGGCGCGCGTTACGCCCGGAACGGATAACGAACTGCTATTCAAATTGGGCGAAGTGATAAACAGCACGATGAAGAATTTGAGAGGCCTGATTGAAAAAATGAATGTAGCTGCGAGGCACATCGGAAACTTCACGGATGAATTCATAAAGTCAACGGATCAGGTGAGACAGGGCGCGCAGCAGATCGCGGTTTCGGTGCAGGACATGGCGCGCGGCTCGGAGAATCAGAGCCAGAACGTGATGGAAACGTCGAAGATATTGGAAGGGTTTCTCGAAACGATAAATCAGATCGCAAAGGGAGCGCAGGATCAGGCGAAGGGAGTCGAACAGACTTCCCTGATCGTGAACGAGATGTCGGCGACGATCGAGATGACGGTCGCGAGCCTGCAGAAGATGATAGACGTTTTCCGCAACTCGAACGCGACGGCCCGCAACGGGAAGGAAGCGGTCGCCAAAGCGATCGACAACATAACGCAGCTCAGCGCGACGGTCGAACAGTCAGCGGAGATCGTCGAGAAACTCGGGAAAAGTTCAAAGCGCATCAGCGAGATAACGGAAGTCATAGACGACATAGCGGAACAGACGAACCTGCTTGCGCTCAACGCGGCGATCGAAGCCGGCAGGGCCGGCGAGCACGGCAAGGGATTCGCGGTTGTGGCGGCGGAAGTCAGAAAGCTGGCGGAACGTTCTGTGAAAGCCACGAAGCAGATCGCGGAGCTGATAGAAGGCGTTCAGGAAAATACCAATCAGGTAGTGCAGGGAATGAGAATCGGGACGCAACAGGTGGCTCTGGGCGCGAAGCTCGGCGAGGAAGCAAAGACAGCGTTGGGCGAAATAATGGGCGTGATAGAGACAACGGACAAGGAAATCCAGAGGGTATCCGGCGATCTTGAAAAGATGGTGAGCCAGAGCCAGAAGATCGTCGAATCGATGGATTCCGTGGCGAGCGTTGTCGAGGAGAACACGGCGGCGACTGAGGAGATGGCGGCGAGTTCGAAGCAGGTCGAGGAAGCCATGAGAAAAGTTCTTTCGATATCGCAGGACAACGCGGCCGCCGCGGAGGAGATATCCGCTTCCACGGAGGAACAGACGGCCGGCATCAACGAGATTTCCTCGTCCGTCGAATCGCTAAGCGGAATGGCGCGTGAACTTGAGGACATTTCAACATCATTCAAGCTGTAAACCGGCGGCGGAAGCCATGAAAAACAATAAGACGATACAGAAGTTCGGAAACAGGCTGAAGTCATACAAGGACCAGTCCGAGATAGAAGGGCGGAACTTTGTGTTTTTTCTTCTGACCAGCGAGAAATACGCGGTCAGGATTGATTCGGTGCAGGAGATCATAAAACCGAAGGAGATAACTGAAATCCCGCACACGCCTGCCTATCTGCGCGGGGTAGTGAATCTGCGCGGGAAGATTGTGCCTGTCATAGATCTGCGGTTGCGTTTCGGCCTGCCCGGCTGCGAACTGGCGAAGGCCGCGAGGATTGTTGTGGTGCGACGGCAGGATCAGGTTCTCGGTCTGCTCGTGGACGCCGTTTTGGCGGTCCAGCCGATTCCTGACAGCAAGATCGAGCCTGTGCCGGATATACTTTCCGGCCCGGTGTCATCGAATTTCTTCGAGGGCATAGCCAACCTCGACAATGTGATGGTGGCGATAATAGACCTTGCCAAGACTCTCCAAAAAACTCATAAAGACCATAACCGCCAGAAGCAAACAGAGGGTCTGATGAAAATCGGGAACGAATCATGAGCGCTCAGGACATAGACAAAGAGGAACTGGAAATATTCCTCAGCGAGATGGAGGAACTCCTGCAGATTCTCGAGGAAGATATTGTCAAACTCGAGAAACAACCGGAGAACCCGTCCATACTCGCGGAAATATTCCGGGCGGCGCACACGATAAAAGGCTCGTCCGCTTCGATGGGATTTCCGAGGTTGAGCGAACTCGCGCACGGCATGGAAACTGTTTTCGGCGGCGTGAGAAGCGGGTCCATTCAGGTTTCGATGGAACTCATCGACACATTTCTCCAATGTTCGGACACCCTGCAGAAGATAAAAGACGAAATTTCGAAGGACTGCGAAGTCAAATCCGAGATACAGACGCATCTGGACGATCTTCGCTTATTGCTGCAGCCTAAAAAGAAATCATCCGGGGACGATCAAAAGAAACAGGCGCAGGAAGAGAACGCTCCCGCCGCTAAAACGGGGGGGCAAATCCATATCGTTATAAAGCTCGACGCGGCGCCTCAATGCCAAATGCCGTTTGTCCGGGCTCTGCAGGCGCTTACATTTTTTTCCGAGCTCGGCGAAATAATTAACTCTTCTCCAACCATTAAGGAAATCGAGCAGGAGTTGCTCGCGTTCCCTATGACGCTTGAGGTTATTACGAGCGCCGGGAGATCGAAAATTGAAGAAGTTCTCTCTCTGATCTCTGATGTGGTTTTGATCGAATGCAATGAAAACGCGGTCATGAGCGAGGAGCCGGCGGCGGCCGGAGATGAAGAGGAATCTTCGCCGGCGCCGGAAAATGAATCCGACCCGGCCGGGCCTCAGGAAAGCGATGCTGAGCAGCAACAGCCTGAGACGCCGGAAGACGGCGGCGCCGGGCCTGAAACGGAGGAGGCCGCCCTCGTTCCCATCGCCGGCGGGATGCAGGCGCAAAACGGCGGCGAGGCGAAGAAGGAACAGCCTCAGGATGACAGAAAGAAACTGGCCGGCCGCACTGTCCGGGTGGATGTGGAAAGAATGGACGCCATCATGGACCTGGTAGGCGAGCTTGTAATAAACAGGACGAGACTCGCCCAGTTGAGCCGCATTCTCGACGCGTCCAGCGAGACTGATGACATAGTAGGCTACCTCAGCGAGACATCTGACAACATAGAGCTTATTTCGACGCAGTTGCAGGAACATATAATGAAGGCGCGCCTTCTTCCCATCGAAAATGTTTTCAACAAGTTTCCGAGAATGGTGCGCGACCTGGCGAACAAAACAGGCAAGAAAATAGATCTGGTTTTAGAAGGCGAGAAGACGGAACTCGACCGCTCAGTGCTCGAGGAAATCGGAGACCCTTTGATGCATACGATAAGGAACTCCATAGATCACGGGATCGAACCGCTCGAAGAACGCATAAAGGCAGGGAAGCCGCCGACCGGAAAGATTGTTATCTCGGCGGACCATGTGGAAGACCACATTCTGATTACGGTTGTGGACGACGGAAAGGGCATCGATCCGCAAAAGGTGATGAACCGTGCGAAGAAATTAAACATCGCTCCTTCGGAGACGCTCGCGATAATGAAGGAACAGGATGTGCTGGACCTTGTTTTTCTGCCCGGATTCAGCACGAAGGAGGAAGTGACCGAGGTGTCCGGCCGGGGAGTCGGCATGGATGTCGTGAGGACGAACATAAAGAAACTGAACGGAAGCGTAACGCTGCAGAGCGCTCCCGGCAAAGGCACGAAAGTCATCATAAAACTTCCGCTAACGCTCGCGATAATAAAATCGCTGCTTGTGACGATGGGCCGGAGGATATTCGCGATACCGCTGATTTCGGTTGTCCAGACGTTGAGGGTGGAGCAAAGCGAACTGAAGGCGCTTAAAGGAAAAGAGGCGATACTCTTCCGCGGCAACGTGCTGCCGCTTATCCGGCTTGAGGAAGCGCTGGCGCTGAAACGCGGTCCGGACGAACACGAGCCGTCGCGGGTTTTCATCGTTGTGGTGGCGTGGGCCGGCCGCCGGGTCGGAATTATCGTTGACTCTCTGATAGGGGATCAGGAAATAGTGATACGGCCGCTTGGCGAGTACATAGGAGAAGCGCCTGGCATATCGGGCGCGGCCATACTCGGCGACGGGAAAATAACTCTTATAATAGATATTGGCGGATTCATAAAAATAAAGCTGGACGAGCTCGACGCCGCCGCGCAAAGCGAGAACGCGAACTGAGGTAATAATGAGTTTCGATTCAGTTGGGACGCCGCCCGGCCAGCCGCAAAGATCATTAGCGACCAACAACAAGGAAATCGATGTTGGAATCGGCGAGATAAAAATCAGCCGCAATCCGGCGGCGGCGCTCACCGCGTACGGCGTTGGTTCCTGCATAACCGTTTGCGTGTACGACCCGCTTGCGCGGGTCGCCGGCATGGCGCATGTATTGCTCCCGAAAAGCGATGGCAATGAGCGCGAGAAGAACAGCAAAATATACGCCGATGTGGCGGTGCCGGAACTGATGCGGAAGATGAAGGAAAAGGGCGCTGTCAAGCGCAGGATGAAGGCGAAGCTGGCCGGCGGGTCTCGCGTTGTTAAATCGCTTTCGCACCCGGGCGGCGACATCGGCAAAAGAAATGCCGATGAAGTAAAAAGAATACTGAACGAAATAAATACGGAAATAGAATTCATGGACATCGGCGGCGAACACGGGCGCACGATCAGGTTTTTTGTCGGAACGGGCGAGATGGTCGTGACCAGTACGCGGCATCCTAAAAAAATATCAGGATAGAGCTATGCCGAAGCAGAAGAAAATATTGATCGTGGACGATTCGACGTATCAGCGCTCTAAAGCAAAGAATTTTCTACAGGAGAAAGGATTCAGGATATTTGAGGCTGAAGACGGAATTGAGGGAGTGTATCTTTACCGGAAAGTTCAGCCGGACCTGGTTCTGATGGACATTAACATGCCGGTGATGGAAGGTCCTGAAGCGCTGCGGTATATAAAAAAGATCGATCCGAATGCGGTTGTGATAATGTTCAGCACCCTCGACGACGAGAAGACGATAATGGGGGCCATAAAGGCCGGCGCGAAGGATTACATTGTTAAACCGCTTAAAGAGGATCTGATGATAAAGACGATAAATAAATTTATAAATAATACGGCAGGCAAATAGGCTCCGAATGAACAGCAACCCGATAAGAGTTTTCATAGTTGACGATTCGCAGTACATGCGGTACGTGCTGAAGAATATATTGAAAGAAGACCCTGGTATAGAAGTCGTCGGGGAGGCGCGCGACGGGATAGACGCGCTCGAAAAGATAGAGGCGCTCAAGCCCGATGTCGTGACGCTGGATGTTGAAATGCCGCGCATGGACGGTCTGGCGACTCTGAAGAAAATCATGTCGTTGTTCCCTGTCCCGGTGCTGATGGTGAGCCGCTACACGCAGGACGGCGGCGATGTGACAATAGAAGCGCTCGAATCAGGAGCGATAGATTTCGTGCAAAAACCGGACGGAAGAGATTCGCTGACGATGAATAAGGTCCGGGACGAACTTGTCTCTAAAATAAAAGTGGCGGCGGCGATAAAATGCGCCAAGATCACGCCGGCGTCAAAACAGGCCGGCAAACCGGCGGCGCCTCGCGAGCGGCCATGGAAAACGACGCAGGGGATCATGCGAAAAGTCATTGTGATAGGAAGCTCCACCGGCGGCCCGAAGGCGCTCGCGGAAGTTCTCACCCGAATCCCGGCTGACATTCCCGCCGGGATACTCGTTGTGCAGCACATGCCGCCTGGCTTTACCGTATCGCTGGCCAAGCGGCTGGACCAGTTGTCCATGATTGAAGTGTCGGAAGCAAAAGAGGATGATATTGTCGCTCCGGGAAAAGCGTTTATCGCGCCGGGC
>Ga0172379_10007542_pt1 | contig 14088 bp, 12 predicted proteins | sample GrowelOW334metaG_FD_119756 | JGI IMG/M metagenome (GOLD analysis project Ga0172379, IMG submission 119756) | Groundwater microbial communities from an aquifer near a municipal landfill in Southern Ontario, Canada - Groundwater well OW334 metaG | ecosystem: Environmental > Aquatic > Deep... | reverse complement strand
CTCGATAAGGACCCCTTCAGTTTTCGGAGCCGGGGCCACAGCCACCGGTGAGTCGCCGGACGGAGGCAAGCCCGCCAGAGGGTCGATCGCCTGGCCGCTCCCGTCCACGACATCGAAGGTATCGTCAGGATTCTCCGCCTGGAGATCTGCCATGAAATCGGCATAGCCATAATCGGCGAGCGCGGCTCCTTCAACAATCGCTTCACCTTGAGAGGCTGTCCCATCATCGGGTGGGGTCTCAGCTTCCGGTGGAGTCTCGCCTTCCGGTGGAGTCTCGCCTTCCGGCGGAGTCTCGCCTTCCGGCGCGGTCTCAGCTTCCGGCGGGGTCTCACCTTCGGCTGGAGGCGTTTCGGTCTTGGGCTTTGTTACCGTGGGAGGGATGCCAATATCCCGCTTGGGTTTGCCGGGAATGAACGCCACTGTGCCTTCGCGGACTTCCAGATAGAAACCATCGTAGACAAACTGGGTTCCGCGGACTGAAGCGGTCGAATAAGGGCTGGTAACCTTAAAATCCTGCGCGACACCCTTGGAAGATTTAACGTCAGCGGATACCTTGCCGACGCGGAGATGTAGGCTCGTGCCGAGCTTGCCCGCCTGTTCGACAATCTTATCCACCGTAAGGCGGGTGAGCGGCGCCACTGCGATACGGTTGTCCGCGATCGCGAGGGTCGCGGAGGAATCAAAGCCGGTAGAGATGGTGGCGAGCAGGTCGATCGCCATACCTTCCTTTGCTGCCATCCAGGCCTTACCGAAGGGTTTGACTTCGACCTTGCCCTTCAAGTCGCTAAGGGATGCGGAATTTTCCGCAAAGAGCGAAACAGCAACCGCGACGAACAGGAAAATGAAGCACGCTCTTTTCATGCGTTCCTCCTAGAGCGCAAGGGAAAGCCCCACGCTGATCGTAAACTGGAATGGAGAGTCTTTGACATACGAGGGATCGAAGGCTCCTGACGGGGCGGCGACCGGCACGAAAGCACCGATCGAAAGGTTCAGGGAAGCATCACTCAGCAAACGGACAGAAGCCGTCAGGTCCTGTTCGATGCCGAGCAGCGAGAGTCCGGCTTCGGAATCGACACCGGCCTCGGAAATGGGTCCTTTCCCATTTTTCACGGTCATGAAGGTTTTTCCGATGACTGTTATGGCTTTTGGTCCCAATGAATACGCGGGAAAGGGCCTTCCGGTAAGGGTGAGGGCCACCAGGCTCACGTTTCCGGCCTGAGGAGAAAAAACGAGACCGGAGGAAGAACGGGTTACCGGCATGAACATCGTGTCGTCCCCGGCGGTATTGCCGTCGATGGCAGAGGATGCGTCGTCGTCCCCGGACCCATACTGGAAACGGACGGCCATGCTCAAACGGGAACTGATTGGATAGCGTACGTTTCCGCCGAAACTGAACGCACGGATCGGTACAAATTGATAGCTGTATCCGCTTCCGGCGTCTCCCATATACGAGAGATGCCGTCCGAAATACCAGGCTCCGAAGGCCGAGTAGCCCAGTTTTCCCGCCGGGGGGCCGGAAAAGCCGGCGGCAAGGTATGCCCCGTCCGCGGGTCCGCCACTGGTTGAATCGAGTACGGTATCATACTCCTTGACGAGCATGGTATCGTCCCGCAAGTCCTCCTGTGCAAGAAATACACCGTAGAACTCATGGCCAACGATGCGCGGGGAACGGATGCCGAAAGATGCGACGAGGCGCGGTGGCGCGAAGCCATTGTTGCCGTACGTGGAATCGGCTGTGGACATGATGATCGGAGCGGCCTCCGGCAGTAAACCCGTGAATCCGAACACCGCTCGGATATTGACTGCAGGATACACGGCACGCACCGAAAAGCCGTCGAGCCGGTAAGCGAAAAGAGCGCTGGTAGGATCGGTGTAGGGGATGCGTCCGATTGAGAGGGCGAAGCTGTCCAGCCCCTCATCCGGCAACGGAGAACCGAAATTAAGACTCAGTTCCTGGGCGTCAAGCTCGCCGATACTTGTGGGCACGGTTATTTCGGTGGTTTCGGAAGCACCATCGTACCAGGCCGATACAGTCGCACCGCCCTTGGCGACAAAGCGTGTCGCCTTGTCGAAGGGAACGGTCAACGACAGGGTGATCCCCTCCGAAGCCGATGCGGAAAGGTCGGTGAGGAGTGAAGTGCTCAGGGAAGTGTCGAGTGAGAGATCCAAGCTTGCGCCTGCGCTCTGGGCGAAGAGCGGAGCGAATATCATGGAGGACATAAGGAGTGAGAGGATACTGGCCAAAATTGTGCTGCGTTTCATTTCAGCCTCCCGCCGTCTTCCGCCAGTTGGCCGATCATGCGGATCACTTCCTCACCGGAAGGAATGCGACCGGGACCTCCCGATCCATTCGCCACTCCGCGTGCTATCAGTTCCCGGTATGCATAGCGTTTTGAACGGAAGAGGGTCCAACCAACTCCGCCGCGGGTCTTCATCCCCCGCATCGCGAGCAGGGAAAAATCCTGGAGCTTTATCGGAGTCTCCGCGGAACTACCTTTTGGAAGCCATTTCTTTCCCATCGCCAAGGCGTAAGCTTCTGTAGGTGTCGTGTCCTCGGGAAGCCAGCCTCCCCCGACCAAGGCCAGATAGGCGCTTTCCGCGCAGGCTGCCTCCTTTTGGGCGAGCAAAAGGTCCAGTACACGGTTGGATTGCGCAAACGACGACGACGCGCCCATGACTACCAGCAACGTGAGCAGGACGGACGACCGAAAGTTCATCGATAATTCCTCCATTTTGTCGGAGCAATAAATAGAATTATACACTATTATAAAGATATTTCTAAGTCTATGGTCATTTCCTTCACTTTTTTATCGGGAGAACAGTATGTATGCGAAATACCGATTTCTGGTCATTCCTGCGATAGTCTCAGCGATTGCGGCTGTCCTCGCGGCAACCGGTCTGGCTTCGGGTTTCGATTGGAAGCTCTACGATGCCATGCTCAGGCTCAGACAGGCACCAGCCGAATTTCCCGCCATCCTGCTGACAGACTTCGACGATGAGGCAATCACCACTATAGGAGCCTGGCCTATAGGGCGCGACGTAGTGGCGGAAGGACTGGCGACCATGGGTGAGCTCGGAGCCGCCAAGGCCGTATTCGATATCGAATACGTCGATCGCAGTCCCCGCGGAGTCGACGCACGCTACCTGGAGGAAGAGATTCCCGAATCATTCAAGGAAGGTTTCGGATCTGTAGCCGAGAACGTACGAAACCTATTCTCGGCCGTCTCGAGCGGTCGGATGCCCGTCTCCGCTGCAGGAATATATGCCGAAGATCTCGTTGCCTCCACCGACGAATTGAGGGATGCCCTCCTGGAAAAAGTTGGGAAGGTAGCATCCGACAACGACGACAAGCTCGGCAAGGCAGCACGGTTTTTCGGTTCAGCCTGGTTTACGGTCAACATGCGCAAGGAACAGGTTCCAGGAACCGATTCGGATGCGAAGCTCCTGGCCCTCCAGATTGCCGACATCCCGGTGGGGTCGGCTTCGGAAGATACCTACGCCAAAGCCGTCGACATACTGCCGACCATCTCCCCGATACTTTCCCGGAGTGCTGGCGCGGGTTTTCCGAACGTCTACGTGGATCCTGACGGGGTAAGGCGCAGGATCGATATTTTCTACCGCTACGGGAACCAGAACTTCGCCCAGCTCGTCATTGCCCCCCTCCTGAACCTGCTGGGTTCTCCTAAAGTACTTGCGACGAAGGATGCCTTTGTGTTGGAGCAAGCTGTGCTTCCAACGGGCGAATCTGTCAATATCCGCATCCCGCGAACCGAGGACGGCCGGATGCTCATCAACTGGCCGCACGAGGATTACATCTCCAGCTTCCGCCACTTGTCATTCAAGGAATTCCTCGTACACGAGGAACTTTTCGAAGACCTTGCACACAACCTGAGGATCAGGGACGATTGGGGGTATTTCTCGGGCTACGAAGGGGAGATTCCGCTTGCCGCCCTCTTCGCACAGGTACAAGCCCAGCGCAGGTCCTGGATGGAGGATGACGAGGCACCACCCGAGAACGCGGCCGCCCTCATCAGGGAAGCCCGCGACGCGGCGATCGCCGAAACGGAGAGCTTCCTTTCTACCCGCCCGGAGGACCGGATTCTGGAGCAGGTGCAAGCAGTTCTGGCATCAGATGGCCTTGATGCGGAAACGCGCGGCCAGTATGAACTGATCAGGGACGACGCCCCTGCCTATTTTGAAAAGACCCGAACCCTCCTTGCCGATCTATCTTCCCAACGCGTACGACTCCTGCAGGAACTGGAAGGGGCTTTCTGCATCATAGGCTTCACCGCGACGGGCACCACCGATATCGGCGTGAATCCCTTTGATGGCGAATACGTGAACGTCGGCACCCACGCCGCTGTCCTTAATACAATACTTCAGCGTTCCTTCCTGGACGATACGCCCTGGTGGGTTCCCGCCCTCATCGCTCTGGTATCCTCCTTCAGCCTCACCTTCATCATCAACGGAAAGAAGCCCGTGGTCGAGATCGGAATCGGATTTGCACTGACCATCCTGCTCGCCGCGGTCTTCGCATTCCTGTTCGTATTCATGGATATCTTCGCCCATCCCATTTTGCCCCTGCTTGCAAGCTTCTCCACTTTCCTTGTCATCACGATTGTCTCCTTCCTGCGAACGGAAAAGGAGAAGGGCTTCCTTCGAAACGCCTTTTCCCATTACCTGTCCAACGACGTCATCAAGCAGATCATCAGCGATCCGGAAAAACTGAAGCTCGGTGGAGCCAAGCGTCACATGACAGCTGTCTTCACCGATATCCGCGGCTTTTCCACCATCTCGGAAAAACTTACCCCCGAAGACCTCGTGCGCCTGCTGAACCAGTACCTGTCGGGAATGAGCGACGTGATCCTGGACCTGAAGGGTACCATAGACAAGTACGAAGGCGACGCGATCATCGCGTTCTTCGGTGCTCCGCTGGATCTTGATGACCATGCGGTCCGCGCCTGTCAGGCTGCCGCCGCGATGAAGCGTCTGGAAAACAGACTGAACGAACGCTTCCTCTCCGACGGTACCGCGCCATCTCCCCTGCTCACCCGGATAGGGCTGAACACGGGGGACATGGTCGTCGGAAACATGGGCACGGACCGCAAAATGGACTATACCATCATTGGCGACGCAGTTAACCTGGCGGCGCGTCTGGAAGGCGTCAACAAGCAGTACGGCACCTGGATCTGTGCTTCGGAAGATACGGTCAATGCAGCCGGTCCTTCCATCTTTTTCCGCAAGCTCGACCGGATCCGCGTAGTCGGCAAGAGCCAACCCATACGCCTCTACGAACTGGTCGAAGAGCGTTCGGCACTGCGGGGCGAGGATCTGGATTTCTACGACGGTTTCGAGAAAGCGCTTGGCACCTTCGAGGAGCGGAATTGGCGCCAGGCGTCGGAACGCTTCAGGGATCTCCTGAAGGACCGGCCGGAGGATGGTCCTTCCAAGATTTACCTGGGACGTGCCGATACCTACATCGAAAAGCCGCCAGTCCCCGAATGGGATGGTGTCTACAACCTGACAGCCAAGTGATGAAACCGGCATGGTGGTAATGCATACCTGATCCGCCTCCCCGTCACGGACATCTGTGCCGGGGACAGGTTGCCGGACGATTCGGCGCACTGTCTGATGCAAGAAAGGTGCGGTTAGTCTGGGTAGGCAGCCTGGACTGTTGGGACGGATAGTGTTAAGGGTTGCAGGTTCAAGTCTGAAGTGCGCATTTAAGCATTGGGAAATAGTATCATAGAATCTGGTATAAAGCGGTTTCCCTGCCAGGTATAGGATGACCAAGTTCTCCCTCCGTTCCTGCTTGTCGTTGTGGGGGGGGGGCGCTGCCTTATCATTCATCAATGGCCCTCCCCCTCTCTATATCAGCCTTGACAGAAAGGATACGACCTTGTCCGGATGAATGCCTTCAAAGCCGGGAAAGCCATTGCCGTTACATCAGCCCGGAGTGTCCTTGCTCCAGTATTCGATTGCAAGTCCTGGCACCAGGGAAAAAGCACCATCATTCGTTTTAAGCGTCAGATGGCGGCGGAGCGCGTGGGTAGCGATAAGCAGATCTAACGGAAAAGATGTTCGCCCATGCTAATCACCAAAATTCCATTCTTGATGGTACAACACCCGGGTACTACACTTTACCCAATCCGGCGTCGCCGGGAACATCGGCAGGAGCTGTCGGTTGGGTAACAAAAAATGCCGGATTTCAGAGCCAAGCCCGTTTTTCGATGATAAACCGCCAGAATTCCGAAATGACCTATACATACATTGCACCTCGATTCCGGTGGCTTTCCGGAATCAGGCACGATATGCTTCACCAATAGTAAAAAGCCAAGGGCAGGATCAGGACGATCGCGGGGACAGGCGACCGAGGTACCGCCGGGGACGGCGGAGAAGCAGTCAGGGCCCAGCTGAACGGCCACAAAGGGCTCGCTGTCGATGCCGCAGGCCATATTTTCATAGCTGACTCGTGCAACGCCTGCAACCACCGCGTGATCGTCGACGGCTTGATCGAGACCGCCGGCGGAGTGCTTGGCCGCGAGGGCGGGAATACCGGCGATGGCGGACCAGCAAACGGTGCCTACCTTCAAGAGCCCATGGTGGTACCGGTGGACGGGCAGGATTCGCTCTGGATCGCGGATTCGTAGGGGAACGTCATCATGAAAGCATATCTGCAATAAGGGCTTCAGCGCTTCGTACCCGGTCCCTTTTTACACTCTCAGCAAACCGTCTATCTCGGCAAAATGCGAATCGAGGGTCAAAAGGGCGGCACCGTGTTCCATGCAGCTAGCAGCTATCCAGACATCATTCATCGGTATCGGACGGCCTTTTTTCCGGAGGATCCACTTAATCTCGGCGACAGCAATATCGCTTCATGTCTGGCCAGAATATCCGCGATGCGTCCGTCGCCTCTCATCAGGGCTGAATATGCGTTTGTATCGATCAGGTCTCTGCTCATGATTGCCAGTCGCTCATATCAATACGTGCATTTTCAGCCTGAAACGAATCAAAAGCATCCCGCTCCGCAGGGCTCCACAATCCACAGAATTCACGGTAGTCATCGGCATACCGTCCCGAAACCGGCAAGCCCAATGAACGTGACAGGGTTTCTTTTATAAACTGGTTTTTGCTTTTCCGGCTGCGTTTTGCCTCTTCGGTCAGCCTGCGATCCAGAATGGGATCCAGTTCATGAATTGTTATCGAACTCATGGTTTGCTCCTATGGTTCATATATCAAGGTCGAGGTTTCCAAAGCCGGGAAAGCCGCCGCCACCTAATCAGTCCGGAATGTTCCTGCTCCAGTCCTCGACCGCAAGCCCTGCAGTTCCCGGCTTGACGTGAATACTAGATATGCCTACATTGTAGGCATGGAAAGCATGCAATATACGATCCGGGGAATTCTGCCTTGGATGGATGAGCGCATCCGCGCGAAGGCGAAGAAGGAAAGGAAGAGTCTCAACGCCGTGGTGGTGGAAATTCTGATGCGGGGCCTGAACCCGGATAACCCGGAGCCGGAATACCACGATATGGACGACCTTATCGGTACGTGGGTACACGACCACGACACAGATGAAGCCCTGGCGTCGATGGATACGATCGACGAGGAATTATGGCGTTGAACTGTCTGATAGACACAAACCGCTACCGCGATTTCTGTGATGGAGACGAAACTACCATCGCCCTATTCAGAAAGGCGGAAAGCATTGCCGTGCCCTTTGTGGTTCTTGCAGAACTGCGGGCCGGGTTTGCCTGCGGGAAAAAAACCTTGGAGAATGATAAAGTCCTTATGAGGTTCCTGAACAAGCCACGAGTGGGCGTTCTTTACCCCGATGAAGGCACGACCCATCAGTACGCCAGCCTGTATAGGCAACTCCGTTCCCAAGGAACACCGATCCCGACCAATGATATCTGGATTGCCGCCTTGGCCATCCAGCACGGTTTGCTCCTGTGCACCAGGGACACCCACTTCGAAAAGTTACCCCAATTGCCAATACTATCGTAGCAGGGGCAGGACAACTGGATATAGTTCAATGCCGCAGCCATTACGGGGACAAGCAAAAATAATGGTTCACCAGGTTCTCCAGCCATTTCCGTTTCCCGCTCTTCAAAGCCCATGCCGTCGTAGTCCCTTGGCAAGCGCGGCAAAAGTTGTGTTCATGCCTGTCGGGCCGAACGGAAAGGGGCAAAAACCTAAAACATGCCCAATAAATCAAATTTATCAACAGTGTGAGACTTGACGCGAGGAACCCCTCCTAAGAGAATATATTGAAAGATAGGGAGATTCCTGCTGAAGCTATTCCTGGCTGCTTGTCAGGGGAATCCCGCTCGGAGGCCGCAAGATGCCATTCCGCTCGCCGCGTACGACTCGCGACCCGAAAACAGGACAGAGCATATTTCTGACCCGGAGAAAGGCGGGGAATTCCCGTGCAATCGGGGAGCGATCATGAGGACCTCCTCCGGGCGGCGGAAGTTCGGCACCCAGTCGGTGCTGATACTGATGTTCTCCGCGATCGTCGTGGTCCTCTCGGTCTCCTATACCGTTCTCCTCATCCAGTACCGGACGCGCGACGTGATCAAGCTTGCCGATTTCCAATTGCTGACGGCGGCGGCATTCTCGTGGGAGCTGCTCGGCCATGACTACCATGACCGGATAAACGACGAAAAGTCGGTCTCCAATGAGCGATTCGCGCAGATCGTCGCGAGGAACGACTATCTTTGCAGGATCATGGACATCCAGTATCTGTGGAGCGTCCTGGTCACGGACGGGGACATCGTGTTCACCTCGGGCACCCACTCCGACCTGCGGGACCCGGCATCGGCCTGCGCCACCTTTTTCGAGAACCACAGTGATCCCGCGTCCTTCGCCCCGGCCTTGGAGCCGGGGTCCGGGACCGTCTTTTCCACCTTCGACAACGAATGGGGGAAAGGGAGGCAGGTCCTCATACCGCATCAGGATATCCTCGGGCGCACCTATATTTTCGGCGCCAGTATGCAACTGACGAAATTCGACGCCATGATCAGCAGGACTGTGCTGATCGCCTGCGGGGTTGGCCTGGCGGCCATCCTCCTCGCGATCCTGCTCAGTGTGCCGCTCTCCCGCTTCGTTGTATCGCCCATCAAGACCCTGACCGAAGGCGCGAACCTCATGGCGGTCGGCAATTTCGATATCATCCTGGCTCCATCGAGAATCCGCGAATTGCATTCCCTCTCCGTCTCCCTCGGCACCATGAGGACGAACCTGACGCAGTACATGGACAGGTTGCGGGAAAGTGAATTGCGCCAGCACGCTGTCCTACAGCGGGCATTGGACGGCTTTTGGAGGGTCTCGCTGGATGGAAGAATCATAGAGGTGAATCAGGCCTACTGCGAGATGAGCGGATACACCGAGGAAGAGCTTCTTCGGATGAGGATCCCGGATGTGGAGGCGGAAGAGTCGAAGACTGATACCGAGGCCCATATGAGCACGATCATCCAGCGGGGTTGGGACCGCTTCGAGTCGCGCCATAGGCGCAAGGACGGGAGCTTCTTCGACATCGAGACGAGCGTCCAGTTCCGGAAGGAACAAGGCGGCACGGTCTACGCCTTCCTCCATGACACAACGGAGCGCAAGCTCGCGGATGCCAGGATAAGAAAGTCACTCGAGGAGAAGACCACCCTCCTCAAGGAACTGCACCACCGAACGAAGAACAACATGGGCATCATCATGGCCCTGCTCGACCTTCAGGCGGAGGAACTCGACGACGAGCGGCTGCGCGCAGCCTTGTCCGACACCAAAAACCGGATAAAGTCCATGGCCATGGTCCACAGGATGATCTACGAGGCCAACGATCTCTCCCGCCTCGACCTTGGCGATTATGTCCGGGAGCTCGTGAATATTCTCGTTCGCAGCTTCGAGAGGAAACCCGGCAAGATAGCGATCGAGGAGAACCTGGAATCCTTTCCCGTCCTCATCGATATCGCAATCCCCTGTGGCCTCATCCTCACCGAACTCGTCACCAATGCCCTCAAGCATGCCTTCCCGGGCGGAGAGGGTGGCAGGATAACCCTGACCCTCCATCGCGCGAATGATGGTGCCATCGAGCTCGGGATTGCCGATTCCGGCCCGGGCTTCGTCGCTGGATTCGATCCGCGGCGTGACGGGCACCTGGGCTTGCAGACCGTGCTCGCGCTCGCCGAGAACCAACTCGGAGGGAAGGTCGAGATCTCGGGAGACAATGGGGTCAGATGGCTCATCTCCTTCGAGGAAAGCGCGTTCAAGGCGAGAATATGAGCATGGTGGCCATTAGGATCATGGTGGTCGAGGACGAGGCCTTGATCGCGCTCCAGCTCACGAGGGCCCTGACCCGGGATGGCTTTGACGTCCCGCATCCCGTGGCGGCGGGAGAGGAGGCCGTGGTAGCGGCCAGGACGGGCGATTATGACGTCATCATTATGGACATCACGCTTCGCGGCGCCATGGACGGCATCGAGGCGGCGCGGGCGATCGGCGCATTTTCCGGCGCCAAGATCATCTTCACCTCCGGCCACAGCGATGACGAGACCATGCGGCGAGTCCGCGACTTTCACTCCGCGGGATTCTACAGCAAGCCCGTCGATATCGAAGAGCTGAAGAAAACGATTCGCAGGATCATGTGAGGAACACGGGCCGCGGGAGCAGGCCCCCTGGAATATTGACAACGAAAAAAGTTGGATCGTCGAGGCAGACGGGGGAATCACTTCATGTCAGCGCCGCAGACCGCCTTGGCCTTCCTCTGGATATAATCTTCAAATTGAAGCTTTTCAACCGCGTCGAGCATGTCGAGGTCGAGGACGATCGAGTTCTTGTAGGGGCTCTTCCTGAAGCTGAAATCCAGGAGGATGGGGTCATCCATCTGCTGCTCCTCGAAGAGCGCGCTGTCCTTCTCTGACAGGATGGCCACGTCGAACTTCAGGCGCACATCCTTGTGGTGGAAGCCGACGGCCTTCAGGTCCTGGGAAGGAATCTTCATGGAACTTCTCGGCTTGCCTGCGCGGCTTGTCACCACGTACTCGATTCCTTCGGATGAAAAGGCCAGGACGTGTCGAAAGGAAACCTTCCCCACAGCCTTCCGGAGGAACATGGCGAAGAGGTAGGCGTAGGCCAGGGAAAAGAACCCGACTACCACGCAGAGGACAAGGAAGCCGGGTTCCCAATTGGAGAGGACTGCCGACCAGAAAAGAAGGAATATGCCACCGGCAAGGAGGAAGACCAGACAGGAGGCGAAGTCCTTCCCGCCCAAGCGTCTGCTCCAAAGGAGCTGTCCATCGGCCTCGACCAGGCCTCGAGGCAGCTCCGGGCCGGCCCGGGACAGGCAAGGAACCCCGAGCTCAAGCCTTCCGCCCAGCTCGACGAGCATCGCCGCCATCCTTTTCCTGTCCCCGCTCGGGACGAGGTCCCAGACACTACCGTCCTTCTTGGAAAAATAAAGCATGAATTCGTAGGATGTCCCACCCTTGGCCGATGTCCGTGCGATGGTCCTGACATCCACTTTCTCGAGATCCTGATACGGCATGAGAAAGCATCCCTTTCGCTTCCGCACTTCCACAAGGCCCAGCCCATTGTCGAAACTGATGGAATCCGGCATATACTCATTGAAGGCCCGGGGCACCGCGAAGCCCACGATAATGGCCACCAGGCCCAGCAGGACCAGGCCACGGACTTCGCTCTGGTCGATCGTGAGGCCCATGATCTGGAACGGATTGCCCTTGATCGTCAGGCATCCTGCGACGACAAAGACCAGGCCGAGGATGGCAAGGCCTATCGTGACACCCGTGGTTTTTTTCGCCTCGAAGCGAAGCACCCGTCCGGTTTGGTCGGATCGCCACTTGTAAGCCATTGAAGCCTCCTCGTTACCACAATGCCCAGGAAGCGGGGTAACCTGGCAATGGATGAAATGAAACATAATTACGATTTCTCCAAGGGGGTTCGCGGCAAGTCTTTCGTCGCAGAAGACGATATTCGAAAATCGCACTGTGACGCTGGATATTCGTCGCGCCTGCAATACTTTTTTTTCGGTACCTTCTTGCTCTATCCGATTCTCAACGCGTACTACCTCAGCTAACGCAACAAGAACATGATATCCCTCAAGGCGCCGGTCTTCATCTGCCTCGGCAACCTGGTCGTGGCGACCCGCATCGTCATGATCAATTCGGGGAAGGAGTAGCGGGAGGCGAAGGATTGAAATGGGTGGCACCCACCGCTTCGATCCTTTCTATCGCATACAGGGGGAGGTTGACGAGACCGCTTTCCCGCTTGAAGGCAGTCATAGCCGAGCGGATCGAGAGTCGGGGCGAAAACTGTTCGCGATAGGTTTTCAGGCTTTTTGCCTGAAGGTTTATTTCAGCCTTTACTTCGAGCGGAATAATGTCGGCACCCGTATCGACAAGAAAATCAATCTCGGCCGAATTGCGATCGTTGTTCCAGTACCAGGTGGTGATGCCCTTGCGGGTTTTCAGTTGCTGCAACACATATTGTTCCGTAAGGGCTCCCTTGAATTCGGTGAAGAGCGCGTTTCCCTCGAGAAGCGTTTGCTGACGGAGTCCTGTCATGCATGCCAGAAGACCGACATCGACGAGAAAGAGCTTGAAGGCCTTCAAATCGGCGTATGCCATCAGCGGCAGTTTTGGTGCGGTTACGCGATGTACCTTATGGACAAGACCGCAGTCCGCGAGCCAAAGCAATGCAAGCTCGTATTCTTTGGCACGGGCGCCTTCCCGCACCAGGCCGTACATGAACTTCCTGTTTTCCCGCGCGAGCTGGGAAGGTATGCTGTTCCAGAGCATACGGATACGGGGGACTATTTCATTTGGTGCATGCTTGGAAAAATCCTGTTCATACGCGTTCAGAATCCTGAGCTGAATTTCCCGCACCAGGGAGAAGTCCTTGTGTTCGGCGAACGAGGCGACAACTTCCGGCATTCCACCCGTAAAATAGTAATACTTCAGAAATTCCATGTATTTGGTACCGAAGGCCTGCACCATTTCGAAGTCGTCATTTCCGAGCAGCTCCGCATATCGGCCATTATCCGTCGCGAGAAGAAATTCTGAATAGGTCAGGGGATAGAGATCCAGAAATTCGACCTTGCCGACCGGAAAGGAGGTTCCGCCATGCAATGCAACGCCAAGGAGGGATCCGGCGCAGACAATCTGATACCCGTTCGCATTTTCGGCAAAGTATTTGAGCGACGCGAGAGCTGCGGGTACTTCCTGAACTTCATCAAAGATGATGAGCGTTTTTTCCGGTTTGATTTTCTGACCGGAGTACAGTTCAAGTCCGGTAATCAAACGTTCCGTCTCGAACCCTGCCGAGAACAACTCCTTCAGGGTGCGGTTGTTATCGAAATTGAAATACACCGATTCCCGATAAGCCGTGCGCGCAAATTCTTTCATCAGCCAGGTTTTTCCAACCTGTCTCGCACCGCGAATAATCAGCGGTTTTCGGTTTGTGCGATCTTTCCAGATTTTAAGTTCTTCGATTGCACGGCGATACAAGATATACTCCTGTTCTTGTAATAATAGTGCATGATTACATTTTCTTCAACGTCTTTTTGTATTTTGTTACATTAATGAACGTGAATGAATTCGATGATGCCTTCGACAACGGGGAATCGATTATCGAACAAGTCGCCATACACAAACTGACCCGCCCTGCGCTTTCACAACGAAGGGTCAATGTTGATCTTCCCCAGTGGATGATCCAGTCCCTCGATTAGGAGGCAAGCCGTATCAGTGTGCCCCGGCAGTCCAGCATCAAGGTATGGTTGGCGGAACGGCTTAAGCAGATACAAGTGTGAAACAGACAGCCAGGAAAAATAGCCGATGCAGGTAGCTGTCCATTCCTGTCAAATCTGCCATTAAATCCTACGTGAATCTGCTTCCTGACAGTAGGGCCGAGCCTCGTCGCATGTATACACGCTTAGCGCCGCAGCTCCTGATTTGAACAAGATACGCTGTCCACGAAAGTCAGTATTAGTCAGTTATCCGCGTTCAGCTCTTCTTGGTCGCGTCCAGAACCGATTTGAGTATGGCGAGACCTTCACCCTTTTGCAAAATCCTATCCCGGATGTGG
>Ga0172379_10007541_pt1 | contig 14088 bp, 10 predicted proteins | sample GrowelOW334metaG_FD_119756 | JGI IMG/M metagenome (GOLD analysis project Ga0172379, IMG submission 119756) | Groundwater microbial communities from an aquifer near a municipal landfill in Southern Ontario, Canada - Groundwater well OW334 metaG | ecosystem: Environmental > Aquatic > Deep... | reverse complement strand
GAGCAGTAGTCCCAACTCCAAAGTTACCTGTATTTACAAATGAATTCTCTCCTGCGGTACCAGCGAGGTGGACGTAGGCTGAGGCAGTGGCGGTAGCACCGATGTTGACGGAGTTGGTGATTTGTGAAGGATATAGAACACCTGATGCTCTTCCCCAATAATCAGCACCAGAAATGATCGAGGAGAAATCTGTAATACAATTTGTCTCTCCATCTCCGGTACAGAATTGTGCGGCTTCTACTGTTCCATCTGATACTGCTGTTTCGTAGAGTGATAGTCCATCTGAAACGTATACATCACCAACTACATCAAGAGGTGCATCTGGAGTGGTGGTACCAATGCCGACTCTTTCATTAAGAGCATCGATAGTAAGTGTATTGGAATCAAAATTAAGTGAATTAACAGAATCATTTAATGCAATGGTGGTGGCATTGGTGAATGTCCAAGCCGCAGCATTTGAAGTGACAGTATCTCCTGATGCATCTCCTAGAGTAGTGGCACCATTTATTCTGGCGGTACCATTTACCTCGAGAAGGAAACCAGGGTTGGTCATGCCGATACCGACATTTCCGTTATTCTTGACTACAAATCTACTGGCACCTGATACAGAAGCAGACAATACATCACCTGCGCCCTGCTGATTAATTAACATAGCGCTGTCTGCCAAGGTAGCGTCGGTGGTGATTCTGGTTTGGCCATCGGCTCTGACTGCAAATTTTTCCGTTTCTGAGGCACCTGAGGAAAGGACTAGTAATCCAGGGACATCACTGGCATTACCAATGTATCCACTTATAAGAGTACCGTTGGTAAGATTGGCGTTTTGAACTCTTAATTGATCACCTGTGGCGGAGGAGGTGAGAATCTGAACATTGCCAGCACCAGCGGTGTCGGGTTGGAGGATGATGTTGCCACCGGAACCTACTGTAGTAGTAAGAGTAAGTGTTTGTCCTTCCAAATTGAAAGTGCCGGAGGAAGAGATAATGTCGGGGGAGAGTGAGCCGAGGAGAATGTCGCCGTCGTTGTTCATGACAGGGATAGTATTCTCTGTCGCCGAAGGAGAAGCGGGATACCCCTGGAGGGTTTCGGAGTTTAGGGCAAAACCGACGGTGGCAATTTGTTGACGGGGGGTGAGGGTTTCCAGCCCAACTTGTACTTCGATGAAAACATCACGGTTATCGGAGAATACACTGGCGGGTATCTCTAGTCCGCAGACAGTGTCACCAATGAGAGTATTAAAAATGCCTTCATCGTCTGGGTCGATGGAACAAGTGGTAGAAGTATAGAGTTCTGTGGGACCGGTGAGATTGTTGTAGAGACGGAAAATAACATCTGTGGGGGTTGTGATGGGTGTGCCGCCTGAATCAGTAAGGTGTCCTTGGAAGGATAACTGTCGTGACGGTCTTACTAGTGCAGTGGTGGCTTGAGCCGGAAAGGCGGCGGAGATGATCTGATCATAGGCGAATATTGCCATGGCACTGGTAGCCAGTACAAGTATTGCCAAGTGCAGGTAGGGTGTAAAAGGAAGCTCATTATACTTTTTATATATTTGTCTGATCCGTGAAGGTGGTAGATTTTTTCCACGAACTTCTGTGGACTTCTGCTTTTTGGTGAACCTTTCTAGCCACGAAAGTGGAGCGAGTGGAGTGATGATGGTGTTGTTTTCAAATGGATTTTCATTGATGTATTTTTCTGAAGCGCAAAATTTAGCAAATGTTTTCACAGAGGACTGTCTTCTGGTGATTAAAGAGGAGCTGGTCTGACTAAGTTTCTGATAATTTACGTAAGCCGATAATTGTTTTACGGTGACAATATTTTCTAAGGTCTTTAAAGTGAAGGGGATATCGTTATCACTCCAATGTAGAAAGTGATTGAGGTCTGACAGGTAGTTTTTGACTGTAGAGTGGGATTTTTTCTGATTCTCTAGATATGACCTAAATCGGGAGAGAATCTTATGAATGGCTTCGGTGCCGGTGGGGTCTGTAGTAAGAGGGTTGCTACTGGACAGACCTGATAGTTTTATATCTGCGTTAGTTGATATATTGTGATGCGTTAGGGTTTCAGGCATGCGGAATTTGGCAGAGAGGAAAGTAGAGAAGCGTCTGATAGAGGCTAGTCGACGATTTATGGTGTTGGTGGGAGTAAAAGCATTACGTTGATGCTCTTTGTATAGTTCGACATATTTTGATAGGCTTTGAAATACCTGCTCTATAGTGGGTGAGGGGTTTTCGGAGAGAACATTGCTAGTGAAATTGAGGAAATGACGAATGTCTGAGAGGTAGTTCTTAACCGATACGGCAGAAAGACCAGCCTCAATAAGGAACGAAGAGAAGTGCTTTAGGAGTTCTTGAGGTGTGGGCAGGCTCATTGTTGTGATAGGTTATTGGCTGGAGAGTAGCAAGAGAAAGAGAATGGGGAGCACAACCACGGCACCGGCGAGCACAACCTCTTTGAATGAGGTGGTGGATGTGTCCTCGGAGACTTGAGAGTAGTCGTTGATGATCATTTTATTAACAACTGTTGATAACTATGTATTAGGTTCAAATTAGACGATATTAGACGTATATATACTAATATAATAAGCGCCGATGAAGTTGTCAACAGGGCAGGCGTAAAGACTGAAATGTGGTTGGTAAACGGGTTGTGAGGCCAGTATATTCCGGAAGAAGCTAAGATACGAATGCGGAGAAATGCGGAGAAATATTTACACATGCGGAAATAGGAACGAATATATCCTAGTTAATGCGGATATGACATTTGTGTGTATTTTCACGGATGCATTAATGTAATGTTGTTTGATGATGTTTGATTCTTTTGAGTCAATTGGAGATTCCGAGTCATTTGATGAGTTATTTTTATAGATTCCCGCCCGCGGGAGTACCCTTGCGGGAATGACAATGTGGAGTGAGGCAGTGATCTGTATAGATTCCGGGTCTGCGCCCGGAATGACATGAGAGAAGGGATATAGCATGAAGGGGTATATGAGATTGCTTCGTTCCTCGCAATGACATGGAATGAGATGATATGTTGAAATCTATATAGATTCCGGGTCCCGACTGTGTGTCGGGGCTTAGCACTGATGTGCTGCGCTCGCAATGACAAAGTTATTCATATGGATTCCTGGTCAGTAGCCAGGAATGACATGAGAGAAGGATGTGCATGAAAGGGGAACATGAGATTGCTTTGTTGCCTCTTGCTACTCGCAATGACAAGTAGATAGTTAGTGGGTGAGTTTGGGGTAGATGTACTCTGAAAATGCGGCTTGAAGACAAAGATAGAAGTAAAAGAGAATGACGTATGAGGGGATAAATATGAGGGCAATGCAGGACGTAAGAAGTCCGATACCAAGTGGCAATGATCGAATAGTCATTGACTGTGTTTGGAGACGTTGTAGGGTGCTTGGTTGATCTATGGGAAGCAAATAAAGGCATAGACTGGAGAATATTTTTCCTGGGACTAATGAGGGTTTGAAATACCGATTTCTGTGTGTGGCTTTGATAAAGAGAGATTGAGGTAGATCTTCCGATGATAGAGAATAATGGCCGAGAACGTCACTGATTTCAGTACCGATGTGATTATGGTTTGATTGAGCATTGTGTATTTCCACTGTGGTGAAAGGGTGAGTGGTGTACTTCCGACGACGGAGGAAGGGGAAGAAAAGTATAAAGAGGAATTTGTGAGTGAGAGAAATCTTAGTGGCGGTGGCAAACTGAGTAAGAAGAAGATGTAAAGGAAGTCCAAAGATGAGGAGTGTGAAAAATATGGGAGAGTAGTCGGTGGGTATGGGTTCTATATATGACGTGGGAGGAGGTGTGGGGGCAGCTGGAGGAATCGGGAGGAACTGAGTCGGGATGATCAACTCGGGGTAAGGAACTTCTTCAATGGTGGGTAACTCTGAGGGAATCGATGGTGGGGTGGTGGGTATAATGGGGGGTGTAATCGTGGCTGGAGGAGGAAAAATAACTGTTTGGCCAGAGAGGTAGATAAGATAAAAAACAGGAAGTATGGTGAAGTTGCCGGCGGCATCTGTGGTGGCCAAATAAACAGAGTATGTTTTGTTTGGAAGGAGATTGTAAAAGCGATGTTGAAATTTTCCGTTTGGATAATTGTATGTTTCTGTTGGACTGGTACATGAAGTGACTCCGATGGGACAGAGCAGAGTGTACTGGAGATTGACGCCCGGTTCTGTTTCACCTGTGAGGAGAGGGTTGGCGCTAGTGTAAAGATAGCGACGTTCAAGGGTGGGTATTGAAGAAGGAGTGCGGGTATCCCAATTGAGTCTGTTTCTGTCTACTGATGTCAGCTTGATGAACGGGTCAACAGAATCGATATAGAAGCGCCATGTGTCTGAATCTGCCGAGACACCAGCATGACTAAAAGCAATAATTTTCCAGGTATGATAGCCATCGGATAGGTTTGATTTGGGGAATAACTTGAATTCATTGACATTTCTTTCGATGTTGTAGAAATAATATTCCGATCTGGTCAACCCATCAGATACTCCTTGAGCAAATAAATTGTCATCAAGATACATGTCGTAATGACTTAGAGCATATGGGGAAGGAGGCGGAGAAGGACGGCGCCAAGAAAAGGGCTCTTGGGGATTGTTGGTGACGGAGTTATTGCTAGGTGCTACGAGGGTGGGAGGGTTGACATGAAGATCAAGTATATTTGCTGAGACAGGGACACCGCTAGGGCTAGCGATGTCCAGAGCAAATACTATTGAGGGTGAGAGAAATAGAGCGATTAGGCTAAGAGTGAGAATGAAGTAATTCATTTTCACAGCCGTCGATCATTTCTGTTCTTCGATTTCTCTTAATTCCTCTTTGAGTTCACTGACTTCTCTCTCAAGTTCTTCTTGATGTTTTCTACCTCTGCGACCAAGGAGAATGATGACAGCCATGACTGAAATGATGAGGATGAGAATGTAGATGACTAAGCGGATAGGGAACAGCCAGAAGAGAATAGATGTTGTGAGTATGCCTCCGATTGTGCCATAGGCAAGTTGCAGGTCGGCACGGTAACGTCCGTAACCCCATTTTTGGTTCCAAACCACCTTGAATTCTCTATTAATTTCTGGAAAGACATTGCCAACTTCTACAGGTATCTCAGCAACTTTGTTGTTTAGAGGTCCGTAGATGGTGACTGTGCCCTTGGGGTTGATGTGGACGTCGGACAGATTTTGAATGCTACCTGAGAAAGTGACCGGTCCTTGCTCGATGAATTTGTCTGTACTGAATTTGGTGATTTCAGCTTTTTGGGTGATAGGTCCGCTCACGGTAAGGTAAAGAAGGGTGCCGACACGTTGGCCAATAAGGTTAGCTGTTTGTCTTTGGTCACCTTTTTTGAGGTCGGGGTTTGGTTGATATGTAATCATGGCGTAGTGACCACCGGGGAGAGCTGTCAGGGGAACTTTGAAAGTGAGCTTGACTACTTGAATGTCCTTGGCATCTACAGGAACTACTTCCGGAGCGGAGATCCAGGACTTGAGTGACCAACGATTGCCTGTGGTGGAGGAAACGGGGATGGGAGTACCTAGAGCATCTGAAACAATGAAATCATCAATAAAAATGGAATACATCTGATATACGGGAGAATCATTTCTTAGTTTGACTTCCGCGGTGACGGTTTGTCCTGGGTCAGCAATGACGTCAACTCTGGTAGGAATGGCTGTCATGGTGTTTTGAGCGTGAGCGGAAGAGGCGAACAGAAAAGAAGTAGCACAGGATAATAGCACGAGAGAGGATGTCTTTCTTAGTTTTTGGGCAGATAGCATTTACTTTGTGTAATATTAATTTTCTTAAAAAGTTGCTGTGGCAGTGTAGGTGATGAAGTTTTCGTAGTCACCTGCAGTTTGTGTTGCGTCGATGGATAGTCTGTAGCAAACATAGCCTGTGTGGGCGTTGGATACTCCTCCCGAATACATAATTCTTTGAGGGGCCTCAGCGTCGGCTGTGGCGGCGAACTGTTTGGACTTGAAGGTGTTGGCGTTGGAGAATTCCATGGTGGATCCTGTGCCAGCTCCGAGTGAGTAACCAAATCCTGGATTGTTGGCAGCTGTAGTCCAATCTTGTTCTGCTGTGTGACTACAAGGACCTGAGTCACATTCTGTGTCAATGATAAAAGGGGTGGCTGCTCCACCTAGGCCTAGTTGGTCATCTTCTACAGCAGTGACTGCATAACCAGAAGCAGCGTTGGTGGAGACTGTGAGAAGATGTGCAGCAGTCTTGAAGGTGTTTAGTGCCATAATTCCGAATGGAACAGCTACCGGGGCATTAACTCCTGCGGTAGTGTCTATGTCGGTGGCGGAACCGGTACCGCAGACTGTTTGAGCGGCTGCGACTCCGGCGATAGTAAAGGTAATAGCAGGGTCAACGGTGGCGGAAACTCGAACAGTCTCGATTAGACCGATGGCGACTGTAGACTGATCTGTGGCAGTGTCAGCGCTTGGATCGGCTGCATTGGGGAAGTTTTTGATGACTACTTTATAAGATTCGGCAGCGCCGGTAGTAGTGTTCGCTGGTGATGGAGCGATAGGAGTGCTGGAACCATCGGTGGCTCCAATCTTTAGCTCTATGGCGGTGCCGTTGCCTCCGACTCCAGAATAATGGAATTCAAAACAATGATAGTTTGCTGGAGCATCACATTGTCCGGTGCCTGATGCTGTAGCGGCATTGCTAAGGAAGTTGTAACCGGAAGCGTTGGTAGGGGTAACTGTCACGGTACCACCACCAAAGTCAAATCCACCATCGTCCGGGTCACCATCGTTGGGGGTGGTAGCATCAGCAGGAAGAAGGACTTGGAAGAAGCCATCGGCTATGGCTGAAGCTGTGGTGAAAGTTACGATGTGTTGGGGTTTGGCTCTAAAGAAGATGGTATCGGTATCATCAGCATCACCGGCTGCCAGATTTGTGGTGAGAGTAAACTCATCAGCGTCGACGATGGACTCGATAACGTAACTGTTGGTACCACCGATTTCGACTGAATCTCCTGGCGCAAGATTGGCGGTGGTGATAGAGTTGGCGATACCTGCAGCTGCCGTGTAAATCCAGACGTGGGCACTACCGGCAATAGTAGGGGCTTTGACACGTCCATTCCAGGAAATGCGAGAGGATTGAAGAGTATCTTTGGCGGAAACGAGGTTGGCTGCTTGTGTGGAAGTGGGACTTAGTAGCCTGACAAATTCCAGTGCAACCAAAGACAATACGGTGAGCAAATATTTTAAATTCTTCATTCTATTAATTATAATGACAGCATTGGATGACACTGTCAACGGCTTAGATTAGTACTTTGTACGTGAACTAATACGGAGAATGAGACGAATGAAAATTAATGCGGAAATAATACCGATAAGTATCTTACCCGGGAAGAATATCACCTCTATTTTTGAAGAAGCATTTGAATTTTCGGAGCGGATATCCAACTCTACCGAATGGATACCGATCATACTGAAGCTGGGTGTAAAGTAGAACTTGGAATCCGTGAGCGTACCGAGGCGTCTCTGTGATCTGGATAAGACATACTGAGGTAGTACCGATTGGAGTTCGATGGGACTTTGTTCGTTGCGGGAAATTTTGAAAACTCCTTTTGTTTCTGCGGTATATTCACCATCGTTTTTGGCCAAGGCGGTAAAAAATACAGGAGTAATATTGTCGAGAAAATAATAATCTCCGATTTTGAGATATTTACCTGATTCCGGTAAGAAGTTGACGATTTTTAGTATTGTAGGTGGTGCACCTTGAACACTAACGCTAATCAATAAATTGCTGCCTATGGTGGCGCTTACTGAAGAACCAATTAACTTAGTGTCTATTGTATTTGAGTAGCTGGTGACCAACAGAGTGGCATAAAGATCTTTAAGAGGGGCATCTGCTGGTATGTTGACAGATAGTATTAATTGATCCGATTGTCCTGCTTTTAGCTCAAAAGGTTGGTCGAGACTAATTTTAGAGTTGGCCAAAGAGAAGTAACCGAGCCAAGGAGCTGTGGATCCGGGATTGATGTTTGGGTTGCCAAAATCGTCGGCAGAGGTAAAAGGGATGATCCTAGCCAATAAAGTTTTAGTGTCAGTAGAACGGTTTTCGATCTTGAATACTTGAGTAATATTTTTTCCCGGTTTAATAACCACTTTTACCAGAGGTGGATAGATGGAAAGTCCTATGTCTACAGCCTGAGCCTTCCGGATAGGCATATATACATATATAGAGGAGACTAAAAATAGGTTGGCGCAGATGAAGAAGATGATTTTTTTCATAAGATATAGATATCAAAAAGCGGGTATGGCAATGTACTGAATGCTATTTTGATAAGTGCCGGCGGCTTGGGAGCCGGAGACGTTTACTTTATAGGTGGTAATGGCGGCAGAATCGGTGGCGATGCCTGGGCGGGACATGATGATGGCTGGTGAGTCTACTCCTTGCATGGGGAAGGGGCGGAAATAAGTGGAATTTACAAAATCTGTAGTGTCGACGTCATCTCCAGTCATGCTATAGCCAAAGCCATAGCGAGCATCGTCGGTCCATGGGGAAGCATCTGTTATGGTGCACGGAGAAGCGAGGTCGCAATTGGTATTGGGAATTGTAGTGACTCCGTTGATTATTCTGAGAGCGTGATCTGCAATGGTCTTCACTGCGTAGCCATAAGCTGATCCGGTGGTGACGCTGAGGATATTTGTGGCGGTGGAGGGTGTGCCGGGGACAAGAGAGCCAAAATTTATATCAAGATTTGAGATAGTAAAGGTAAATGGAGTAAAGGGATGAACATATTGAAAACCGGCTTTGATGACAAAACCTGCTTCTCCAAATTGACCTTGGGCAGTTTGGCCAACTGTTGTGTCTAGTCCAAAAGAAGGGGAGTAGATTTGACCTCCGCCAATGTTTACGGTGCTACTGTTGATAAAAAATGAATTTGAAAAAAGGGTGTCAGCATAAGAAGAGCCAGAAAAAGATACTGTGAAAACTAATGTCAATATTGTGATTAATATAAGATGCGAAAATTTCATTTGGTGTTGATTTAAGATATATTGTGTATTTCTGAGGTGTTAATCACGTTTGCGGAGATACCTTTTGAATTAAATTGATACGGTTCGGATAGATTGGGTGATATAGTTGTGCTTTGTGCTAGAGAGGGCAGATAATACCCGAAAGAGTAAGTCATTTTTATACTTCTTCGTCAACTTTATCGGATATCTTTTTAATCGACTCCTCAAACTCTCCTGTGGAGGAATATAGAGTGATGAGGTCCTTTTGTATAGTTTTTAGTTTATCTACGAAACCGGAGGGAACTGAGGTGATGTGTTCACCTTTGGAGTTGAAATAAATGACCAGATCTGAGACTGAATTGAGAATTGTTGAAAGGGTAGGTTTGGCTGAGGTGGATACCCATAGAAGAGAATCAGTCTCTTCTTCGTGAAGGGTTTTGGTGAGGATACTAATAGTGCCTTTTTGGGCGAGATTGGCTAGATAGTTGCGACCGAAAATTATGGCCAAAGGAGTAACAAAGGCTAGGCTTAATATATTGATAAGTACCTCTGGAGTTAGCTGATTCAAATTTTGATAAAAGAATAAAGCTATCAGGAGTGAGGAAACTACGGCCGCTTGAAAAGGTTGGAAGAGAAGAGCGAGAGCAAATAAAAGAAAATCGAGAAGGAAGAAAAGTGGTGAGTTGGCTGATCCTGTTGAATAGACCAGTAAAAGGGCGATGGTCATCAGAATGGTGCTAGAAAACAAGCTGGATCTGGGTGAGGTATCTTTCTTTGTATGGATCATGCCGGAGACGAAATAGATGAGTGTAAGAGCCCCCGTGAGCTGAAGATTGTATGAAGAGAGAGTTGGCGTGGTGGACCAAAGAAAGCAGAGAATAACAGTAACGGATAAATAGAAAGTGTGAAATAAATTTGGGCGATTCATACCTTAATAATACTAGAAAAATAGTAAGTATAAATTGAGTAAGGACGTATTGAAGTGAAAACAACAAATGTATCAGTCGTGTCGATTGCGGATATGTGGCAATAATGTGCGGAAATATATCGATATGAGGAATACATTGTTTGATGCATTTTGTTGTTTATTTATCACTGTTAGCCAAAGAGTGATTGCATATTTGTGCGGTATTATTTTGGACATATGAGGTTAATAGTGTATGTATATTATCTAATTATTTGTGTCGTCAAATTCGGGAATAGTCTAAAAACATGTAGAGAATAATGATAAATATATGTGTGAAAAAATGCCGATTAATGAGTTGTGTTAAATGAGAGTAAAATTATTATTTATGGACTTTCAAATAATATTGGAAGAATTGGATACCCGTAAACGGCTGTTGATTGTCATTAGCGTAATTGGAGGGGTGATGATCTTGATCGGGCTATCTAGGGCTATTCTAGACAGTCGTCAAGTTCAAGTGGAGTATATTGATAATGATGAGATAGATAGTGGTGTTAAGTATTTGGTGGTAGATATCGAAGGAGCTGTAGAGAAACCTGGCGTCTATGAACTACCAAGTAATTCGAGAGTTAAAGATGTATTGGCGTTATCGGGCGGACTATCTTCTGAAGCGGATAGGGAACTAGTTGAGAAATCGTTTAATTTGGCCCAGCCATTAAAGGATGGTCAAAAAATATATATTCCGTTGAAGACTGATGATGGTACTGGGGTAGGGTATATCAGGCAAGAATATGAGGGTAAATTAATAAATATTAATAGTGCTAGTGTAAGTCAATTGGATACCCTAGATGGTATCGGTGCAACAAGAGCTAAGGCTATTGTAGACGGTCGTCCCTATGGTGATCCGGAAGAATTGGTGGAAAGAAAGATACTGACTCGATCTGTTTTTGAGAAGATTAAATCAGAGATAGTGGTCTACTAAGTCATGAGAGCGTATTGGCTGATAAGAGTGTTGATATTGATAGTGTTATTGGAAATGAGGCTAGCCGTGCCCCAGATAAGGTCATCTATGGTAAAGGATGGAGGAACAATACGGATAAATGGAAACATAGACACAATGTCTCAGACCGTATCAAACTGTAAAGTCGAAATAAATCAATTTATTTTTGAAATCCCTGGATGGTGTCGTTTTTCACGAGGAGACAGAATAGGTGTAATTGGCAATGTAGATAGAAGACTGATAGATATGTTTTTGGGGCAAATAAGGCTAAACAGCGCGCAAATAGACAAATCTGATTTGGAGATAACTAGTGTAGTCGAGATGCACAATAAACCAGGCTTTTTTCAGCAGCTTCGTGAAAAAATAAGGTATAAATTTAGACGGATTCTACCTAGTTTCGAGGCGGGGTTAGTTTCAGGGATGATTCAGGGTGACAAAGAAGGTCTTACGGGTGAATCATATAGACAAATGATAGAGAGTGGCACTATACATATTGTAGTAGCCAGTGGGTACAATGTGATGTTGGTGGCAGGTACTATGATGAGTAGCTTGCTGTGGATGATGAAGAGGTCGTGGGCTACTGCTGTCGCGATGCTGGGTGTATGGTTGTATGTCTTATTAGCCGGAGGAGATCCGCCTGTGGTGAGAGCAGCAATAATGGCTTCTGTGGTTATGCTTGGAGGAGTGAGTGGAAGAAAAGTAGTGGTCTGGTGGGTACTTGTTCTAGCCGGATGGGTGATGATGGTGATCGAGCCCATGATTTTGATAGAGCCTAGCTTCCAGCTTTCTATGGCGGCCAGTGTGGGATTGATGGTGGTCTATCCTGCATTAATGAAATGGTTTGATAGCAAAAATATTAGATTGATAGAGTTATTTGATCAGTTTGGATTGATGACAACTGTATCTACTATGATGGTCACGGCACCTATTTTGTGGTGGCATTTTCAGCGCTTTAGTCTGGTTAGCGTGGCAAGTAATTTACTGGTATTGCCTTTTGTGAGTGTGATTATGCTTCTTGGAGTGCTCTCTCTAGTGCCTGGTGAGTTGACTGCTCCTTTTCTTTACGCCTCCTCTCATTGGGTAGTGACGGTGATTGAGTTTTTTGCGAGGAGGTAAACTTGCATAGTGAGATATTTATTTTGGACAGGGATGATATTGGTGTTGTGTGCGGTCTGGGTTTGGCAGCAGTTGCCTGACGGAAATTTGAAATTGGTCTTTTGTGACGTAGGCCAGGGGGATGGAGCGATAGTATCTTTGGGATATTTTCAGGCATTGATAGATACAGGAGAGAATGAAGAAAAGATACTGGATTGTTTGTCCGACCAATTACCTTTTTGGGACAGACATTTGGAAGTCGTGTTTGTTACCCATCCTGATAGTGATCATGCAGGTGCACTGGACGAAGTAAAAAGAAGTTATGAAGTGGGCAGGTTAATAAGTAAGGGAGGGTTTGGTGATATGGTTCGTGCTGGTGATTTGTGGTTTGAGATACTTAGTGATGACATGGGTGGAGCAGAGAATGAGAATGCGGGATGTGAGAGTACAAATGAATGCTCTTTGGTAATAACAATGAGATATAAGAAATTTTCGGCTTTGTTTACGGGAGATATGGGAGAGGTGCAAGAATTGGCACTCGTATCTAGGGGAGTGATTAAAACGAGTGATGTGTTGAAAGTACCTCACCATGGGTCAAAATTTAGTTCGTCAAAAATATTTCTGGAGGCGGTGAGCCCAAAATTGGCTGTGATATCGGTAGGAGCGAAAAACAACTACGGTCATCCAACGAGTGATACTTTGATGCGTTTGGATGGGGTAGGTGCCAAGGTATTGAGAACAGATATTTTGGGAACTATTGAGGTGGGTACTGATGGGGAGAGGGTGTGGTTGAAAAAATGACCTGACGGCAAGGCGTTCAATGACGGTTAATGTATATAGATTCCCGCCTTCGGCAGTAGCCTCCCGGGAATGACAGGGAGTAGGGAGGGAATGGCGAGGAGCGGCTGGAATGGGATAGCCGGGCTGCCCTCGTATGACATAGGGATGAGACTCCCCAATGACGAGTAATATGAGAGAGTTTTGCATTAAAAATGACCCGCCGGGTGGCGGGTCAGGCGTAGGTTATTGGGAGGGACAAAGAAGAAGTTCTGGTGAAGGCTTGACGACTAGGTTACTTGCCACCCACTTGGTGGTCTCGTCGACGCTGAAAATGACAGAGATTGTTTGGTGGGTCGGAAAGATCCATGACGATGGTTTGTACCAAGACTGAGTACCTTCTGGGCTCGTTGGACTGACGAAGCCGGCCCAATTCAGCTGGCACGGTTGACCGTCTTCGTTGAGCACTGTGATGCCAGAGAGGACTACAATTTCGTCTCCCGGCTGGATGTCGGCGGGCGGTTTTGAAAAGCCCATCATCAACAAAAACCACACTGCCACTGAAATGGCGAGGAATATTACTCCTGCGAATAAAAGGTTATCTTTCATTCTCACTCCTTGATCTCCAGGGTTAAAGTACGATGAGGTATATTATCATATCTTATAGTGTAATTCAAGGATGGTTTTGTGGGTGGGGGTGATGGTTTACAATAGGAAGATATGAGATTTGAACCAAAAGTATTTAAATTGGGCAAGCTGCGAGTGGTACTGGTAAAGGAGGAGCGACAGAGTGTGGTGGTGAGAGCCATGGTGGGTACCGGGTCTCGTGAGGAAACGGATAAAGAAGCCGGGAGCGCTCACTTTCTAGAGCACTTTGTGTTTAAGGGGACAAAAAAATACCCCCATATGTATGACATCAATACTGCAGTGGAAGAAGTGGGTGGGGCGTTTAATGCATACACAGGTCAGAATGAGATGGGTTTTTGGGTTAAGATGGATAAGACACACCTGGAGAGGGCAGTGAGGATTGTGGGTCAGGTGATCACTGAGCCACTGCTGCCTGAGGAACATTTTGATAAAGAAAGAGGGACAATCTTGGAAGAGCTGCATATGTACGAGGATCGCCCTGGGAGCAAGGCAGCCGAAGAGATGGTCAAACTGCTTTATGGTAAGACAAACATGGGCAGACCGATCATAGGGACCGTAGAAAGTCTCAAAGGTATGACAGTGGAGAACCTCAGAGATTATTTCGAGAAGTGGTTTGTGGCCGACAATATCATTGTAGGGATTGTGGGGGACTATGGAGATGAAAAAGCAGTGCTTGAGCTGATTGAG
>Ga0172379_10007540_pt1 | contig 14092 bp, 18 predicted proteins | sample GrowelOW334metaG_FD_119756 | JGI IMG/M metagenome (GOLD analysis project Ga0172379, IMG submission 119756) | Groundwater microbial communities from an aquifer near a municipal landfill in Southern Ontario, Canada - Groundwater well OW334 metaG | ecosystem: Environmental > Aquatic > Deep... | reverse complement strand
CGGTTATGGTGTGAGTCGATTCGATCCAGTTTGCGCTCGCAGGAATTGATGCGAGAAAAACATACTGTGTTCCCGTACCTGTTCCGTATTGTATCACCAACTCCGTGGGGACGGTTGATCGGTACGTATCTTTAAACGTATAGGTTTTTCCGGGGGTTATCGATACGGGAGTGAAGTACCATTTTGCATCTCCGTCGGTATAATTCGTAATCTCGACTTTTGCCGCTTTTTTTCCGTCTGCTCCGACTGTCGGATAGGTAAAGACGCGATTATTGGTTCCCCATCCTCCGCGAAGCCAGTCAGACGGATTGCCTCCCGTGCCGAGAGTTTCAAAAGAGGGATTTTGGATGAGATTTTCAGACGGCAGTGGGGTACCAGAATCTTCCGCAAGAGAATAATTGTCGGTGATGAGATACCCGGTTTGGCTTATGAGATGAAATACAGTCATTGATACTGTCGTGCTCGGTATAGAAATGGAAAATTCTTTTACAGATGCCGTAAGCGAAGCCGGAGCTGATCCGAGAAATGAATACGTATGCGTTCCGTCATTTTTTTTATATCGAATCACATAATCCGTGGGGACATTTGAAATGTAACTATCCGAAAAAATATACGTCTTTCCTTGCGTTACGGAAACATCGTCAAAATACCACTTTGCATCTCCGTCAGAATATGCGGTCATATTGATTCGCATGGATCGAGATCCGGATATTCCCGCTTCGGGATACAAAAACGCTGCGGTATTGTTTCCATAACCGCCCTTGTTCCAATTCGTAGGATTTCCCGTTCCTGTTTCGACGGACGGATTTGAAATAAGATTTGGTCCGGCAGCAAGAACACCCTGCTGTGCGGTGTTATCGACGAACGGCAAAAGTATTACCGTAGCCAAAACGAACGCTACAATGGATTTTTTATTGTATTTCATTTTATTACTACATAAGGATGTTAATAAGTTTTACTATTTCTCATATCGGTTAAGACTTCATGATACCCTTTGAAATGAAAAGCATATGAAGGAGGAATGTTAATGGATGTTTACATTACCGCCATATTTGTAGTAGTGAATTATTAACCGCGCGGCATAATTTATGTTCATAAATTTTTTACTATCATTTTTAATTTTAGTTTCATGAGATTTTTAGACGTTGCGAAATTTTCTCCATCTAAAGAGAGGGTGGTAAAAAATAAAAATTTCGTGTATACTGCATTCATGGCAAAAAGAATGAGCGTCAATACAAAAAACAAAGCGACCCGATCCAAGAAGACCAAAAAGCGTCTCGCTACCAAAGCCGCAATGATCACCGCCAAAAAGGCGAAGAAAAAATAGCGGCAGGGTTAAAATGAACCGAGCGGATGTATTTCCGCTTGTTTAGTGTGCAACACGATAAACTATATTATTTCAGAAAAAAATAAAGAGCCACCAAAATTGGTGGCTCTTACTTCGTTTTCTCTTATTTAGTGAACGATCAACCTTAAACGAAACCAGACGCTTGTATCGGGAATATTCGGTCCGCCGTCCACTTTCGTATCGCTGTTTGAAACATCAAGCGTGACAGAAGAGTCACTGAAGTGCGTGAATATGCTGTCGTGCGGAAGTACTGCACTGACGCCGATCGTTTTTCCGGTGTATTCGGTCGAGCCGAATCTTTTTTCGTAGACTCCGTGAACGCGAAGATCAAGCTTACCGATATACTTATTGTCGATCTGTAAAAACCGATAATCCGGCATCGTATACCCACCGTAATCAGTAACCGGCTTGCTTCCGGGGAGACGAATGTTTGAGCGGAATGCTCCGTTGTACCAATCCAAGTTTTCGGTCGGGCTCGCTTTTACGGTGAGGCCGATCTTTTCAAATTCGGTACTTGATGCATGAGATACTGCCAGTTCTAACGCTGTCCGCTCATCAACTTTTACGGCGTCCCACCGCAAATACTGTGAGGTTTGGAGGTCGCCGCTATTCCATCTTTCCGTATCATTAAATTGCAAACCGGCTGGTCCTGTCACATCCGCCATAAATAAGAGGCGGGGTGTAATCATGGTTTGAACTTGGATACCGGAGGCGTAATGATGGAATGGGTTAAACATGCTTGCCGCCGGAATGGTTGCGTATGAAGCGGGAAGATACAACTCGGCTGCGGTCATCAAGAGACCCGCACGGATAGTCGTATCGGCAAACATATCGCCGACGAGTCCTTCTTTTCCGAAATTATACCCGAGCCATCCTTGCGTGATGTAGTTTGCTTTATTGGTCGGGTCAAGACCCGCGAGATCGGTTTCCATGAAAAAACGCAGATGTCCATATTCTCCAAGCATGCGTATGCGAGCTTGCGCCGCTTTTGCCTCCGCTCCTCCGCCGGCTGTGACATTGGTATACCCCCAAACAGTTAGCATGAAGTCATCTGTTTGGAAAAGCGGTTCAATATCGTGTATAGCAAAAGCGGATCCCGATATGATAAATGTCAATATCAACATTAGGGTAATTATGATTTTCCTTAGAATCATTATCCCTCCTTTGTCTTTTTGAATTAAAATGAAGATTCTATGAACACGGTATCATTAAAAACGCAGATTGTAAAATCCGGGTCCGCGTTAGTATTGCGCTTCAAAAGGTTGTTTTGCTTCACTAAAAGCTTTTTATTTTATTCTATGTTAAAATGATTGAATTGAAAGTATGAAATTGCATTCGCTATTTTTATTTTATCTTACCGCTTCGCGACCGCTCGGATATACGCTCATAGGTTTAGCGTTAATTTTTGAAGGTGACGGGGCGCTCTTTACCTCGGCGTTTTTGACGGCGGGCGGTTTCTTTGATATCGGGGATATGATCATCCTCGTGTTTTTCTCTGTTTTTTTCGGCGACCTGATGTGGTATTTCATAGGCAGGAAATATATTTCTCGTTTTCCAAAAATTGCGAGAGCGGTGGATAAATTTGCGCGTCCGTTCGACCGGCGTATCAGCGATAATCCGATACGTACTCTTATTATCACCAAATTTTTATATGGCGCGCATCATTCCGTTCTCATTCGTATGGGAATGAATAAAATTGATCTGAAAAAATTCATTAAAGGAGAATTCATCGCACTTCCGATTTGGATATTCATCGTCGGAGGAATGGGATATTTTTCAGAAAAAACGCTGCTTCCAGCAAGACATTATTTGAAATTTGCCGAAATATCGCTTTTGTTCGGGCTCCTTGGGTTTTTTGGTCTCGAATATTTCCTTCATCGGTTATCTCTTCGTGAATCACAAAAAAACGACGTTATTTCTTAAAAGTGACGTCGTTTTACTATAGTTCTCTAAACTTTCTCCGGCGGCATATCTTGAATATCCGTCGCGTGGTCTATAAAGAGTATTCCCTTGAGATGGTCGGTTTCATGTTGAAAAATTTGCGCTATCAACCCGCTTCCGCCGTATTCGAAAAGTTTGCCTTCTTCGTTGAACGCCTGTACTCGCGCTTTTTCTGCGCGTTTCGTTTTTCCATACAGCCAGCGTACAGAAAGACATCCTTCCGGAAGCGATACGCGTTTTTTTGAAATTTTAATAATTTCGGGATTAATGAAAACAATATCGGGCGGAATGACTTTTTCCACATTGTCATTTCCGTATTTTTTTGCGTTTTCGTACAAAACGGCTTTTCCCGACATAACGAAGATTGAGAGGGAAACACCGATCTGCGGCGCGGCAATAGCGACTCCATCATCCTGTTCGCCGAGAGCTTTTTTCATATCCGCAATGACTTTTTTGATGTACGGCGAAGATATCTCGTGCCGGTCTACGAGTTTTGTTATTTTCCTGAGTACCGGATCCTTCTGTTGGACGATCTCGATCATTTTTATAGGATACAATATTTTGAGAGAAAAAGGAAGTGGCTATAGACAAATAGCAAAAATTGTCATATTATAAAAGAAGATAAAATACCAAGGAGATTCTTGTGAATATAGTATTACTTAAACTTATAATGGGGTGGATGGTCGCAATAACCGGGTATGCGAATCCAATCAGCTTGCCGGATGTACAGTTCAGACCCCACAGTTTTTTTGTGGAAAATGTGTGCGGCGGACAAGAATGTCCCGCTATGGGCTGGTATAATGACAGTGGCGTTATATATATAGATAAATTTTATAAAATGATTCTCGCTGAGAATTCATATCCCGACGAACCGGATCAGGTTCACGCGGAGGCGGTAAGCTTGCTTGGTCATGAAGTTGTTCATTATCTGCAAGACCGGAGCGGAAAATTCAAAGAAAAAACTTGTAAGAATTTTCTCGATCGCGACGAAGAGGCGTTCCGCGCCCAAAGAATCGGAATGTTGCCGTATCTGAAATTTCTAATACAGCGACCGATAATGTATCGTCCCTATCGGTGTCCGTACGAAAAATAATACAAAAAACACCCCGCACTCGTTTGTTCGAGGCGGGGTAATTTATTTATTGCGGTGGCAATGGAATACTTCCTTCGCATCCACTAAAGCCGTATTCTTTGTTTGCGGCTTGTTCATTCCCGGCATAGGGGGCTCCGACGGAAATCCATAACATACACGCTTCGGGCCTGCTGATCTCTAAAGCGTCGAGAAGCGTACTTTCGGCAAGTTCTCTTGCTTTTTTGAGGTCATTTCCCATTATGACAATGTTGAAACTGTCGATAAGGTGCGGTTTATAGATCGGGGGGTAGTAGGTAATAATATAGGTATTCGTACGCGCTATTATCAAATTGGTCGTTTTTCCTATAAATGAGCTTCCATCATATTTATAGAAGTCATTAACCATCATTTGATGCAGACCGTCCTTTGTTAGAATTTTTCTTTTACTGAAAATCCACCGTAATATCGGATTCCACGGAGGCTTGATCGCTTGCGTTGTCGAAATGTCTGGTCCTGGCGGTGTCCCGCCAAGTCCGCCTGCTACTCCGTTGCCTGCTACACACAAACAAAAGAGGGTGATAATGACTGTACGGAGCAGTCGTTCTAATACAATTGCGTTCATTTTTCCTCCTTTCGGTCAACGAACAAAACAATGGGTTACTGAACATATTATACAAAAAATAAACTTTAATGTCAAATTTGAATATTATCAAATAATTTTGTATAATAAACAGCGTTATGGATATCAGTGTTTCCGCCGAACACATTTTTTCGGTTTTTGGGATTCCCGTTTCAAACACCATGCTTACGGCGTGGATGGCGGTTGTTTTGCTGGCCTTTTTTTCGTTCATTGCAACACGAAAAATGCAGAAAGTTCCCGGCGGAATGCAAAATTTTTTCGAGTGGATGATCGAAAGCCTTTTTGGTCTTATTGAGAGCGTTATGGGCGATAGAAAGCAAACGCTTAAATTTTTTCCGCTCGCCGCGACATTCTTTTTCTTTATTCTTGCCTCGAATTGGCTCGGACTTCTGCCGGGATTCGGAAGTATCGGGATTCATGAGGGAGAAAAATTCGTACCGCTTTTTCGAAGCACCGCTGCGGATCTGAATACTACGCTTGCCCTTGCCATGATATCTGTGATTACGATACAAGTATCCGGTATTATGGCGCTCGGATTTTTTCGTTACGGAAAAAAGTTCATAAATTTTTCGAGTCCGATCAATTTTTTCGTCGGACTTCTGGAACTCATGTCTGAATTCGCAAAGATCATTTCGTTCTCATTTCGTCTCTTTGGAAGTATTTTTGCCGGAGAGGTTTTATTGACGGTCATAACCGGTTTGCTCCCGTACGTCGCTCCTTTGCCGTTTCTTGGGCTTGAGATATTCATTGGGGGTATCCAGGCGTTCGTATTCATGCTCTTGACAGTAGCATTTATCAAGATAGCGACGATGGAGATGGCGCACTAGAAAAGTAAAAAGTAAAAAAGTTTTAATAATTACAAGTAATTGAGAAAATACTATGGAGTTAAAATATATAGGGATCGGACTCGCTATCGGACTTGCTGCCATCGGAGCAGGTCTTGGAATTGGAAGAATTGTCGCGCAGGCGATGGAATCTACCGGGCGAAATCCGGAAGTTCACGGCAAGCTTTTCACTATGATGATTTTGGGTGTCGCGTTTACCGAGGCTCTCGCGATTTTTGCTTTGGTTTTGTCGTTCATGATGATTAGTAAATAACAAACGAGTCCATAAAGTCAAAAGTCCATAAAGTCCATAAAGTCCGACGGCGTAGTCCATGACTTTACAGACTTTACAGACCTTTTGGACTTTATAGACTGATACGTATGGAAATCCTTCATAATTTCGGAGTCGAATGGCCGTTTTTTATCGCTCAGGTGATCAACTTTGCCATCTTGTTTTTCTTACTGAAACGGTTTCTCTATAAACCGATTTTAGACATGCTCGAAAAGAGACGTGTTGAGATAGAGGAAGGCCTTTATCACGCGAAACAAATGAAGGAAGACGCCAAAAAATTCGAAGAAGAACAAACTGCGCTTCGGGAGAAAGCCAAGAGAGAATCGCAGCATATCGTTGACAATGCCGTCCTTGCCGGAGAGCGTATTCGCGATGGCATACTTAAAGATGCGGCGGAGAAAGCAAAAGAAATTACCCATGCAGCGGAAATTCGCGCTTCCGAGGAAAAAACAAGATTGCTCGGCGAACTGAGATCCGAAGTAATGACTTTGGCGTCATCCATTGTCGAAAAGATCATTCACGAAAAGATGGACAGCGAGCACGACAAAAAATTCATCGAGGATGTCATAAAAGAAAGTTAAAGATCATGAATAAAACCGCACTCTATTCAAAAGCGTTCAAAGAAAGCATTCACGGAATTTCTCCTTCGGAAATACCTGCGATTCTTGTGAGGCTGAAAGATACTCTTAAAGCAAGAGAAGAGTTTCATTTGTATCCGCGAATTTTAAAAAACGTTATCGCTTCGCTTGAATACCATGAATATGCCACAATAACTTCAGCCAGACCGCTCGATAAAAACATGGAGTCCGAAGTTGTTAACAAACTCCAATTGAATTTTCCGGAGATATCCGATAAGAAAATTCAATTTGAGATCGATGAAAAAATGCTGGGAGGAATCCGGATCTCGTATCGCGATTTTTTGTTCGACGGTACGATACGCGGAGTTCTCCAAAAATTAATGGGGTCTACAAAATAAATTATGAACAGCGCAAAAAATATTATTGATACGTTAAAACGAGAGCTTTCCGATGTGAAGATCGAAGCGGGTTTTGAAAATGTCGGGCATGTCATAGAAATAAAAGACGGCATCGCCCGCGTTTCGGGATTGTCGGAATGTTTTTACAACGAGCTTCTTACTTTTGAAGGCGGGGTTATGGGAATGGCGCTTAGTCTTGAAGAAGATTCGGTCGGCGTGATCGTGCTCGGCGATTATTCTCATATCAAAGAAGGTGACACAGTAAAAACGACCGGCACTATCGCGAGCGTTCCGGTTTCCGACTCTCTGCTCGGACGCGTTGTTAATCCTCTCGGCGATCCGGAAGACGGCAGGGAAAAGATCCATTCTGATAAACGCTATCCGATCGAAAAGATTGCTGCCGGTGTTATTGAGCGAAAAGCGGTATCCGTTCCGATAGAAACCGGAATTCGCGCAATCGATGCTCTTATCCCGATTGGTCGCGGTCAGCGCGAGCTTATCATTGGAGACCGACAAACAGGGAAGACCGCCATTGCCGTAGACACCATCATTAATCAAAAAGGGAAAGGCGTCATCTGTATTTACGTCTCCATCGGACAGAAAGAATCAAAGACCGCAAAGATCGTTGCTGAAATAAAAAAGTCGGGCGCGATGGAACACACGATCGTTGTGAACGCTTCCGCTTCCATGCCCGCATCACTCCAATATATTGCGCCGTTCTCGGCCGTAGCGATCGGAGAATATTTCATGGATCAGGGAAAAGACGTGTTGATCGTTTACGATGATCTTTCCAAACATGCGTGGTCATATCGTGAAATTTCGCTTTTGCTTCGCCGTCCGCCCGGTCGCGAAGCCTATCCCGGAGATGTTTTCTATTTGCATTCACGATTATTGGAACGTTCTGCCCGACGCGATGAAAAATACGGTGGCGGTTCCATTACCGCGCTTCCGATTATTGAAACCCAGCAAGGCGACGTTTCCGCCTACATTCCGACCAATGTTATTTCCATCACTGACGGACAAATCTACTTGGATACCGACCTCTTTTACGCCGGTACTCGCCCAGCCCTGAACGTCGGACTTTCCGTCTCTCGCGTCGGTGCCACCGCGCAAACAAAATCCATGAAGCAATTCGCAGGAAAACTCCGTCTGGACTTGGCACAATTCCGCGAACTCGCCGCATTCGCTCAATTTGAAGGAGATCTCGACGAAGGCACAAAAAATCAAATCGCGAGAGGACGCAGATTGATTGAACTCCTGAAACAGCCGCAATACTCTCCTCAAACACTAGGAAGACAAGTAACGGGAATCTTCGCGGTAACACAAGGTTTAGTCGACGACATAGAACCAAAAGACATTCCCGCATTTGACGAAAAACTGTTCCGACACATGCAAGATCAAGGAAAAGATGTTATTGAAATTATAGAAAAAGGGGAGAAATTGAGTGATGTAACGATTGCGAAATTAAAGGAGATGATTGTGAGGTTTAAGGAAATGAATTAAAATCCCCCTACCGTAAAAAGTGGCAAGGGGTGGGGCTTTTAGTCAAACATTTTCCTTAAAAAAAGAAAAGAATATTTAGCTATCGTTTCTAATAATTTTGAAGTGAGTTCCAGAAAACCAACAAGAACAAGGATGGTCATTGTAAACTCTATTGGAACAAAAAGATAGACAAGAAAAAAGAGAACAATGACAACCAAGACGCTAAAAATTGTTCCAGACAAAATCAATAATAATTGTTTCATTACAACCTCCAAGTGATTGAAGAAACTTCCTGATGATAGCATAACAAATATATAAATAATTGTCAAGTATTTTAAAAAACCACACGTCGTTAAGCTAAGACCTAACAGCTAAAAGCTTTAAAAAATATGCCCAGCACTCGTGACATCAAACGCCGAATAAAGTTGATCCAAACCACGAGTCAAATTACTCGGGCTATGGAACTTGTGGCGGCGACGAAGATGAAGAAGGCGGAAGCGGAGGCGCGTGGGACGCAACCGTATTCGGCACGCGGACGGAAAATTTTGAGGGCTTTGATGGAGCATTCCGATACCGATGCGTCGCCGTTTTTGAAGACCAACGACAAAGGAAGGATTCTCGCACTCGTCATTACCCCCGACCGCGGACTCTGCGGCGCGTTGACCGGAAACGTCCTTCGCGAAGCGGCGATGCTACTCTCAAAATACCCGAAAGAGGAAGTTGATGTCATGACTATCGGAAAAGTCGGACAAGATGCTCTTCGCCGGCAAGGCTACAATATTATCGCAACAGCAACGCATCTCGACTGGAAACCGAAAATCTTCGACATCCGCCCTTTCTCAAAGATCGCGCTCGACGGATATGCCGAAGAGAAATATCGTCGCGTGTATCTCATTTTCACACATTTCGTTTCGAGCTCTACACAGCGTCCGACCCTCCGTTGGCTTTTCCCATTCTCTCCCGAAGAATCCGAAGACGCGGAAGCGATCAGAATCATTGAACCCTATGCGCACGGTCCGAAAGAGGACGAGCACGCGAATGAAAATTTTGAATACTTGTTCGAACCGTCTCCTGCCGAAGTCCTCCCGTATGTTATCCGCAATCTCGTAGAAATGGAAATGTTCCAAGCGCTCCTCGACAGCAATGCAAGCGAACATTCGGCCAGGATGATAGCCATGCATTCTGCGACAGAAAACGCAAAAGAACTAGTAGATGATCTGTCGCTCACGTTTAATCAGATGAGACAAGAGGGGATTACGAGAGAGTTGGCTGAGATTAGTGCCTCCAATGCGTAAAATCGATTTACGATTTATGATTTAAGATTTATGAATGACGACGACAAAAAAATACGAGAATTTACGGACCTTAATGCGTGGAAAGAGTCTCACAAGGTTGTGTTATTGACATACGCCATGACAAAAACGTTTCCGAAGTCCGAGATATTCGGCTTACAAAGTCAAATGCAACGAGCGGCAATTTCAATAACTTCAAACATTGCGGAAGGTTTTGGGAGACAAGGTTTTAAGGAAAAGATCCAATTTTACTATATGGCCCAAGGTTCGTTAACGGAATTAAAAAATCAATTTATTGCAGCAAAAGATATAGGATATATGAACGTTGAAGAATATGAAAAAATATCGAACCACATGAATATAGCACATAAAGTCCTTCAGGGTTTAATAACGAGATCAAAAACTTTTATAAATCAAAAATAGTTGTCCGTATTCATGAATCATAAATCGTAAATCTTAAATCAATTCATATGAACAAAGGAAAAATAATTCAAATTGTGGGAAGCGTTATCGATGCGGAATTCCAGCAGGGAAATTTGCCGCCGCTTTTGAACGCGCTGGAAACAACACTTAACAGCAAGAAAACAATTTTTGAGACGGCGCAGCATCTCGGCGGCGGACGTGTTCGCGCTATTGCGCTCGGTACGACCGATGGACTCTCTCGCGGAATGGAGATCGTCGATACCGGAGCGCAAATCAGCGTTCCTGTCGGTGCGGGCGTCTTGGGGCGCATGTTTAATGTGCTCGGTGACACGATTGACGGAATTACCAAACCGCTTGATACGAAAGAAAAATGGCCGATTCATCGACCGGCACCGAAATTCAGTGAACAGCGAACGGAGACGGAAATTTTTGAAACCGGTATTAAAGTTATTGACCTCATCGCTCCATTTTCTAAAGGAGGAAAGATCGGACTCTTTGGAGGCGCGGGGGTGGGAAAGACGGTGCTCATTATGGAGCTTATCAACAACATCGCGAAAGAGCACAACGGCTATTCCGTATTCGCCGGTGTGGGGGAACGCACACGTGAAGGAAATGACTTGTATCACGAGATGAAAGGTTCGGGCGTTTTGGAAAAAACCGCGCTCGTGTTCGGACAAATGAATGAAATGCCCGGCTGCCGCGCTCGCATCGCACTCTCGGCTCTCACAATGGCGGAATATTTCCGTGATGAATCCAAACAAGACGTTTTGCTTTTTATAGATAATATTTTCCGTTATACTCAGGCTGGTTCCGAAGTGTCTACACTGCTCGGACGTATGCCGTCAGCTGTGGGATACCAGCCGACGCTCGCATCAGACTTGGGAGAATTGGAAGAGCGCATCACTTCCACCGCCGAAGGTTCCATTACTTCCGTGCAAGCCGTTTATGTTCCCGCCGACGATCTCACTGACCCGGCACCGGCGACGACATTTGCGCACCTCGATTCGACGATCGTTCTCTCTCGCGCCCAGGCCGAGCTCGGTATTTATCCCGCCGTTGATCCGCTCGATTCCTCATCATCGGTTTTGGACCCACGCGTTGTTGGAAAAGAACACTATGAGGTTGCGAGAGGCGTACAAAAGACCCTCCAGCGTTACAAAGAACTCCGCGACATCATCGCCATTCTCGGTATCGACGAACTTTCCGCCGAAGACAAAATGACCGTCGCACGCGCGAGAAAAATTCAAAAATTCCTCTCCCAATCCTTCACTGTCGCCGAAGCATTTTCCGGTCGCCCCGGAAGCTATGTTCCGCTCAAAGAAACGATCCGAGGCTTCAAAGAAATATTGGAAGGGAAGCACGACGACAAACCGGAAGGAGCGTTTTATATGGTGGGAGGGATTGATGAAGTTAAATGAAGAATGAAGAATGAAAAATGATAAAGTGAAATTGAAAAGTTTGACAACATTCGTCATAAAATTTTTAATTATTCATTATTCATTTTTAATTAAAAAGCTCCCCCCGTAAAAACGGAAGGAGCGAGAAAATTATTTTTTTGAGTCATTAATGTCAGCTATTGCCAACCCTATCAAAACAATCGCAATCACAAAATAGACAAAATACATTTCCATAAAAGACCCCCCTAGAACAATTCCTGAAAATATAATATAAAATATATAAATAATTGTCAAGTATTTAAAAAAACCATCTACGTCGCCGGTTCCGGGTTGCACCCAGAACCGAAACGTTTGGAAAGTATACAAAAGTATGTTTTTGAAATAAACTCAAGTGGTAATCACAAACATCCAGTATGGGGTGTAACCCCGTACCGGCGACGGAAAATCGTTCATATTCTTAAATCTTTAATCTATAATCTTTAATCATCATGACGTCCTTTCGCCTCAAAATAATAACGCAAGAAGAAATACTTCTGGAACAGGAAGTGGAATCGCTGTATGTCACCACCATCGACGGAGACATCACTGTTCTTGCGCATCACACGCCCTACGTGAGTATTTTGAAACCTGCGGAAATTTTTATTAAGAGATCTGCGCAACCCGCCTCCGCCGAAGGCTATAGTGAGGCGAGGGAAGAATCGTTTGCTTGTACCGGCGGGATTTTGGAGGTTACTCCCGAGAAAGTGGTTATTCTTGCCGACTCTGCCGTACGTTCCGATAAAATTGACGAGGACGAAGCATTGAAAGCCAAAGAGCGCGCGGAAAAAATTATGGCGGAAAAACTGGAAAATCGCGAAAACACCGAAGCTTCGCTCGCTCTCGAAAAAGCCATGCTTCACCTTCGCGTCGCACAAAAAAGAAAACATCATTCGACGTCTTCGAAATAAAAAACTTCACCCGATTAAGGGTGAAGAGCAGAGCTGCACGGAAGGCTGCCGTTATTTTTCTACATATGTTTGGAAAAGTCTGACAGACTTTTCTATAATCTCGTTCGCTTTTTTCTTCACGACAGCCAGATGTGGTTCATAATTCCAATAACCTTCTTTTTTCAGGTAAACGAGCACTAGGGTGACGACTACTCCTGTCACCAACAACTTCACGATGTTATTGACCAAAAAAACAATCAACCATAGAGCCGCCAGTATGGCACCAACTTTCACGATATTATTATTCACGATTTTCTCCATTTTTCATTACACAATACCTGACGGGAATGTATCAAATGTACTAATCCTATCAAACCACATTTTTAAAGCCTTCGATCAGAAGGATTTATTTTCCCAACCGGGAATCTATTTTCCTCTTTCCTCATTTAAGAGGATCGTTTACTCTTTTTTAAGGAGTAGTTCTTTCAGGGCCGCACGCGCGGGTGCGGTTTCGACTTTTGCTACTTCAAACAGTAGAACTGCCACAGCGTAAGCAAAAAACAGTAGTGTAAAAAACACTTCCCAATCTGTTGTATAAAGCCATTCCATAACGGCTCTCCTCTTTTATTGTTAATTAATAGGTTCTTCAAAACCATATCGATTATAACAAATATAGTTATATTTGTCAATTAAATGAAAAACAACGCCCCTACTGAAGCGTTGTTGTTTACAGGTATCACTCTTTTTTTACATATTTTTTACACAGTTCCTTTACCAGTTTACACAGACCGCATTCTTCGGCAATTCCGTATCCTAAGGTCAGTATCAGCATTACACCGAAACCGACGACCAAGACTATCCCTTCCCAGTTATTCATAAAATGTTCCATTAATCCGCTCTGGTTTAAATCGTAATACATATTCGCAACCTCCCGATAAAAAACATCTTTTTTTAAGATATCACACTAAATGTATTTTGTACAGCGGGAGCGGCGGGTGTGAATATCTCTCCCTTTTCGCAATTCGTTCTTCGTGCTACAATTGTGGCGCTATGACAATGTTCGCGCCAAAAACAAATATCTTTTTTAACCTTTTTTTGGGTACGAAAAAAGATATGGAAGAGCTTTCAAACTTATTTACGCGGTTCGCCAACGAATTCGGCAATTTTAAGAAATACGCCGAAGATGCGCACGCAATCGAGCGGAATGCCGATGAAAAAACTCACCGCTTGATAGAAGAATTAAATACTACTTTTATCACTCCGTTCGATCGCGAAGATGTATATGAACTTGCTCATGAACTGGATGATATTATCGACATGGTTGAAGATGTTATACGAAATGTGTATTTATACGGTATGGATAAACAAATTCCCGCACTCAAGCCGTTTGCAAAAATTATTTCCGAGGACACGAAACACCTCGGAACGATGATCGAGCTCCTTTCCGAAATGAAACATACGCCGGAGTTGCTCGAAGCG
>Ga0172379_10007539_pt1 | contig 14093 bp, 14 predicted proteins | sample GrowelOW334metaG_FD_119756 | JGI IMG/M metagenome (GOLD analysis project Ga0172379, IMG submission 119756) | Groundwater microbial communities from an aquifer near a municipal landfill in Southern Ontario, Canada - Groundwater well OW334 metaG | ecosystem: Environmental > Aquatic > Deep... | reverse complement strand
TCCGCGATATCGCCCGCCGTCCACACATTACCAATACTGGTTTCAAGATATTCATTCGCAACAATACCGCGATCAAGCGCGATGCCGGATGTTTTCAGCCATTCAATCGGAAAAATTACACCAATCATGCAAAGTATCATATCGCACTCAAGTTTTTCGCCATTTTTGAGAACAACGCCTGACACATCATTCCCGCCCAAAACTTCGGTTATTTCCATTTCGTGGATAACTTTCACACTATTTTTTTCAAGGGTTGCCTCAATCATTTTTCCTTCCGGTTCAGAGAGTATTGGTTCAGAGAAATATTTTTCACGCATCACGAGTGTTGTGGCGATATTGAGCGATCGTAATATCTCCGCAATTTCAAAACTCACGCAACCACTGCCGACTAGCACTGCTTTTTTCTTTGTTTTGACCGCTTCCATGATGGCTTTCGTATCATCCAACCCGCGGAGATAAAAAATTCCTTTTTTATCCGAGCCCGGGATCGTCCATTTTCTCGCATGTGCACCGATCGCCAAAAGCAGTTTTTCGTATTCCAATTCTCTTCCGTCGGATAAAACAATTTTCTTTGCGATGCCATCAAGAGAGGTCGCGGCAAAACCACCAATAAAGGTTATTTTATTCTGTTCATACCACTCAGGTTTTTTGAGCCAAACACTGTCTAGTGGTTGCTCCCCACGCACAAAAGCCGGCTTAGAAAGAAGCACGCGCGAATAGAGATGATGCGGTTCATCGGAGACAATCGCGATACTTCCCTCCGCATCATTCTTGCGAATGGTTTCCGCCGCGGTCGTTCCGGCAATCCCGCCGCCGATTATTACGTATTTGAAATGTTGCATAAGAATAATTATATCATAATTTGAATAAAAACTATTCCCCTCCTTTTTCAGAAACTTCATTTATTTCCCTCACTTTTTTGACGAGAAGATCGTAACGTTTCTTTATCTCTGGCGAAAGCGACATTTCTCCTTTTTCGGGGTTGAAAGCAAAAAGAGAATTTGTTGAACTCTTTTCCGATCCGCCCGCATCTTTCGTGTAACCGCCCGCGTCAACACAAAACAAAACAGTAAGAAGTTCAAGAAAATCGTTTTTTTCAAGTCCGTGATTCTTGGCGATTCCGGCAATATTTTCGGCACTGTTTTCGTCACCGTACTGGAGGTATCCGCCGATCGAATCTTCCGCAATAAGCGCCGTCGCCAAAGAAATTTCTTGCTCGCCATATCCGAGCTTTGGCAAAATTGACCTCATTATTTTTTCCGTATACTCGTGCTGTCGTTCTTTGTCTCCTGTTTTTTCTATCGCCTCCGGTTTTCCGATGTCATGAAGAGCAAGAATAACTTCAAAAAAATCCGAACTCATTCCGCAGGGGAAATTTTTTTTCTTGAAATATTTCTCAAACTGCCCCATAACCATTTCGGTGTGCTTCCGAAGAGAATACTCTTTACCGGCAGAAACCACGACCGGATAAGCAAAAAGCTCCGGAAAATCCTTCTCAAAAAAAGAAAGAATATCCGCGGTGGTATGTTCCGGATCATTCAAAACCGCGTCCAATTCTTCGCGCGTAAACGAAATCGGATATTCGGGATTTTTTTCTTCCGCAAACGAAGCGGAAAATGTTTTTGTTTCCATATCAGTATAAAATTTACCAAGCATTCTCTTTTGTTTTCTCAAACGCCGCGAGCATCTCCTTTTCGTCAGTAAAGGTTTTCGGCATTAAAATTTTGTGTTTCACTTTTTCGTTATACATATCCAACGTCATAGGAATAAAAGTATACAGAACTTTCTGTTGTCCGTCATTCCTCTTAAACACAAAACGCTCGGGAGTATCGTCAAGAATTTCCCCTATCCGCATTCTTCGTTCCTTAACGGTATCAAACCAGCCGATGGAACCGTCGTTTTTTATTTCAACATCAAAAGCGACCAAAACAGTAGTGTCATCCGGCGAAGAAACGTAGCAAACGCGGTGTTCAAAAATTCGTTTACTTGTTATCATGATTTTTATTTTTTGGTTCTTGCAAAGATTCAATAACGCGAGCAATGCCCGTATTTATTTCTTCCACCCGTGTTTTATATTCATCCAAACGACTAAGGATAGAGGGAGTGGTATTTTTGCTTTTTTGCAAACTCGCGATAAGTTTTGTTAAACTGTTCGGCAGTAATTTGAGTTGAACGATCATGTCTGCTTTGAATTTTTCCGGTATGTCCGCAATATCAATTTTATCGTCAAAGTTAGACTTTATGTATTCGGAGGGTCCTTTTTCTGAAAAATATTCAAAGAAACGCAATAAAGATTCTATATCGTAATAACTTGGAAAATCCCACGTTTCTGTGCTCTCCACAGATCTCTTTGCGAGTAAATTCCCCTCCTCAATCCATTCTGCAATTTTACCTATCGTTGACGTTACCGGTTTCCATTTCGCTTCAAATATTTTCTCGGGATTTTCTTTGATAAGTTTGGCGAGCGTTACCGCTTCTGCTCCGCCGGAAACATTTAAAAGCTCGCCATACGTTTCTGCTAAAATGATCTTTTCTTCAACCGGCATGCCTTGTATTGTTGGAATCCCTTCCTCCTTCAAGCGACGCGCCATTTTTAACATCTCGTAGATATCACTAAAAACAATCGCCAAAAAATCATCGGATGATATCCCTTGGTGAAACATTTGTTCATTACCGCAATTATATCCTTCCTCTTTTTGTCCACTGAATAACCGCTCCGGCGATTGACGATTATAAAAGGTGTGCGGTTCGGTTGTGCCGTAATTATCGGACTGATACGCATACCAATCAGTACGATCAAAAATTCTCGGGTGGAATAAAATGGAGCCGTCCCTGCCGTTGGAAAATTGGCTTGTTTCTTCGTAAGGATTGCCAATCATCCCCAAGCCCTCTCGTGTTACCGTTCTGGTAAAAACACTGTCTCCCCCTCCATTGTCCAGATCCTCTTCGGTGGACATACCGTCGCATAACAACCCTCTTCTATACCTTTCATGAGAGGATAACAATCCTCCCGCCTTGAATATCTTTGGTGCGGTTTTCCCATTATATAAATTATGGTAAACGGCATACGGCGACAATGATTGATATTCCTGGTGTTTTCCCGGCTCAATAAAAGTAAAATACCCCGGAAGCACCTCTTTTCTCTCCAATTTTGAGACAATATCTTCGGAAACATCATCGGGGTCAATCTTGTGTTGCCATGCGTATCGCGCTCTCTTGTAATTTTTCTCGGCTGATTCGGGTGGAACGACAAGTCCCTGCTCTATTTCCAATATTTCTTCAAATACTGTGCTCACTTTTTCTGAAATTTCTTGAACACTGAAATCTTTTCCCTCGCTGGCTATTTCAATATGAACCAACCCGAGAAAACTTCTTCGGTTTGTGTATCTGGAAATTTTAACCGTAATGCCGTTTGTTTCAATAACTATCGCGCTCGCCATCCTGACAGAGAAAGAAGATTCGTCGTCGTAATCGTAGTCATCTTCATCGTCTTCTTCTCTGTTTTTTTCAACATCGTTATTCGGCGCTTTGGTGTAACTGATATCTCCCGAAAACCATTTTCCCGGACCTTCTTGCTGGAATTTCGCCACAAGCATATGCCAATAATCTTCGGTCAGTTTGAAATTTATTTCATATTTTCCCCTATCGCGAGCGTCTATGATGTCAATTTCTTGGTTTTCAATTTTGTCGGTATCGGCAAGTATGCCGATACGCGGACGCAATCCCGCTTCTTTTGATTCTTTTTGTTCCCGAAGGCGTTCTATAGCGTGCATAACTCTTTCTGTCGGCTTTGTTTCAATGTTGAATTTTTTTATCAAAAATTGCCTTCGCCCAACCAAGCTGTTTTTGATGTTTTTTGCTTGTTCCTCGTCCAATTCCGACTGACCGATAATCGTATCAATATCTTTTTCCGTTACATTCATTACCAGATGTTCGGCTTGCGACCGAAGTTCTTCCTCTGTGAATCCGCCGAACACCTGACCCGCCGAAAAACTCGGGTTAAGCATGTTTTCAAGCTCCGGAATATTATCCGGTGAAAAATCTTTCGGTTTTCCTTGCGCTCTGAAGGTAAGCGATCCGCCATTATCGATGCGCCATGTGTCGCCATTCGCGTCTTTGATGATGTTATCAAAGACCAATCCAATCACATCCCAGTTCGCCAAATACGCGTCCGAAACAAAACCGGAACGAATGTCGCTGCTTTTCGCCTGTTCTTCCGCGCTGATGGTTTCGCCACCTCCCTCTATTTCTTTGGAAGCAACGGCGAGCCGATCACCCACATGGAGAAGAAAAGATTCCGCCGCCTTGATTCCCAGTTTTTTATAAATTGCGTTCGCGATATATTCAATCTTTCCTTGATCGGGATTTTGATAGAATTTCAGATAAAACTTTTCTCGAGAGGCTTGGTTTTCATACCACCCGCCTTCATTCGTGCCGAGCTGTTCGCCGACTTTTTTATAGAGACGTTCATTAAGAACGGCGATTTCTTTTTGAACAGGTAAAATAATCTCCTCGGTGCGGGGGTTATTGTTGCTAGGCATTTGCAGAAATCGCAACGCCTCGTTCAACTCGTCTAATTGCTTCTGTATCGCGGCAATTTCTTCATTCGGCAGCTCTTTTTCCGTTAATTGCTTTTCCATTTTTTGATTATATCAATTTATACAACAAAACAAAACCCGCGCCCTCTTTTGGGGCGCGGGTTGCTTATATTTTCGGTCTTATTTAGGGAATATCTTATTTCCCGCCTTATCAAAAAGCAGGATCGCTTTTGTCGGGCAAGATTCCGCCGACATCATGAGTGTTTCATCATCAACGGCGTTTGCATCGGTAACAACAACCTTGCTCTCGTTATCAAGCTGATACATCGCGTCCGCGACGGCGATGCAAGAAACCGCGGCGATGCACAGATCGCGATCAATCACTATTTTTCCGATGTTTGAACCTTCTTTGGTTCTCGGATATTCTCTTTCGTTTGCCATATATTTAGCTTATTAGTTTTTTAGCTGGTTAGCTTTATTTAATAATTATTCAAAAATAACTTTGGTGATCTCGGGAATTTCTTCCATAAGAAGCGGTTTTACTACGCGATTTACTGTCACCGTCAACAGCGGGCACATGGAACAATTTCCTTCAAACCGCAGGATTGCCGCATCGCCGCGAAGTTCGGATAAAAACACATCGCCGCCGTGCATCTGAATGTACGGTCGTATCTTTTCCAAAACAGCAGTCGCTTTTTCCGTCGGAGTCATTACAGACATAATAACATGTATGAGTATTAGGGAAAAGTATTCCCTTCCTCTCCCCAAGGTTCAACCTTCCGCGGAAGGTTGAACCTTGGGGAGGACACTGGAATAATAGAACAACGGAACAAAAACAGGGTCGCCCTTTCGAACAACCCTGTGTGAATTTTATGCTCCCGTTGTAAATTGATGTTCCGTGCTCGTTCCGGTATTCCCTGCCGCATCTTTTCCTTCCAAAACGAAGTAATAGGTCGTACTCGTCGCCAGTCCGGTAAGGTTGAATGAATGATTGAGGGAATATCCTGCATCCAGTTTTGTATTCGGCGCGGTCGCAAGGATAAGTGGGGTCACGGTTCCATAATATATTTTTCCGGTCGCATTTTCGTTCGTTTTCCATAAGACTGTTGCGATTTCAGAAGCGTGGGTAATGACAACATCGGAAATCGTTGGCGCAGTGATATCGAGCAGAACCGAAGTTTTGAATGTACTTGTTGTGCTCGTTGAACTATTTCCCGACGCATCTTTTGCAACGATCGCGAATGAATAGGTTGTGTCAGGAAGAAGCGATGAAAAATTTGCTTCTTGATGAGCCGCGAGTGTTCCGAGTGAAACTGATGAATCAAACGCGGTTGTCGTTCCATACCAAAGAATGGCTGTCGCATTTTCATTCGTATCCCACGCGATTTTTGCTGTTGTGGGTGTAAGACTGGTAGAAATACCGGAAACAACGGGCGCGAGCGTATCGATAACAACAGGTAGTGTATTTGTCTTACACTCTCCCGTGTAATCCCCATGCTCCAAATGAGCTTTTTTCGCCGAGGACGAAACGCTTATGGTTTCTCCTTTGTGACAGATATCGATCTTTTTGTCTGATCCAAACCAGTTAAAGAAACCGCGGTGTTCGTTATTGTTGTCTTCGTCATCACCTTCGTCGTCACTGCGGTTATTCTTTTTCTCGTATTTTTTATCGTTCTTATGCTCATCGTCGTCCTGTTTTTTCTCTTCTTTTTTCACAGACTCTTTTTCACGAGAATCCTCATGCGTGCGTACCCGACCATTCTCTTTTTCGGTGATCGTTATTTTCTGCGTATCTTTTTTTGTATTTAACGCGAGATTGGTTGTGGTCGTCGTGCTGGCATTTTTCGTGCTTACTACCACGTTGAATTGATTTTTGTGTTCCTGTACCTTTGCGATAACGATTGCATTCTGGTTGGCGGCAACAGTAACTTGTTCAAGTATCTTGTCAATCGCGTTTTGTATCGTTTGCGATGCCGCAAGATTTCCGTTCTTTTCGAGATCCGCTTTTACTCCCTGCAAATAGGCGATCGTCGCGCTCAAACGATTGACTGCATCGCTGACAACTGCCGGCGAAGTGGTGGCGTTGTTATGATAGGAACTTGCCGTTGTCGGAGTACCGGTTGCAATCGTATCCGCGAGCGTTCGTGTGGTTGTGGAAGTAATAAGTTTTGTATTAAGCGCGGTGAGAAACTCGTTCCCTTGCTCTATTCGCTTTTCGGCATATTTAAGACGAAGCTCGTTTTGCGTATTAGTCGGTGATAAAAAGATAACAATTTTTTCTTTTGCCACTCCGAGAGGAAAAAGGACATCTCCGGGTTTTGCGCTATCGGCATAAGCAAAAGCTACGCCCGAAGTGCTGAACAATAAGAGCGCGATCATAGTAAAAGCAAAACTTTTCTGAAAATGAAGCGCGCTAAAAGGAGAGGCGATCCTCTGGAAGAACGGGCTCTTTTGAGGAGCGGCCATTCCTTTTTCGATCTTGCTCCACAGTATACCCTTTTCCTCTGAAGAAAGCGGTTTTATTTTCACATTATTCAACCTAGATTCAACGTCTTTAAAAATTTTCATAATATTATGTATTCTTTAATCAGTAATCGGTAATCTTTAATCTTAATTGTGCAAGCGCCCGATAATGCCATACCTTCGCCGTTGCTTCGTTTATTCCCAAAACGACTGCGGCTTCGGCGAGTTTCATTCCTCCCCAATATCGGAGTCGGAGAATATCCTGATATTTCGTTGCAAGTGTTTCTATCTGGCGGATCAAGAACGCGTGATCTTCGTGTTCTTCTTCAAATCCCGGATCAATCTCTTGTTCGTCCAAAGAAACGGTTTCATGCTTTTTTTTGTGAAAACGATATATCTTCCGTTTGACGATCAAAAAAACAAATCCGTAAAACTCCTCGTCGCTGCCATACTTAAAATTTTTCAACCCTTTCCAGAGATCAATAAAAACTTCCTGCGTCAGATCAAGCGCGTCGTCCCTTTTCCAGACATGCGAAAGAGTGTAGTTAAATACCCGGGCATGCATTTGCTCAAAGATCTCCCGAAAAGATTCATTTTCTCCCCGCTTCGCCTCCGCGACGAGGACCACTAATGTTTTATTCATGGTTTTTAGTGAATTCACTGCTGTCTTTCTTGAACTATACGAGTAATATGACCCAGTATCTCAAAAAGGTTACAAAATGCAAGAAAAAAACCCAAAAAGGTTTTCTTTGGGAATTTTCAAAACAAAATGAAACTTCTCACTATTTTCGATGAGAAACGATTCTTTCGTGTTTTATCGCAAGGCGTTTTTTCGTCTTTTTAGAACGGGAAGCCTTGTTTTTAGTATTTACACTCATTCTTTTTGCCATATGTCCTATTGTAGCCAAAAACAAACAATTTGCAACCTTTTCCCAATATTAGCAAACACAAAGGAAAGTGTAAAAACCTTTGGTTTTCACACGCCAGTCCCCAGACTGGCCCATACGCCCAGCGAGCCGCGCGAGCGATATCCAAATAGTGGACCTACGGGGAGTCGAACCCCGACCTGTTCCATGCCATGGAACCGTTCTACCGCTATACTATAGGCCCAACAGTGTATAAGTATCCGACAATAAAAGACTTTTTCCGATACAAAAACATACTACTACAAAAATCTCTTTTGTTCAACAAGTAAAAATCGTCATATTCTGAAATTTAGACATTTCATTGGAAATTAGAAACCTGCCTGCCGGCAGGCAGGTTGGATATTAGAAATTAATTTAACAAGCAAAACAATATTTCATGAGTAAATAGCACAAATTACTTACCAAATAGTCCGCAATTAAAACTCTTCACAACCTTTTCCCTCGCTCTTCTTTTTGTGTGAGAGTATAATGTCATGTATGGAAACAGAAGAAATACATTGGCGAGCGGAAGAATATCTTTTTCATAAAAAATCAACGGACTGGTACTGGTATTTTGGGCTTATCACCATTGGTCTTATGGCCTTTTCCGTTTACGCTCACAATACCTTATTTGCCTTCGTAATCGGCATCGGAGCTTTTACCATGCTCCTCTATGCAACCAAAACGCCAAAAACGGTTGACTATTCGGCAACTCCTCATGGAATCATGGCTGGAAAAACACAATATCCTTACTCGGAACTCGCATCGTTCTGGGTATCTCTTCCTAAAAAAGCGGGGGAAGAAACCATTCTCTTACTTCGCTCGCAAAAAATGTCGGTACCTCTTTTTGTCGTTCCCTTGGGCGATGCGGACATTAACCAACTTCATGATTTTCTGTTGAACTTTCTGGAAGAAAAAGAAGATCGCCTCCCCCTCGGACAAGTATTTATGAATTTCGTTGGGTTTTAAGCCTTGCTTTTGTCACAAAGAAGAGTACTATCTGAATATCGCTCGCGCGACTCGCTCTGCGGTCGATGAACCTCTCGTCGTTCAATGGATAGGACGCCAGCTTGCGGAGCTGGCAATGTAGGTTCGATTCCTACCGAGAGGACCAAGAATATAGTTAAGGATTTAAAGTAAAAGGTTAAAAGTGGTTTCGAGTAAAAAATAATCACAAAAACCTCTCGAGCGAGTGAGATGCCTGCCCTGCCGTAGCCTTGGCGAAGGAGGGCTCCTCACTCGCGTGTAGGGATCACCCCTCCGCTGCGCTACGGAGTATAAACTCCGACTTTCTCCGTTATTTGTGAAGAGTATAGCGATGAACAAATCGGAAAAGTGTACTGCGCCTGTGAGGCGAGATATCCTACCGAGAGGACACTTTGTAAAAAATGTTTATGCAAGTCATAAGACAAATATTTGCTTTACTTCTTATTGTCGCACTAGGATACGGTCTTTATCTTTTTGCCGTAAATAAAAAAGGGGCTGAAAACAAACTGACACCAAGCCTGAATGGGACCATCACCTTTGTCGGCTCAGTATTCTCAAATCAATCAACCTGTGACACGGGAAATTGTTTCCTTCTTGTTAAAAACGACAAAAACACGGTTTCGGTAATATACAATACCGGAGATAAAGCTTTTTGCGGGAATGAAATGGCCGCAGTCAAAGGAAGAAGTATTACACAAAGCACTCAAGTAAAAGTGTATGGATATTATGCGTACGAAAATAATCAAAACGTCATCAGAACCTGTTCCGATTCGGCATACTATATTCAAACATATTAACGGGTAAACTTAAAAAGAAAATAGCCCCACGTGGGGCTATTTTCTTGTATTATTTCGCTATCTTTTTGATCATTTTTACGAGTCGGGATTTTTTCCGTGCGGCGGTATTTTTTTTGATAACTCCGCGTTTTGCGGCTTTGTCTATCACTTGGTACATTTTCGGAACGAGAGCCTCCACCTCTTTTTTGCTTTTTCCGGCAGTCAATTTTTTGACCTCTTTTACGGTTTCGTTCAGATCTTTTTTTCTGCGGAGATTAAACACATGTTTTCTCTTTGATCCGCGAAGCGCCTTTTTGGCTGATTTTATGATCGGCATGTTGCAAATTAAAAATTTAAAACTAAAAATTAAAACCCAAAAAGCCGAGATACAACTTTTCGTTTTTCAATAGTGAGATAGTACCAGACATTCGGCTAAAATGCAAACTTTTTTACTTGGCTGTCGGACAGCCAAGTAAAAACCCCTCGCGATGAAGCGAGGGGTAAATTAAAAAACAACTAATTACCAATCAAGAACACCTTCCAGTGGGTGTGGCGGAGTGTTTTTCCCTCCGATAACCAAAACTCTTTCGTGCATACCTATCCAACTAATTTCTCTGGCTTTAAAACATGGTTTTTTATCAGAATCCCTTGTTTCCATAAGGACATAAACTTTTTCTCCATTTATGTTTTTTGTTACACAGAGATAGGCATCGTATCTCGTCTGCATTTCTTTATTGTTGAGTGCCCAAAACATTTCAAGGGGGGTAAGAATTCCGTTTGGTTCAAGTTCTTTAGCGATAAGAGGAAGTCTATGATTTCCACGTTCTAAACGATAGGCAAAAATCTTCCTTGCTTCACTTTTTAAACAAGTCATCTCTAGAAAAGTTTTCAGAAATTCCTCATTGTAATAACGCTCAACCGAAGGTTTGATGAGCTTTTTTGCCGGGGTTTCATCGCTCCCCGGAAAGTGAAATTCATTAGCTATCGGACCAAGGTGTTGTTCTACTATTCCCAGTCCTCGTTTAGCTCTTCCAATATCAAGGCGGGGGTCAACGACCGCGGCAAAAATTCCTTCTTGTAAAATAGCCTGTATCGTTTCCGGCGTTGCGTTTTTTTGACGCACGGTTTCCAGCATTTTAATGAGCTGTCCGTCTGTGTGTGTTATTTGTTGTTGGTTCATGTGGAATCTCCTTTATATCAATTCCAGTGTGAACGCTGTCTCTTTCGAGGAGCGAGAGCGGGAACAATTCCCGACATCCGAAGAAAGTATGTTTCTTTAGATAATTTTTGTCAACTTTTATTTGGACGTCGGACGTCCAAGTAAAACCCCCTCGTGCCGGAACGCGAGGGGTTGCTGTTTATTTATCTTCTGAGAGATACATGCCGACGAAGCCGGGTTTTCCTTTTTTGGATTCGCCGATATAGATGGAAGGAGTTTTTACCTCGTTCCAATACTTGTAGGTTTTGAAACCAACGACGGTTTTTCCGTCTTCCGCAACAATCGGGTCGGTCGCAATAATATCTCCCCACCATTCGCCTTTTTTATCGGCAAAAGGACCAAAACCTGTTTTTGTAAGGTACATACCTGCCTCTGTGTTTAAATTGATTTATTTAAAGATTATCATAAATAAAGCCATTTGTCAAACAATACATCGGTCTGATACAATAATCATATGATATCTTACCTTACCGGCAACATTATTTTTACCAATGACCGATTTATCGTACTTGATGTAAACGGTGTCGGGTACAAAATTTTTACTACGCCCGAAAATACTCGTCGGGCGCAAAAAATCGGTGGAGAAACCTCTTTTCATACACACCTCGCAGTGCGAGAAAATGCGCTTGACCTCTACGGTTTTCTTGAACGAAACGAGCTTGAATTTTTTGAATTGCTTATTACGGTTTCCGGTATCGGTCCAAAAACAGCGCTCGGCATTATGAGTATCGCACCAACCGAGGTTATTCTTACCGCCGTTTCTAAACAAGACGCGGGATACCTCACAAAAACTTCCGGCGTCGGCACAAAAAACGCGCAAAAAATTGTTATGGAACTCAAAGGAAAAACCGACGGCTTCGCATTTTCCGAAGAAGACCGAACACCCGAAGAAACGGACGCCGTAGATGCCCTTCAAGCGCTCGGATACACCCTCAAAGAATCCCGCGAAGCGCTCAAAAATGTGGCAAAGACCGGAACGCCGAGCGAACAGATACGAGAAGCGCTTAAAACACTTGGGAAGTAATTTTATATTTATTGCTTAAATAATTTCTAATTACCAATTTCTAATGAGCGACGACTGTTTTTGAAATTAGTCATTGGATATTTTATTAGAAATTGGAAATTAGTAATTAGAAATTTTTCTACAACCATGGAATCTCTTCTGCGAACCCTCAAAAAAATCATTCCCAAAAGCATCTTTTCTTTCTTCCAACCCTCCTATCATTATTTGATGGCTCTCGCGGGGGCGATTCGCTACGGCTTCCCCTCTCGCGATATTATCGTCATCGGCGTAACGGGGACAAAAGGCAAATCCAGCACGACGGAATTTTTGAATGCCGCCATGGAAGCGGGCGGCAAAAAAACCGCGATGGTCAATGGTATTCGTTTCAAAATCGGCGAAACGTCCGCACCGAACAAATTCAAAATGACGATGCCGGGACGCATGTTCATTCAAAAAAAACTGCGCGAAGCAGTTGATGCAAAGTGCGAATATTTCATTCTGGAAATTACCTCGGAGGGTGCGAAACAATTCCGCCACAAATTCATAGACCTGAGTGCGCTTATTTTTACTAACCTTTCGCCGGAGCATATTGAATCGCATGGTTCGTACGAACAATATCGCGACGCAAAACTTTCCATCGCACGCTCACTTGAAAATTCCCCAAAGAAAGATAGAGTCATTATCGCCAACATCGACGATCGGGAAGGACCGTCCTTCCTGAATACAAAAGTTGAAACAAAAATCCCCTATTCTCTCAAAAATGCCGAGCCGTATCACACCGACCATACCGGCCTTTCTTTTACATTTGATGGAGAAAAAATATCCTCTCATCTTCCCGGGATTTTCAATATTTACAACGCACTTGCCGCAGCACTCTGTGCAAAATACTTCAGTGTTTCCGCAAAAAATATCGCGGAAGGAATTAAAAATATGCCGAGAATTCGCGGAAGAATGGAAAAAATAGACGCGGGACAAAATTTTGAAGTGTATGTTGATTACGCACACACCGCCGACTCTCTCAAACAAGCGTATGAAGCACTCGCAAACAAAAATCTTATTTGTATCCTCGGATCCACTGGCGGTGGCCGCGACAAATGGAAACGCCCAGAAATGGGTGCGGTGGCAGACGCACACTGTTCACATATTATTCTGACAAATGAAGATCCCTACGATGAAAATCCGGAAACCATTATCAACGAAGTAGGTGTGGGAATAAAAACACAAACGCCGGAAATAATCATGGATCGCCGCGATGCAATCCGAAAAGCGCTTTCAATAGCAAAAGAAGGCGATGCGATCATCATCACCGGCAAAGGAACCGACCCATACATCATGGAAGCCAACGGCGAAAAAATTCCATGGGATGACGCAAGGATTGTGAGGGAGGATTTAAAAGCGCTTCTCCACATAACGGAATAAAAAATACTTTTTTCTATTTTCCTATTTTATTATTTTTATATTATAATTAGGTGATGGAAATCAAAAGGATAGAGGACACGCAAATAAATAACCCAACCGGATTTAATCCGATAAAAGCGATCATTATTATTTTCGTTTTTATTTTTGTCGTGTGGGGTGTTTGGTATGCCATCTCAAAAATAAATCCTTCCGGTCCGCGAGGTGCGGCGAAAAGCGGTTTTAATCTGGCAAGTTCCAGCTTGCAGGTCAAAAAAACCGACGTAACCCCCACACAAGACTCATACTACAAAGACTACATAAAGATTACGATGAATACCGCCGCGAAAGAATCTTATCCGGAAAAAGAATATATCGTTATTACCGCTATTCAGCCAAATTTGAGCGCTGTTGATATATCGAACTGGAAATTGCAAAATTCCAAAGGAGAAACAGCAACATTCGGAAAAGGCACGACACTTCCGGCATCAGGAAAAGTGAATCCGGTCGCCGCCATAAAAATAAACGGCGGAGACATCCTTACTGTATCATCCGGACGTTCCCCTATCGGCGTTTCGTTCCAAATGAATGCTTGCGCTCTCTACCTTGAACAATTTCAAGATTTTATTCCACAAATCAAAGAACCCTGCCCACAACCAGAAAACGACAAAGGATTTTTCTCGCTTGACGGAGCATGCCAAAGATTCGTGAGCCAGCTTCCAAAATGTGAAGCAAATACAAAAACCCTTCCCGTAGAAATTTCTTCTTCTTGCAAAACTTTTATAAATGCGCACATAAATTACAACG
>Ga0172379_10007538_pt1 | contig 14093 bp, 10 predicted proteins | sample GrowelOW334metaG_FD_119756 | JGI IMG/M metagenome (GOLD analysis project Ga0172379, IMG submission 119756) | Groundwater microbial communities from an aquifer near a municipal landfill in Southern Ontario, Canada - Groundwater well OW334 metaG | ecosystem: Environmental > Aquatic > Deep... | reverse complement strand
TGCATGTCGGGCGGAACGCCCATGTAAACCACTACCAGACGGACGATCCGGTGGCGGTCGGGGAGTTTCTCGTGCATGTGCTGGATCATGGCTATCGATTCCAGGCCATCCGACACGAGGGCGTCGAGCTGTCGCCGCATGAGTCCGACAAAATGCTCAAGACGGCGGCCGGCGTGCTTGCCTCGCGTCACCTCTGTGCGTCGCTGGGGATCAAACCGGAGGAGGAGCACTTCCGGTTCGGTTTCGCAAGCTGAGACGGCGACTCGATGGCTTCGCTCCGTGAAAGCCACTATGGGGCTGTCGGCGCGGTGCAGTGCGTGCTGGCGTGTTGTTTTATGAAAAGCAAAGCCGTTGTGAGTGTCGTGCTGGGGCTGGCGCTGTTTGTCGGCGTCTCCGCCACCGTCGCGCCCAACGATCCCAGACTCGGCACGCGCGAGGTGATGAAGCTCAAGCTGGAAAGTTCGCAAAAGGTGCTCGAAAGCATCGCCACCGAGAATTTCGTGACGATGTCAGCAAGCGCCCAAAAACTCGTGGCGTTGAGCCAGGCTGCGGGCTGGCAGACGCGGCAGACGCCGGAATACAGGCTGCATACGGCCGAGTTCCGCCGCCACGCCGAGGCGCTCCAAAAGGCGGCCCGCGACGAGAATGTTGACGCCGCCTCGGTCGCGTGGTTCCAGCTCACCATCAGTTGTGTGAACTGCCACCGGCACATCCGGGGCGTGCGGACGGTGTCAATTCCCGTCAAGGCCACGACCCAGCCCACCATCGGGCAGTAAGCAAGAGTCTGTGTATGGATGCACATCGCCATGCCCGTGACTGCCGCCTCTCCGGTTTTTTTGCATCTGAGGCGGTTCCCTCCGACCGGTTCCGCCAGCAGTCCCGTTCGCGCAATGCAGAGCGGAAAAATGACAATCATTGTGAAATTGGCGGTTCAAGACAGTGCTCCCGTCTTCCGTGCGGTTTTGTCGTGCAGTCGAGATTGGTGGCAACTGGTCTTGGCCGGGAATCAGCCCTCAGGGACCGTCGGTGAAACAGCCTCTTCCGTTGACGTTCATGCCGCCCCTTGAGCGTGCTCGTGTTTTCGTCCGTCACGAGCCAGCCAAGGGAGACTGGACCGGGGGGCTTGTGGTGTGACCGTCCTGCGGTGGATCCATTGAGTTCATGAACACAGCTGACCCCAAACCTCCGGGCGCGCCGCTGCCCGCCTGGGTGCTTCCCGTGGCGCTCGGCTGGACCGTGCTCGTCGCCAGCCTGCTGATTTGGCAGATCATGGGGGACCGTGACACAATGCGCCGCATCGCCCGGGCGGAAGCACGGACGCACTTCAACAAGGATCAGGCGGTCCGCCTGTGGGCCGCCGCGCACGGAGGGGTCTATGTTCCCACCGACGCGCGCACGCCGCCCAATCCGCATCTCAGCCACGTTCCCGAGCGGGACATCGAAACTCCTTCCGGGCGCAAGCTCACGATGATGAACCCCGCCTACATCCTGCGGCAGATGATGGAAGAGTATTCCGACGTTTACGGCACGCACGGACACATCACCAGCCTCAAGCTGCTGCGTCCGGAAAACGCCGCCGACGCCTGGGAGACAAATGCGCTGAAGGCGTTCGAGACCGGGATCAAGGAGGTCTTTGAATTCACGGAGATCAGAGGCGAGCCCTACCTGCGGCTGATGCGCCCGCTGGTCACCGAGAAAGGCTGCATGAAGTGTCACAGCGCCCAGGGTTACCAGGTGGGCGACGTCCGGGGAGGCATCGGTGTATCCCTGCCTTTGGCACCCCTGATAGCCGAGCACCGGAGCAGCTCGGTTCAAACCGCGGTGGCGCTCGGTCTGATCTGGTTGCTGGGCCTGGCGGGGTTGAGCGGCGCTTCCGGGCTGGCGAGGAGGCGGATGGCCGAGCGTTTGACAGCGGAGGAGGCGCTGCGGAAGAGCGAATACCGCCACCGCATCGTGGCCGACTTTACTGATGACTGGGAATACTGGCGGCTCCCGGACGGGAGCCTGACCTACGTTTCACCGTCTTGCGAGCGGTTGACCGGCTATCCGGCCCGGGAGTTCCTGCAAGACCCAGAACTGCTGATGAAGGTGATCCATCCTGAAGACCGCCCCCTGTTCGTGCGCCACCTCGCCGACCTCAGGGACGCGCCGGTGGACGAGCGACACGCCGAAATGGAATTCCGCATCCTGACGCGCAGCGGCGAGGAACGCTGGATAGGCCACGTCTGCCGGCAGGTCTTTGCCAGCGATGGGAAGCCGCTGGGCCGCCGCGGATCCAACCGCGACATCACCGCGCGCAAACTGGCGGAGGCCGAAATCCTGAAACTCAACGCCGAGCTGGAGCAACGCGTCCGCGACCGCACGGTCCAGCTGGAGACTGCCAACAAGGAACTGGAGGCGTTCAGCTATTCCGTCTCACACGATCTGCGCGCCCCGCTCCGGGCCATTCACGGCTTCGCCCGCATCCTGCAGGAAGATTACGCCCCGCGCCTTGATGCCGAGGGGCGGCGGCTCCTGGATGTGATCAGCGTTGAAGCGGTGCGCATGGGACGGTTGATTGACGAACTGCTCAAATTTTCCCGCCTGAACAGCCAGCCGCTACAGAAGGAAATGGTCTCGCACCAGGCGCTCGCAAGCGAGGCGCTGGAGCAGCTCGCCGCCGTCCGGTCGGGCCGCCGCATTGAAATGGCGGTCGGCGACCTGCCGGCGAGCCCATGCGATCCGGCCCTGCTGCTGCAGGTGTGGGTGAACCTGCTCTCCAACGCCCTCAAATACACCGGCCCGCGCGCGGTCGCGGAGATCGTGATCGGCGGCCGTCAGGAGGGCGATGATGCGGTATATTTTGTCAAAGACAACGGGGTGGGCTTTGACATGAAATACGCCGACAAACTTTTTGGAGTGTTCCAGCGGTTGCATACCAGCGCCGAATTTGAAGGCGTCGGCGTCGGTCTGGCGCTCGTCCAGCGCATCGTGCACCGGCACGGCGGACGCGTCTGGGCCGAAGGCCGGGTCGATGAAGGCGCCACCTTTTATTTCTCGCTGCCCAACCCGGAGGGAAAACGATGACCACCGGGGCCCCCGTCGAAATCCTGCTGGTGGAAGACAACCCGCAGGATGCGGAACTGACCCTGCGGGCGCTCCTGAAGCGCGGCCTGGCCAACCACGTCCGGTGGGTCAGGGACGGCGTCGAGGCGGTGGACTACATTTTCGGCACGAGTGCCGACGCCGCCCCCGCCATCAGCCGTCCTGCGAAACTGATCCTGCTGGACCTGAAACTGCCCAGGATGGACGGGCTGGAAGTGTTGCGCCGGCTCAAGGCCGACAAGCGAACGAACTCCATCCCGGTGGTGGTGCTGACCTCGTCCAGGCAGGAGCCGGACATCGAGGAATGCTACCGGCTGGGCGCGAACAGCTACATCGTGAAGCCGGTGGAATTTGAGAATTTCTCCGCGGCGGTCGCACAGCTGGGGATGTATTGGCTGCTGCTGAATCAAGAACCAAAACTGGATCCTCCCCCTGGACCGGAATCCCGATCATGAATCGAAAGGTCCGAATCCTCATCCTCGAGGACCAGCCGAACGACGTGGAGCTGATGCTGCGTGAAATACGGCGCGCGGGCTACGACCCGGAGTGGCGGCGCGTCGAGACGGAGGCGGATTACGTGGCCCAGCTGGACCAGGGCTGGGAGATCATCCTGGCCGATTACTCCCTGCCGCAGTTCAACGGGCTGCGGGCGCTGGAATTGTTGAAGGCGCGCGGGTGGGATGTCCCTTTCATCCTTGTCTCGGCCTACCTCGGCGAAGAGAGGGCCGTGGCCGCCATGCGCTCCGGCGCGAACGACTACGTGATGAAGGATCATCTGGGGCGGCTGGGCACGGCCATCGGGCGGGAGCTGCGGGATGTCGCCGAGCGGCGGCAGCGGCTGCGGGCGGAGGCGGCGCTGCTGGAGACTGAACGTCGTTACCGGATCCTGTTTGACCGGGCCATTGACGGGATATTTCTCTTGTCCGAAGAGGGCAAACTGGTTTCGGTCAACGAATCGTTCGCGCGGATGCACGGCTACCGCGTGGAAGAAATGCTCGGCATGAGGTTGCAGGATTTGGACACGCCCGAATCGAGCCGGCTGGCCCCGGCGCGGATGCGCCGTCTGCTGGCTGGAGAAGCCCTCACCTTTGAGGTGGAACACTATCACAAGGACGGCCATGTGTTTTCACTCGATGTGTCGGCCAGCCAGATCGTTTTCGACGGGAAATCCTTCATCCAGTGCTTTCACCGCGACATCACGGAACGCAAGCGCGCGGAAGGGATGCTCCGGCTGGAGGGCGCCGCCCTGGAGGCGGTGGCGAACAGCATCCTCATCACGGACCGCGCGGGCACGATCGAGTGGGTCAACGCCGCCTTCACCGCCGCCAGCGGCTACAGCGCCGGCGAAGCCGTCGGCATGAACCCCAGGCTGCTCAAGTCCGGCATGCAGGACCCGGCGTTCTACAAGGAGATGTGGGACACGATTTCGGCCGGAAAAGTCTGGCAGGGCGAAATGATCAACAGGCGCAAGGACGGCAGTCTTTACAGTGAAGAGCAGACCATCACTCCGCTGCTGGACGATCATGGGGCGATCACGCACTTCATCGCCGTCAAACAGGATGTCACCAAGCGCAGGCTGCTGGAGGAGGAACTGCGGCAGTCGCAGAAGATGGAGGCCGTGGGTGTGCTGGCCGGGGGCGTGGCGCATGACTTCAACAACCTGCTCGCCGTCATCGCCGGCAACATCGGGTTCATGCGGATGGACACCACGGCGGAGGAAAAAGAGCACGCCCTGAAGGGGATTTCCAACGCCACCGACCGGGCCGCGAACCTTGTGCGCCAGCTGCTGGCCTTCAGCCGTCGGCAGGTCATGCAGGTCAAGACGGTCAACCTCAATGATCTGGTTTCCAACATGGCCCGGATGCTCCAGCGCATCATCGGCGAGGACATCGCGCTGGAAACCTGCCTGCTGCCCGGCGATGCGATGCTGCGGGCCGATCCGGGCATGATCGAACAGGTGCTGATGAACCTGGCCGTCAACGCCCGCGACGCCATGCCCGGGGGCGGCAGGATCGACATCATGCTCTCGCATGTGTCCGTCGGGGAGGCGACCACCGCGCTCCACCCTCATGTCCACGCCGGAGACTTTGTCCGGTTGAGCATGCATGACACCGGCTGCGGCATGGAGCCCGGAGTCATGGGGCGCATTTTTGACCCCTTCTTCACCACCAAGGAAGTCGGCAAGGGCAGCGGGCTGGGATTGTCCACGGTGCTTGGCATCGTAGAACAGCACCACGGCTGGGTCGATGTCACCAGCAAGCCGGGTCAGGGAACGGTCTTCCATGTATATCTGCCGCGCCTGAAAGGGGCGGAGAAGGCAGAGCCCAGGGAAGCGGTCGCCGAGCGCCCTCGCGGCGGCACTGAAACCGTCCTTGTGGTGGAAGACGAGCCTGCGTTGCGGGAAATCCTGGCCCGGACGCTGAAACGCTTCGGCTACACCGTGATCACCGCCGAGAGCGGTGCGGCGGCGCTGGAGCTGTGGCCGCAAGTTCGGGACGCGGTGGATTTGTTGCTGACCGATGTCATCATGCCCAAGGGCATCTCGGGATGGCAGCTGGCCGAACAACTGCGGGATGAGAAACCCGGGCTGAAGGTCATCTGCATGAGCGGTTATCCAGGCGAGATGACGGAGCTGGGGTTGAAGCCCGGCGAGGACATGATATTTCTGAAAAAGCCCTTCTCACACACCACACTGCTGCAGGCCATGAGGGATTGTCTGGATGCGGGGCTGAAATGACGTGTTCCGCACTTGCTCCGGTCCCCCGGCCTTCAGAATGCGGCCATCGTGATTCTCGCGGCTTGCGGAGAACCGCTGTCAGCCCTGCACGCGGGTCTTTTCGATCACGGGCACGGCCTCGCTCCAGGACACTTCATGGGGACTGCGTTTCGATTTCGCGGCGAGCGCCGCCACGGCTCCGGCGGCTTCGCCCATGGCGACGGCATTGCCGGTCACGCGATAGCTGGCGTGCGCGGTGAAATCGCCGCTGATGCACCGGCCCGCCATCATGAGGCCGTCCACGTCCTTCGCGATGAGCGCCCGCAACGGGATGTCATAGGGCCTCATCTTGAAGTCGCCGTTGTCGATGGGCTTCGATTTGTTCGTCTCGCGGGAATCCGCGTGAATGTCCACGCCGAAGGTCACCCGTGCGACGGCATCCTTCTGCCGGGTGCCGCCCATGAGGTCCTGCTTCGTCAGGGTGTAGCGACCATGAATGCGGCGGCCGTCCCGGACGCCGATCTGCTCTGCGGTGGCGGCGATTTGCAGGCCTTCCCAGACGCCACCGAGCTTGCGCAACGCACGCATCACACGGAACACCTCGGCACGCGAGCGCACGGTGGCTTCCGAGATGGCCGCGCTGTCCCACGGCTTGATGCCATACTCGTGGTTCAGCATCAGCATCACCAGGTCGTCCCGCACGTGGAAGATCGTGGGGTGTCCATACGATGTCTCGATGCCCGCACGCTTCAACTCGCGCTTGAAGGCCTCGACGCACGTCAGATGGCCGCCCGGGCCTGTAAACTCGTCGGTGCCGTTGAAGGAGATGAACTCTTTCAGCATCTTTGCGTCCTTCACCACGGCGAGCGCGTTCATCGTCATCGGCTGGCACGGACAATCCTTCGCCTGGCCGATGTCCCATCCGCAGCCTGCCTGCGCACCGAGATCGCCATCGCCGGTTGCATCAATGAACACGGGAGCCGTCCACGCCTCACGGCCTGACTTGGATTCGGTGACAATGGTGCGCAGGCGACCGCCCTCGCGAAACGCCGCCGAAACGCGCGTGTGCAGCTGGAACTTCACGCCCGCCGCCGCGCACATCTCCTCAAGCAGCACCTTCATCTCTTCCGGCTCATAGACAAAGCGGCCCGGGTTCCTGCTGCGCCGCGCGTCGCGTTCATCGAGCTTCTTTACGATCTCACGCGTGATGCCCGGCTTGTCGAAGTCAAAAATGTAGGTGAGCAACCCCGCCGTCCAAACCCCGCCAAGGCAGCCATGCACCTCAAACAGGCGGGTCCGCGCACCCGCCCGCGCCGCCGTGATGGCCGCGGCGATGCCCGCCGGCCCCGCACCGCAGACGATTACATCCGCGTCGTTCACCAGCGACACGGTCTTCGCCGGCTCCTCAAAGCTCCTGCCATCAGCCGGACCCGCCGGATTTCTGCCTGCCGCCGGGACGAGTTCCGGCGCGGCGACGGCACCGAGCGCGGCGGCGCTGAGAAAACGGCGACGGGTCACGGCTGCTTGGTTTTGACGGGTTGTTTTCATCGGAAGAAAGCGTGATCCGTGTCCGTGCGGTTCATTTTGCAACCGTCGCCCTGAGTTCACCGGGAACCGGCGGGCGGTGGCGGGGGACCATGGAGCGGAAGTCGCCGAGGTTGTAAGGGCCGAGGTAGGGCTGGTTCAAGGTGACTTCTGCGACGGCCACGGTGCCCCACTTGCCGGTCTGTGCGATGGGTTTTCCGTTGTGATCGAAGACGGCCGAGATCATCCAGCCGGAGTCTGCGTTCATGAAGGTGCTGCTGACGAGATAAACGTGGTTTTCACACGCCCGCGCCTCGGCGAGGAGCGGATTGCAACCCCACACGGGCCACGCGATGACCTCCGCACCGTTCTTTGTCAGTTCACGGGCGACCTCTGGGAAAAAGCCGTCGTAGCACACCATCATGCCGACTTTGCCGAACGCGGTGTCGAACACCGGGTAATCCCTGCCCGGCGCAATGCCCTTGGCGGCTTCGCCGGGTGGCAGGGAGACTTTGCGATATTTCCCAATGACGCCGCCGTCGGGCCCGATGAGCACGGCGGTGTTGTAGATGAGATGCGCGTCGCGCTCGTAGAGGCTGAGGACGACATGGAGATGATGCTGCTTCGCAAGCCGGCCAAAATACTCCGTGGCTGGACCGGGAATGGTCTCGGCGATTTCCTCGGGCTTCAGCTTCACATTGGCCGAGGGCACCGTCTCACCGAGCACGACGAGATCGGCCCGCTGCGCCGCCGCCTCGGCAATGAGAGGCGCGTATTCCTCGCAGTTCTGGCGCGGCGATCTGCCCTTCGGAACGTGATGGATCGTCGCCAGCCGCACCTTGCGACCCGGCGGCGGACTTGTTTTGGAAAAGTCCGCCCCGTTCCACTCCACGCGCCCGTTCGGTGCCCATTGCAGATGGAGTTCGACGATGGCGCGCGCGGCCCTGGCCGGGCTTTTGTAAATGCCGCCGACGGTGGTCCAGCCCTGTGCGTCCGTTGCGCCATCGGTCGGGTATTCAGGCTCGGCGCTCGGCACGGGCAGCTTCGGGTCGGCGTGCTCCGGTCGCGCATCGATGTAGATCCCCCTCCCGCCGGCGTCCTGCCAGGAAATGCGCACCAGACAACTGCGACGCGGCAGTTCGATGTTGCTGATCTTCCGCCGCACCTGGAAGCGGTAGAAGTCACCGCCGTTTACAGGAAATGATTTCTGAAACCATCCGTCCAGCCCCTCGCGTTGATCGTGCGTGATGATCAGGCTGCCCTGGGAATCAGCGGAAAATCCCGGCCGAATCTCCTCACGCGGGCTTTCGGGCGACCAGCCTTGGAACCGGGCATCGGCGGCGTGGCCGGGCAGATGCAGAAGCAGCACCGGCAGGAAGACGAGGATGTGTTTCATGGTTTGGTTGAAGCAGATGACGAGACTTCACTGAAATCGACGACGCGGTTGCCGACGAGTTCAAACTTCCCGCGCACGATTTGGATCGCCTCCTTCGCGCCGGCGGCATCGCCCCGGGAGACGAGGTTGTTCCTGATGATGGAGGTGGGACTGCCGTGTGCGTCGAGAACGAGGGGGGCGAGACAGCCGGTGAGGGTGTTGTCGTGGAGGTTCCAGTTGGCGGAACGTGGGAAGACCTCGAAGCGGTCGCCACGCCTGATCTCGTGCGGCTGTTTCAGTTTGAAACGCGACGTCAGGCCGTCGAAGGAATCAATCACGGAAGCGCCGTCGGGCTTGCCGTTGCGCAACCACGCAAGGTCCCAGCCGCGATATTGGTGCGGCACCAGGCCGACGGGAACGGTGCCGTAACCTGCGATGAAGCTGGTGGTGTCCGTGATTTCGCCGACGGCTGATTGAGCCGCCATGCCGATGATGCCGCTGCCGCAGTTGCGCACGAGGTTGTCGTGAACCGTGGCGTTCACGGCGGGCTCCCGGATGCGAATGGCGGTGACGGTGGCATCGGTGGCACCCCGCACGTAGATCTGGTTGTCACTGACGATGGTGTCATCGGCGAGGACGGTGATGGCGGTGCGTGCCGCCGGTTTTTGACCGATGGCGGTCATGTCGAAGATGTTTCCGGTGATGGTGGTGTTCGCGGCGGGGTATTCGTTGCCATAGCTGAAGCCGCCGGCTTCCACGCCGGAGGAGTTGAAGTTGACGAACAGGTTGTTCCGGACGATGACCTGCGTCGCGCCGCGTGAAGTGCGGATGGCGCAGGCCCCGTAGGGCGTGATGCTCTCGAAGACATTGTCCGCGACGATGTGCTGCCCGGCTCCGAGATCGGGGAATGTGGCGTCCCGGTTGGCCGGGCCGAGGTTGCCCATGCCGATGACACCGGCGTTGCGGAGGTAGTTGCCGGTGATCTTCACGAAGCGCGAGGCGCCCTCCCAGGCGCAGCCGCCGACGTCGATGATGCGGCAGTTCTGCACCGTGGTGAACTCGCCTCCGCACATCACGTCATTGAACGCGTTGCGCGCGCAGTCGGTGACGGAGCAGCGCAGGTAAGTGATGCCTTCGCAGTTCCCGTTCGCCACGGTGGGGTTGCCCGCCACAGATGGGTTTTGAAAGGTGTTCGTCGCGCCAGTTTTCAGGCTGGCGCGGCTCCGGCTCGATGAAACAAAGCACTCGCCCGACATGCGGCTGGCGTGGCAGTTCTCCACCAGCACGCGGCGGGTGTTCACAATGTCCATTGCGTGGCATGGCTTCAAAAAGAAACCCCACACGGCGGTGGAGCCGAGCGTGCGCAGCTCGCCCGCCTTGTCGCGTTCATCGAAGCCCATGAAGCCGGTGAAACGCAGGTTGCGGATCGTCGCCTCGGTTCCGCCCGTGAGCGTGATGCAGCGGCCCTCACCCTCGCTGATGTCGAGCACGGTGTCCTCGGCGCTCGCGCCTTCGATCGTGATCGACTCGGGATTCCTGATGACAATGCCATGCGCGAGCCGGTAGTGCCCGGCGGGGACATACACCTTCAGCTTCTCCTTGAGCGCCCGGTCCATCGCCGCCTGAAGCGCCAGCGTGTCGTTGTGCCGGACGACGGCGTCCTTCACCGTGCGGTTCGGCGCGTCCGCCAGCGTCAGGACATTGCCCTCGATCTTCTCAATCCGCGTCACCAGCTGGTCCCTCGCGCCAAACGCGATGACATAGCCCGCCTCCCAGTCGCGCTTGTTCAGCCGCACTTCGATGCCGCCGTTGAGCTTCTGCCAGTCGTTCGAGATCGGCTGCTTCGCCTGCCATGTGCGGCCGAGATCATCGCTCCAGCGGAACGCCGGAGTCGCCGACGGTGCGATGTCGATCACATACACCAGCCAGCTCCCGGCGCTGCCATCATAACCGCGCACTTCGACGGAGCCGTTCAGGGACTTCATGTTCCTGTAGCGCTCGCCCGTGCCCCAAAGCTGCGTCGGCGTGTAGCGGATGTTCGCCCTGGACACCATGACGCCCTGCCCGACCTTGAAGTCCGCAGGACTTGTCACCGTGATCAGCTTCGAGCCCTCCACCGTTGCAGCCGTCGTCTGCTGCTTCGATCCCGAAGCGCCGACGTCGCGGACATCAATCCAACCGGGAGATGCCCCGGCGATGTCCACCTGCAACCCAAGGAGTAGAGCCGCCAGCAGGACGCGGAAGAGCGGTGATCGGGTCATGGGGTGAAGGCAGAAGGTGAACGTTGTTTCAGAAAGCGGAGAAAACATGGATTCTACCCGGTGAAACTGTAGTCGGACCACCCCTGCCGCATCCGTTGATAGAAACGACGTTGGGCAGCGGTGGCGACGCTGCGTCGGCCAGGAGTGCCGGTTGAAATGCACAAAGCTGGATGGTGGACAGAATACGATTCATTGCCCGGTGAACTCCAAGATGAACCACGCCTCGACTTTCTGGCGCGCCCAGGGCGTTTTGCGCAGAAACGTAAGACTGGACTTCACCGAGGGGTCAAAGAGGAAACACCGGATCGGGATCCGCCGCCCCATCTCGCTCCAGCCGTGTCGCTGGACGAGTTGGTTGAGGATGTTTTCGAGCGTGATGCCGTGCAGGGGATCGCGGGGATGAGAGGCAGGCGAGGGCATGTCAGAGTGCTCCTGGGCGGAGTTGTTTGTGTGCGGCGAGTTTGATGAACTGGGTTTGGAGGCGGTTTCGGCTGACAGCCCGCCTCCCCGCTGAACCGAACTTTGAATTCCAGCGGGGTCTTCGGACAAGCTTCCGCAGCCATGCCAACCTGCAAACACTAACAATGAGTGCCGATGGAGTCAAAGGGTCGGGCCGGTAATGAGATCGTGAGCATGGCGGAGAGGAGGGATCGAACCCCCGGTTCAACTTCAACTAAGAAACGCGCACTTTCATCGATGCGCCCCCCCCTGCAGCCCTGACGCTGCCAGTTCAACCTTTACACCCGCATCCGCACGGCTACGCTCCGACCAAAGTCAAACACCTATGCGATTTTTGATGACGCTCGCTCTGGCCGCAGCCGCGGTGGTCCTCACCGGTTGTGGAGGCATGGAACGAAAGCTGGGCCGTGGCATAAACAACTCCACCGAGATGTTCCGCCTCGGTGAAATGCGCCGTTCCATTGAGCAGGCGAGCCTGTGGGAGGGGACTGACTCCGCCTTCACCACCGGACTTGTGCGCGGCGTCGGGCGCACGGTGGCCCGCACAGCCGTCGGGTTCAGCGAGGTTGTCACCGCTCCGTTTCCGCCCTACTCCCCTTATTCTCTTCCTGAAAAAATGTTCCGCGACCCGACGACCAGGCTGAAAGACGAGCCGTTCAGCGTGACCTCGCCCTACCCGGACAATTACCCGTCCCGGCCGTTTAGCGACGCACTCTTCCACACAGATTCCCGCATCGGCTTTGGCGGTGGCGAGGTCATCCCGATCGTGCCCGGAAGCCGCTTCCGCGTGTTTGAGTATTGAGCAGCGCACTGCCTTTCCGCGCCGGCACAGGGGTGTTGGCGCGTTTTTGTTTTGAGCACCGTCGTCCGCCAATCCCCCTGCAAGGTCAACCTCCTGCTGAACATCCTGCGCAAGCGGGAGGACGGCTTTCACGAGCTGGAGACCGTCATGCAGCCCGTGCAGCTCTGTGACCGGCTGGAGGTCAGCAGGGCGACTGCGGGCATCAGCCTGACCTGTGACAGCACCGCGCTGCCCGTGGATGGCACCAACCTCGTTCACAAGGCTGCGACTGCTTTCCTCCGCGCTGCTGGCATCGCCGACGGCGTCAAAATCCACCTCGACAAAAACATCCCCCTCGCCGCCGGCCTCGGTGGTGGCAGCGGCAACGCCGCGCACACCCTTGGCGCGCTCAACGAGCTGTTCGACCGGCCGCTCGGCCCGGCCCAATTGCAGGAACTCGCCGCCGCGCTCGGCTCCGACGTGCCGTTCTTCCTCCAGTCCCAGCCCGCGCTGGCCTGCGGACGCGGCGAACTCGTGCAACCGCTCGCACCCTTTCCTGCCTTGCGCGGCGCGCACATCCTGCTGATCCATCCCGGCTTTGGCATCTCAACCGCATGGGCTTACCAGTCACTCGCGAAGTTCCCTGACGCGCTCAACGGCAGGGCGGGCCGTGCGCAGCAGCTCATCGGCCTGCTTCGGGGCACGGATCTCGCCGTCGCCGGCCGCGCCTTCTACAATTCGCTCGAAGCCCCCGCGCTGCCGAAGCATCCGCTGCTCGCGCTCTATCAGGAATTTCTCCGGGCCAACGGCGCACCGGCCGTGCTCATGTCCGGCAGCGGTTCGACGACCTTCGCCATCGCGCCAAGCCGGGCCGCCGCCGAGCATCTGCGCGAGCGCTTCCAGGACAAGTTCGGCCCCGGTGCGTGGACGGCGGTGGCGGTCCTGTGACCTCCCGCTCGTAATTCTACTCCAGTTCCTCCCCGCCTCTTGGTTCCGTTGGACGCGCGAACGAAGGGAGCAGGATTACGAACAGGATGGGGAGGCGAATCCACACTCGACATCCTCCCGCCCGCGACGAAACTTTTCCCCTCATGTCGCGCGCCGACTTTGTCCATTTGCACCTGCACACGGAGTATTCGCTCCTGGATGCCGCGTGCCGTCTGGACAAGCTCGCCGAGCGCGCGCACGACCTGAAGTTCGGCTCGATGGCCATCACCGACCACGGCGTGCTCTATGGCGCGGTGGACTTCTACAAGGCCGTCCGGGAAAAAGGCATCAAGCCCATCATCGGCTGCGAGGTGTATGTCGCCCACGGAAGCCGTTTCGAGAAGAAGGCCGGCTCTGGTGGCGGCAAGGAAGTCTATCAGCACCTGCTCCTCCTTGCGAAGGACGAGACCGGCTACCAAAACCTCGTCAAGCTCGTCACGAAGGCGCACCTCGAAGGCTTTTACTACAAGCCCCGCGTGGACAAGGAGCTCCTCACCGCGCACCACGACGGACTCATCGCCCTCTCCGGCTGTCTCGCCAGCGAGATATGCCAGCACCTCATCCATGACCAGGTGGACCAGGCCCGCGCGTCGGTGGACTGGTTCAAGCAGACCTTTGGCGCGGAAAACTTTTACCTCGAACTCCAGAACCACGGCATCCCCGAGCAGATCGAGCTGATCCCGAAACTGATGGACCTCGGCCGGGAGTGCGAGTGCCCGCTGGTCGCCACCAACGACAGCCACTACGTCAACCCCGAGGATTGGGAAGCCCACGACGCCATGTTGTGCCTGCAGACGCAATCCCTCCTCAAAGACGAAAAGCGGATGCGGTTCTATTCCCGCGAGTTCTACATGAAGTCCCCCCAGCTCATGACCGAGCTGTTCCGTGACGTTCCCGGGGCCATCA
>Ga0172379_10007537_pt1 | contig 14093 bp, 13 predicted proteins | sample GrowelOW334metaG_FD_119756 | JGI IMG/M metagenome (GOLD analysis project Ga0172379, IMG submission 119756) | Groundwater microbial communities from an aquifer near a municipal landfill in Southern Ontario, Canada - Groundwater well OW334 metaG | ecosystem: Environmental > Aquatic > Deep... | reverse complement strand
TGTTGGCGGGCCAACGACCAACCAAAAACCCAAAAAGAACACCAAAAAGTTGTACACTTTGCTCCGGATTCTATTGTACACTTTACTCCGGATTTCGTTGTACACTATAGTCCGGAATATTCAAACAGGAAGTGTTTGACTTTTGTGGGTTAAACTTCCTGTTCTTTCCCTTTTGATAATATTTCAAACGCCTTAATGTCGAACATTGGATTGGGAAAAGAATACATTGCTACATACAGAACCTAAATATACAATAAAACGATGAAACCACCAAATATATTTATACCTATTATATTCGATTTATAATTCGGTTCCATCTAATACCATTCCCATCATTTGAAAATATGAATGATGAAAGCTTTACCTACAATATTTTCTTCCGGAACAAAACCCCAGTAGCGAATCGTTAGGATTGAAACGGTCACCCATTTTAATTTGAAATTTATGAAGTATGGGTCAATGGTTCTACCAAATGTGCCCATCGACTGTTCGGGAAACGCAATCTGTTCCTGCAGATCGCTGTAGGCCCGCCGGATCAATGAAGCCACCTCAAAACGGGCGGCATCCAGGTTCACCGTTTTCTTGAACGACAAATTAATACGCCCGGAACCTTTCGACGAAACGGAAGAGACCCCCTTAATACCCTTTACAGAACTAAACAGACCCTCGAGTTTTGCCGTAACCTCCTGTTCAATTACCCTAGCAGATGCATCGGGCCATCGGTAACTGACCGACATCCCCGGTAACGAACGTGACGGGGTTAACTGTACATTCAGCAATGGCAACAAGCTCGCCCCTACAATCATCAGCAGAATAAAGATGATCAGGATGGAGAAGGAGGAGAATTTCAAGTCAAATTATTTTTAATCAGTTTATTGTCCTATAATTAATATGTTATGATTTTTCATTTTCTTAAAAACATTCTTATTCTCTTAAAATATAGACTATTAATGGAATAATTAGGACTTGATGTATGAGCAAAATCAACTTTTAAATTATTGGACAATACAAAAAAACAAGGGCTGTCATTTATTGAATTTTTTTCGATTGGCAAATTTAAAACATCACTGTAATTATAACAATCAAATGGAATCTCTTCATTTTTTATATATATAATTAGGTTTTTAATATTATCAAAATTCCCTAGAATAATTATATTATCAATGCCAATAGTATCTGCCAACGTTCTTAAAATTTTCAGATCATTTTCGACACATGTCTGACAAGAGCGATTTGAAAATCGATAAACCAATTTCTGCTTTTTAATAATTGAATTAAGTTTTATTGACGTGTTTTTTAAAGTAATTACAGAGATATTATTAAGCTGGGAATTCTCTGTAAAAAGCTCATTTGAGTCTCTTTTCAATCTTATAATTTTTTCGTACTGTAACAAATTTAATTTATTAGAATATTTTATATAAACATGCTTATCATAATTATACAAAGGGAGAAAGATTAACAAAATGATTGATGTTAAAACTACTAATATAATAAATAGAAAAAGACCATTTACCTTTTTACAGCGTAGGTATATAATAGTGCGTTGTATCGCATTATTGCTTACTGTCGTCATAAATGACCTTATTAAACTTTTCATTGCTGCTCCTTTAAACTAAAAAGAATTATAAATGGATTATCTTGCTCTTTAATATTACGGATCTGAGTATTAAATTTTGTATCAGCAAATTTGAAGTTTTTGACTTCTTCCGGTTCTGAAACAGCAATAAAATTATCTTCGCAAAATATTCCCTTTAGAGTGCATATTGGAAGTATTTTTTTACTGAAAAATTTTTCAGAACAGTAGTTTTCATTTGTAATCTTTGAATGTATAAAAAAGCCAATTCTATTTTTGTAAAAAAAAGAAAAGGCCAAATAATTATCATTTTCGTGAAGATTATCTATTGATGTAATCTTACTGCCATTTCTTGAACTCTTAAAAATATAATTGACACCTTTTGCAATATCTGCTTGATTTACGCCAAATGTTCCAAAATCCAACTGATACAGAATTTTCTCCTTTGTTTTTTCAATTCCATAAATATTATTGTCAAATGGAGCTACAAAAATTACTCTTCTGGTTTTACATATTGGAGACTCTAATACTACTCTAATTAACTCTTTTGATGTTGGTAAAAGTCTGTTAATTGCTTTATTAAATCCATTTGTATATAGAGAATAATTGAAGTAAATTAAATTATTATTATTTTTTGTTTTATCCGAAACTTGAACGTGTGCAAATACCAGCATAGTATCGCGATTTATATATTCTGCATTCATTAATCCAACTGGTTCAAAATGTTTTGTTCGAACGTGAGTGAGATTACTATCTAATTCCATCATATTATAATTAGATTGATCCCATAACTGAATTGTGAGGTTAACGGGATCAATCATGAAGTCCTTAGGATTAACACACTCACCTGGCCCCCTCCCCCTCCTTGTCTTTGCGATGAATTTTCCATTGATATCAAATACAAAAAGTGATTTGCTTATCATTCGGTCAAGTATAAAGAATCGATTTTTGTAGAATATGATTTTTGTAATATCTCCAATCAATGAACTATCTGATGTCTCAAGCTTAATCACAGATCTTACTTTCACGTTAAGATTGTCATTTTCCGTTTTTATATTACAAGTTAAAGTATCATAATTCTTTTGCTCGGTTTTACAAGAAATAAGACCAGTAAAGCAGTAAAATAAGAATAGAATGCCGACAAATTGAATATAATTAAACAAAGTCAGTTTATTTTTCATACTGCATTTGTGAGTTGTTTTAAGAATTAACCATATAAAGAGGCGATTTTATGAAGACATCACAGAAAACACCTCTTATATTGTAGTTAAAAACTTATAATTTTGCTTTTCCTTGTTCATTTACAACATTCTGAGAACAACACCAGTCTTTTCCGTTCACAGTCTCAGTAGTATAATGCAATGAACACCATGTTTGTGAAGTACACAGTTCACCTTCTCCACTTTCACCATCCCAAGCAATTGCAGAACTAATTATTGCAGAAAGCGAAAAATCTCCACCGCTGTCCTCATTAGCGTAATTAATGTTAATGAGCATTAGCGCAGTCAATATCATTCCTCCTATTAAAACTAAAATTTTCTTTTTCATTTTTCCTTTGTTAAAATTTATAACTTATGTTACCACCTGTAATCTTATAACAGGTGAAGAAACCACACTTCCTTTGATACTAATTTCTTTATTTTTGTCACCTCACCTCACTTCCTTTTTAGAAAAGGCGCCGAACAGGAAGCGCTGAACTTTTGTGGGTTTGGCTTCCTGTTCTTTCCTTTCTGTTAATATTTCAATTGCCGTAATGCCGATCAATTCGATTGAAAAAAATATTACTATATACAGAATCTAAATATACAATAAAGCAATGAAACCACCAAATATATTTATACCTATTTTATTTGTTTTATAGTTCGGTTCCATCTAATACCATTCCCATCATTTGAAAATAGAATGACGCAAGCTTTACCCACAATATTTTCTTCCGGTACAAAACCCCAGTAGCGCGAATCGTTCGAGTTGTGGCGGTTATCGCCCATCATAAAATAGTAGTTGTGCCGGAAGGTGTAGGTTGTAGCAGGTTGTCCGTTCATATAAAAATTGCCATTCTTTGATTCCAGTTTAACTTTCTCCAACCTGGTGATGGTCTTACGGTAAACCTGAAAACTAGTTGGTGTGAGGCTGATTGTCATCCCTTTTCGGGGAACAACCACTGGGCCGAAATTATCAATAGTCCAGACCACGTTTCTATTTTTGGGATCAACCCATTGCGTCGAATCGTTTCCCACTATGTTAATGGAAACTGAATCAATACATCCTTTTTGGGTCAATAGTTTAAGTTGCAGCCTGGTTAAATTCATCCTGATCTTTTCATTGGTCTGCCCTGAACTATTCCCCCAGGTTTCAAATTCCAGACTATCAACCATATTTCTGAATTTAGCTCTATTGGCTACTTTCATTTGGTATGGCTGCTTCGCATGGTCTGAAAAAGGTATTGCCTTCCTATTTGCAAAAACTACGCCGTCGATAATTTTCAGCGTATCGCCCGGTATCCCTACGCATCGTTTTATAAAATAGTTGTCCCTTTTCCCCCACAGCGGGTGGATAAAAACAACCACATCCCCATGCTTGACGGACGAAAAACCACGTAACCTGTTGTAACCCCAATAGGCCGAATCAAGATTGGTTGTTTTACCGGCGCCCAGGTACCAAACTAGGTTGATCCAGGGAATTTCGAAGGGCGACTTTGGCATGGCCGGGCCGTAATTAAGCTTACTTACCAGCACCTTGTCGCCAACGAGTAGGGTGTTCTCCATCGAACCGCTTGGAATGGAGAATATCTCGATCATAAACACACGGATCGAAATAGCCAGCAGAAAGATACCGACAATGTAAACCAGCGATGAAATAAAACTATGCTTTCGCAACCAGACAAAAGCTGAAAGGTTTGACCGGAACAACCTATAAAGCAGGATCACGAACAACACACCCAATGTAAGCCAGTAAAGGCCAATGGCTGTGATAAATATCAAAGCGATGATAAATAAGGACAACTGAATCTTTCGGATCATAATTCAATGATGTATAGTTAACGTAATTCTTTGTGTTTCCTTTGTGCTATCCTTTGGTACCTTTGTGGTTAAGCATTTAAATTTCACCACTAAGGACTCAAAGGTTCTCACAAAGGACTCAAGGGGTATAATCATAAACGATATTTGTTAGTAATCCACTTTTTTAAAGATACTCAACTTCACCATATATTTCTAACGTAACCGGCGAACCGGTCCCGTTGTAAATTACCTCCACAGTCTTGTGGAATACACCCGGAAAGGCCGCGTCGTACCTGATCTTCAGCAATCCCTTCTCCCCCGGAAGAATTGGTTTTTGAGGCCACTCGGGCACAGTGCAGCCACAGGAGGTTTTTACATCAGATATCACCAATGCCGATTTTCCCGTATTCGAGAATTCAAAAGTACAAGCTGCCTCTTTTTTAAAAGGTACCATCCCAAAATCATGCTTTGTTATGGCAAAACCGATAGACGCATCGTTGCGCACGACGGGGGTAGCGCATGCGCCAAACAGGATCAATAGTACGATAGAATAAAATTTGTTCATTGCGGTTGAAAAATGTTTGAGTGTTTGACGCTTCGCTGTTTGAAAAAGTTTGAATGTTTGAGGCTTCGCTGTTTGAAAAAGGTTTGAATGTTTGAAGCTTCGCGTTTGAGCGTTTGAGGCTTCGCTGTTTGAAGGTTCGAATATTTGCGTCCGAAACGTTCAAACTTTCAAACACTCAAACATTCAAATTTTTATAGTATCAGACTTTGTCGCCTTTCTTTAGATAATAAAAACACAACGGCACAAAATACAAGCTAACCAGCGTTCCCAGTATCATGCTTCCGATTACGGCCAAGGCAAGTGGCTTTTGCAGATCGGCCCCAAGGCCGGGAGTAAATAAAATGGGAAGCAATGCTAGGATAGCGGTCAGGCTGGTCATGATAATGGAGAGCAACCGCCGGTGTCCGGATTCGACGATTGCCCGCATCAACGGCATGCCTTCATTATACAGTTTATTCATGGTATCCACTTTGAGGATCGAATCGTTGATCACGATCCCGCTCATCACCACAATGCCGATCAGCGACATCAAGTTAATCCCGGTGCCGCCCAACTTCAGGGCGATAAACGCGCCAAAAATATCAATTGGCACTTCCAAGAGTACCAACAATGGGAGTGTCAACGATTCAAACTGCGAGGTCAGGATAAAGTAGAGCAGGGCAAACCCTATCAGCAGGATAATGGTCAGCTCTTTCATCAAAGCTTTGTTCGAAAAGATATTTCCACTAAAGCCCACCTCAAACAATCGCTCCTGCCGTACGACAGTCCCCACTTTTTCAGTTATTTCACCCAACTTTTCAGGTGCAATATCAAAGTTTACCGGAAAATATTCACCTTCCTTTCCGGCAACGATCAGTTTCAAATCTTCCCCTTTGCTCTCCGAAACAAGATCGCGAACCGGTATCAGCTCGTTTTTCTTGCTCCGAATAAACAGCTCATTGATCACAGACCGGATATCGCTAGCTTTGCCACCCACAACAACCGGGACAAAATCCTGGTTGTCGGAAATCAGGAACACCTGGTTTTCGTTGAACGCGCTTTTCAAACGGCCATAAACATCGTCGAACGAAACATCATACAGCATCAGCTTTACTGGGTCGGTATGCAGGATGGTATATTCCGACAAAGGGATCCCTTCGATGGGTTGCCCGGGCAAAGCAGACCGGATTTTGTTTAGCGTATTTTGCAGGTATGCCACTTTGTTCGGGCCATAATCGTTGACAGCCCTTAGCCTTGCTGTCAGCGGCCTTTCGTCCGAAGAAAAAATCATATTGAAAATATTGTCTACCTCGCGCTCCTGGACAATGCTTCGCGGAAAATTCTTCCTCAGGTACACTTCTACTGCCCTCTGGGTACTATCCAACTGGGATGGACGTTTTATCTTTAAATATATCAGCGCTTCTGCCGAGGAGGCGACGCTGTTTTTATCCATCACAAATTTCTGCTCCCCAACCATGCAGGTATTCTGCTCCAATTGGCCCTGCAAATGGTCAATCAGTTGCAATGTCCTGCGTTTGTTCTCGCTCACATGAATGTGTTCGTTCCAGTCGACTGCAAGCATTAACTCGTCTTTTTCGATGGCCGGAAGGCGGGTTTTTTCCAAAAATGGGTACATGATACAACTTCCTGCCAGACAGGCAATAACCAGGACCGTGGCCAAAACCTGATTGCGCATCACGAACCGGAAACCCGACATATAGAGCACTTCGAAGTTCAGCAGGTTAATCCGTTTCATAAATTTCAACTGACTGGCGCCCTCCTTGCTGCGGTAGATCAAACGATAATAAACGGGCAATATCGTGACCGAAACGCCCAGCGAAACAAGTAACCCGATCGTCACTGCCATCGCCTGGTCGTAAAACATCGCCCCCGCGATGCCGCTGATGAAAATCAAGGGGATAAACACCGCGCAGTTGGTCAATGCGGAACTCAGGAGCGGGGCGAAAATTTCGTTGGTACCAGAGGCACAGGCGGAGTCGAGGATGGAGAGGGAGGCGCGCTTTGTTTCTGTTGTTTCTGTTGTTGATTGAGTTTCTGTTGTTTGAGGGTTGGAGAGTTTCTCGGTTGCATAAGCTTGGGCTTGTTTTTGCTGAAGTATGCGTTTGCGGTGCTGGGTGATGTTGTCGATGACGATAATCGAATTGTCGACCGTCATTCCTACCCCCAAAATGATACCCGATAATGAGACGATATTCATCGAAATATGCAAAATATAAAAGAACAACATCGATACAACCAGCGAAGTCGGAATAGTAATCCCAACGAGCCATGGCGCCCTGTAATCTTTCATAAAAAGGAACATGACAATAAAGGCGAGCAGGGCGCCCCACAATAAATCCTGATAGAGGTTCCCGATCGAGAAGTCGAGCAAAGTGGTTTGGTTCCGTGTTATGTCGAACCGGATATCGGGATAATCTTTTTCAAAACGGCCAATCAGATCGTTCAGCTTCGATTTCAGCTCCGACATACGGGCATCGCTTTGTTTAATAACGGCAAATACCACCGCATCCTTTCCATTGTGCAGTACCATCCCTTTCTGCTTTTGGGGATGTTCGATCACCGTGGCCACATCTTTCAGCTGCAACAAACGCTCCTTTACCTTAAAGTAGACGTTCTCAATATCCTTTTTATTTTGCAGGGTCGACGAGAACCGGATACTGTATTGGTATTGCCCGTCGCGGATCAACAAATTCCCCAATTTAATGTTGCTGTTCCTGATGCTGTTTTCGAGGGTTGTCAGGGTGATCCCGAGCGATTCAAGTTTTTGGTTATCGGGTAGGATCAGCAATTCAGGGCTCACGGTCCCGCTGATATCTACCATGGCGACCTCGGGCAATTGTTCGATGCGTTTTGATATCACGTTCGTTGCGAAACGGCTCAGGTTGACGAATTGTTGGGAGACGGGGTAAAGACCAGAGGCTTCGCCGTTTGGCGCTGCGCGGTTTGTGGCTTCGCCGTTTGAAATGTTTGACGCTGCGCTGTTTGAGGGCTGCGCCGTTTGAGGGTTTGAGGCTTCGCCGTTTGAAATGTTTTGGGGGTTGGAGGATTTGAGGGTGAGGTTGAGGTAGAAAACGGGGATGTCGGTGGCATTGGCTTTGATCACTTTGGGGCGGAGGATGTTGCGGGGAAGGTTGTTCATGGCACGGTCAATCTTCTCATTCACTTCAATAAAAGCATAATCGATAGAGGTGCCGTATTCGAATTTCAGGTGGATAACGCCGTTTTCGTTGCGGCATTCGCTCGTAATATCCGCAAGATGAGCCACCTGCATCAGTTGCCGGCGAATGGGCTGAACGACTGTATTTTCCAGTTCCCTGGCCGTGGTGTTCGCATCGCTCACCTGTACAGTTATCTCCGGAATATCGATATCCGGCATAAGCGATACGGGAATAAAATTCATGGCAAAAACACCAAGCACCAATATGGCGATGAATGACATGGTGACAGCTATGGGGCGACGGATAAGGAAGTTGATCATGGGGGTGTAGTTAGAAAATGTTTGAATGTTTGAGCGTTTGAATCCCAAAAGGTTTGATTGTTTAATGGTTTCGTATGCAAAGCTTCAAACCATTCAAACAAGTTATGCACTGAAATTTATTGATTCTGTCTAAATATTGCATTTTCATACAAAGTCAATATTTCTTTTGATTTAAGTGGATTGCCAACAACAATTACCTTACCAGTGCTATCAATAAGCATCGTATTTAACAGGTAATCGTCTGGGATTTTATTTTTTAATACAAAGTCATTTTTATAATCATAAACAACAGGATACTTAAAGCTTATTTCGCCTTTATTCATTAATTCAAATCTTGCATAATTTTCAGCATGAATAAAAAATAAAAATCTTATTTTTTCTTTGGGCCATTTATTGACTACTGATTCCCATTCCTTCAATTGACTCACACATACATGACAATCTCCATTTATTGATGTTACTACCCTTAACATTAAGCAATGAACAAATTTCTTTGAATTTGAAAGTGAATAAGTACTATCCACATCTAAAGATTGAACGGTAAAAGAGTCAGGAAGGTAGATTAATTCACCTTTTTTTTCTTTCAGGAAGGTTTTAATATGCTTGGTTCTTGAGTCAGAACACGCAAACACACCAAACAGGATAAATAATATAGCTATTTTTTTCATAGTTAATTAATCTTTAGGTGGCATGTCAATTTTAACAAGTTTATATTCTTTACCGATTAAGGCTATACTATAAAGCGTTGAATCATTTGTACTTGTAAACGCATATGGTATAAATGGAATATCATATCTATTTTGAGGATTACCATCCCAGTCAAAAGTCAGGATGCTCCATTGAGATTTATTGTCTTCGTCCTTTATTTTATAACAAGCAAATATTCGATTGTCTGAACCTGCAAGCATTGCGGTAAAACGATTTAATGTGCCTCTAACACTAGGTACTGGAATATTTCTCGACATTTTCCATTCATTATGGATAAAAATTCTCCTTTCGATTAATTTGAGCTCATTATTTGTCAAATCCATAACATCAATAATGTGATGGGAAGCTTTAAATGCCACGAACCTGTTTGAATTTGGTTTTCTGACTATATGGCTGTAGTAAGCACGCTGCTTTGCTTGTGCAGATAGTTTATCTTTGGTGATTGAGGGATAATCAATACATGAATAAAGGGTATCTTTCGATAGATCAACAACTCCAAAGTTTTTATCAAATGGGTAATTTCCATTTGTCACAAAGATTGAATCGTTGAATGGGAAAACATTATTGATTGCCGGTATATTAGATTTTTTGTAACAAAATACAGTGTCATTTTCAACCCTGAAAAACGAAACTTTCTTCACCATCCTATCGAAGACTACAAAAGATGTATCTGTTAATGGGGCTAAACCATAGCCATCAATAAAATCATTTGGTCCATGACCTTGATTTCCAAATTGAAAACTTTTACCTGACTCAAGGTTAAAAAGTGTAAATATTTTGTTCCCCTTGTAATCAGCAACAATAAGCATATTTTTAATCATTAACATGCGAATTGGATAATACATAATGAAATTAGGTAGATTTTCTATAACTGAATAAGGAACCTTACCTTTATCACTGAAATTATCAATAAAAGGCACTTCCTTTTTTTTACATCCTACTAATGACAATATTAGCAGGATAACAAAATATTTTATTCTCATTTTTTAAAATTATACAGGGAAGAAATGACCTTCCCTGTAATTAATAAACTCAACAAGGTCCATTACATGTAATGACGTGCTCCTCAATATAACCTGCTCCATAACCTTGACACTGAGTTGAACCGGTATAACCAGAATTATTTCCCCCACAAGATGTGTCATCATAATTATAGCTCCAGCATCCAGACTCATCTCCTGGACAAGATTTGCATTTGCATGTAAGTGTTCCACCTCCGCCACCTCCACCACCTTCTCCATCAGCCAAAGCAATTTTTATTAAAGCATTCAAGTTTAAATCATTGCTTCCATTTCTGTCAATTGACAGAAAGCTTATCGAAATAAGAGCAGCAAAGATTAGGAATACACATACAATTTTAATTTTCGATTTCATTTTGTGCCATTTTTAAATTTATGATAAGTATTTCCAAATACTAACGATTCACTTCAATTTCAAATGGCGGACCTCTTCTATATCTCAGGTTAAATGTTAATCTGGAAAATATATTCATTTTATTTCTATTTCTTTAATTTACTAATAAACAAAACATTGCAATTGTCTGTTTTAATCTTATTGTTTAGTTTTATAAGCTTATTTTTGCCGATTTCTTCTAGGGTGTCAATATTTAGTTTCGTTATTTCTTCCCTGAGCTTGGCTGTGCTATAATTAAATGTAAGATAGCCGTCATTGTTATTTATATACTGCCATCCGCTAAACATGCTTTCATAATTCATGCCCAGCCCTCCCCAGAAATCATTGACAATTTTGTTTAGAAAATAAGCCTGCTCGCCATGCTTGTCAACAATAAAGTATTTATTAGTGCCATAATGCAAACTAAAAAGATTATACCTATCACTTACAAAAAACAACCGCTTATGTAGTAGCTTATTATTTGTTAATAATCTGGTTTCTGCCACAGCCAGGAGTTCCGGCGAATTTTTGATTCGCTTATTAAGATCAATGGAATTTTTTGGTGAAAAACAACGTAGGAATGGGGAGAAAGTTTTATTTTTCGGATTATAGTAATAAGACGTGTCATTTGCTGATGAAAAACTTAATATAATGGTATTGCCCCACATTAATATTTTTCCCGAACTGTTGCTTATTTTGTTAAGGAGATTATTACTAACCCTGCCGTGCAAGTATTCCGCTTTGGGGGCATATATGGGCTGGATAAGCGCCCAAATGTTTTGGTTGTTTTCAAATGTTGCAAATATTTTATCGCCATCAATAAGAACGAAATCCCATATATATTCCGTTGCTTTGGGAATATAGATAACATTGTTATCATGTAAATTAAAAATCAACAGTTTTAAACCAGCAACTAATAAGTAAAACTTATCATTTTCATCGTCAATTTGTGCGTATAATCCCCATAGTAAATTTTTTACTTTATCAGAAGAAAAAAGCCGTTTGATGAATTTTCCATCCCTGCTATAAAGTAAAGCTGGTCTTGTCCATGGCATTACAATAATATATTTATCAGATACAAATGTCCGTTGGATATTATAGTCTTCATCCTCCAAAGAAGGGTCATTTGATAGCACAACAATTTCACTGTATTCTGCAACTTCACTCAATTTCAGATTATATGTGTTTTTTATCTTGTCAATATTGCATGAAACAAAATCGTGTCCATCAACCTCTGATATTTTTATTGGGGAATTATTATTACAAGCTAATATTCCAACAAAAAGTGCTAAAAAAGATATTATTTTGCATGGATGGTTCATCTTCTTCCAATTTTGCGCATATCATCGTTTGTATTTGTTTCCTTTAAGTTGATACTGACATTTACCGATATTTCCCTTGCTATTTGCCATGTCTCCAAATCTTCAAACGGCGAAGTGTCAAACATTCAAACATTTCAAACCTTCAAACCTTTTCAAACGCGAAGCTTCAAACTTCTTCAAACAGCAAAGCTACTTCAGCTCAACCTTACTCTCATGCGCCAAATTCAAATTCCCGGAGACGATAACCGTATCGCCGGGCGTGAGCGTTGCCCCTTTGTCGGGATTGGCGATCACCGAATAGGAGGTGGTGTTTTCGGCCAGGGTTTGGATGTAGGTCCAGAATGCCACCCCGTTTTTGGTGTATTTGAACAACACTTCCTGGTTGTCGCGCAACAAAACGGCCGACTTGGGAACCACCAACTGATCGAGGAGCTCTTTTTCTACGATCACCTTAACGTTCATCCCGTCGATCAATCCGCCGGGGTTTTTCACCAGCGCTTTTACAAGGATCATCCCATTTTCATCAACGACCGGGTTGATTTCTGAAATCCTTCCCAGACAAATTTTCCGGCTAGAGAAAGGGATCAACTGCACTTCGTCGTTCAGCCGGATATCGCCAACTTCGCTCTCTACCACGCGAAATTTTACTTCAAATTCTGAGTTATCGATCAACGTACAGAAGGTGGTGCCTGCATCTACCCGGTCGTATCGCTTTTTTTCAATGTTGGCCAATACCCCTCCAAACGGGGCAACAAGTTGCGCCGACTCGAAGTTGAATTTTGCTGTTTTAAAGCTTTGGCAAGCCTCGGCATACCCCGACTTCACAAAGGCTATCTCATATATTTTGGGTGGGATTTTGCTGGTGTCCAAAGTTGTATATCCCTGCCCTATCAAGAGGTTCTGCATATCCATCCTGTTCCGTTTCAACTGGATCTCGGCGTTGCCCAACTGCTGGCTGAAAGTAAATGGCGCTAAAGCGGCAATTACCTGTCCGGCATTTACATGGTCGCCATTTTTGAACGACAGTTTTTCAAGTTGTTCCCCCACCCTAAACTGTAGGTTGGTTTTTCGCAGGGCGACCAGTTTCCCGTTGTTTACCAGCTCTTTCCGGAACGGGCCTTTTTGCAAAACAATCACGGTTACGGGATTTTTCTGCTCGGTATATTGGCGCTTTTCTGAATTGGCGGAATTTTCGGTGGTTTTTGAACCACAGGCAAATAGTAAGCAGATCAGTAAAGGGAATGCAATGTATTTCATTGATTTATTATAAGTTATAGATATCCGCTGAGCGGCCATGTTTATTGTAGATGCGTCAAAACACAAATTTGCGGTTTACATTTTAGCCTATTACATACTGGTCTATTATAATTGAAGATCGAATTAAATATCTTAAAATTCAGACGACTTAACGTCTTCAACAATACCTGAAATAGATATTAATATAGGTGAATCAGAACCATTATAATAGACATAAATCACTTCTGAAAGAACAGAAGGGTGTTCTGAATAATAAACAACTTTAATTTCACCAGAGTCGTTTTTTGCAATCGGTACGTGTGGCCAATCTACACGGACACAGCTACAAGACGGACTAACTTTATTTATATTCAAAGTATTCATCCCTTTGTTTAGGAATTTAATGAGGCATGTAGCGCTGTCTTTGGTTCTAATTGTTTGAAGATCATAAGCTAAATGCTCAAATTCTATTTTTGCTGAATTGCTTCTCTTTTTTACTCCATTGCAGGAAAAAACAAATGTGATAAATATTATCAAAATCAAAATTCTCATTTTAATTTATTGGTATAAGCGTTTAGACCGCCCTAATTTTTAGAAATGCTACCTTCGTAGCATGAATGAACGAAGTAAATTTATAGGAGTGAACTCGATTAAGTTCTATGAGACATTTTCGACTGAAGAGCAGTGTTATCAATACTTGGCTGATGTCAAGTGGAAAGATAAAGGCTATCATTGTAGAAAGTGCGGTCATATCAAATATTATAAAGGAGTCAAGCCATTTTCAAGAAGATGTATGAAATGCAAGTACGATGAAAGCCCA
>Ga0172379_10007536_pt1 | contig 14095 bp, 12 predicted proteins | sample GrowelOW334metaG_FD_119756 | JGI IMG/M metagenome (GOLD analysis project Ga0172379, IMG submission 119756) | Groundwater microbial communities from an aquifer near a municipal landfill in Southern Ontario, Canada - Groundwater well OW334 metaG | ecosystem: Environmental > Aquatic > Deep... | reverse complement strand
GAGTAGTCGCTGCACCGCTCACTGAATCTTCGATCTCGTCCGACACCCGCCACCCCGCTCAAAGAGCGGCAATCATCCCGGCGGAGGCCCGGCGTGCAAGGTGGCCGTCAGACCCCGCTTACAGTACGACCAATGGTTGCACGGCAGCTTTGACGACATCGTTGCGTTTCAGAAACGCTGTTTTCCGGACGAGCTAATCGTAATGGAGCGTACGGCCCAACTTTGGTCTAAGCGGTCGTTGCCGGCAAACGAGAGCGCTTCGCTATTGCGTGACCTCTAAATCTCGCGACTTAGCTAAGCCGCCGCATTGGCTTGGCGCTTGCCGTCTTGAACAGCAGATTTCCACTCAACCAGCGTTAGAAATCGATCTTGAGTGACTTGTAGTCGCGGGTCTAACCCCGCCAAACAGAATACCGCCCTTGCCGGCACGATATCGCCGAGTATTTCGGCACACTCCGATATATGCACTGGACGCTGGCGTGACCGGAGTTGTGTGACGATTGAGTCCAGAAACGCGGGCTGATCAGGCCTCTTGATGGACAGATCCCGGTCGTTGAGAGCCCAGACCTGCGAGCTGAGTTTGATCAACGGATCAATCACCTGAAATTGCATCCCCTGATTTATACCACGCACCGCTACTAAACGCTGTCGAAGCTCCGTTGAGGATAGCGGCTCCCCGGCGTTTTGCATGATCGCGATCACGGCTTGGCGGATATCGACGCGCACGTTCTCGTTCGCGGCTTCGCATTTGGTCCATACCATTCGTCCGAGTGAATGGAGCTGAGCGACCTGCTTCAAAGCAATATCCATCTGATATTTATCGAAATGATCCGGCAAAGTCACTCCACGCCCGATCAGCAAATCGATCAATTCAGATGCGTGCCACTGTCGATCGACGGTCGCTTCCATCACAATTTCAGCCGCTTCATCGGCAAGCGCTTCCCAGATAGCCCGAGATGCCGTGACGTGCTTAAGCATCCCGTACGTACCTGGGCCGAACAAGTATCCGACCTCAGCCGCCGCATTATGGACTCGGCGTTCGTCGAGATCCCGTCCAGCGCGCGCGGTCGCCTGGATTGTGATGTCGCTGTAGTGAAGCGGCGTATCGCTCTCTAAGAGCACCGCTTCCACGACCTGATCGACGCCGCGGCCATAAGAAATCAGCGTTCGCGCCTCCGCATCATCGGCAAAATGGCACCATTTCGCGGATATTTCCCAAAGAAGCGCACCAAACTCGCGTGCGTCGTCGGGGATGAGAAGTTTAACATGATGCTGGCAGTCCTGCTCGGTCCATCGCTGATCGACGCCGCTCGCTAAGAGTCGTCGCGCCGTCGCGACAATCTCGTGCCAGGAGTCTTGGCTGAGAAAGCTCAAATACTCGACGCCATCGATCTCGACGAGGGAAACGGCAGCATTGCACATGTTCGCAATCAGGTATCGAACCGCGTCGCGATGAGCGGCGACACCCGAAAACCAAGGGTCGAGCGCTTCGGCGCCGATCAGCGGCAGGGGAAATTCGCGATCAGCCAACAAAACATGAAGTTTGGCGGCTAGCAAATCATCCCAGACTTCCCGCCTGATAAGCCGGTCAACCACCTTCGCCTCGATCTGGCGAATTCGTTCTCGAGTAATCCCGTATGACTCCCCAATCTCAGCGAGCGTCTCGTTGGGGCAGCCGAGGCCCATTCTCCGAACGAGAATGTCGCGCTCTCGGTCCGCGCATGTCGCGAGCGAAAGACGCACCGCTTCGAGCAAATTGCCTGCCGATGAACGCGATACCTCGTCTTCGCCCCCCCGAGGACCATCGAGTAGCGCGCGGCGAAGAATGTCAGCCAACTGATGAATTGATGTCCGCCCGAAGTTCGGAAACCTGAGCATCTCGGCTACTGTCAGTGCCCCGATATCGCTCACACGGCTCAGCGATCGATCGCGAATGACATTGCCGATGCGCACTGTGAGATCGAGTTCGCTTAGAACTAGCGAGCTGAGCCAAGGCGGCGCGGCCCTTGCGAGCATTGTCGGATCGTCTCCCTGATCACCGACGAGGTAGGCAGAACGACATATGGCGAGCTGAGTTCGTAGTTCGGGCTCTAGGGAGTTTTCGAAATCGAGGTAGGTGTCGTCGTCAATGATGCCTATGCTGGCCAGCGGGCCCACTTGCTGCGGATGGTCAAGGACGAACAATCTGACCCATCCCGCCATATTGACCGCCGGTGCCGCGCATGGCGGGCTCGGTTCACGCTCTGCGTAGCCCCAGCCTTCGAGCGCTAGGAAGATGGGCTCACTTTCGACATTGCCGACAGCGCCTTTCGACGTTGCGAACGAGGAAGGCAAGGCGCCTTTGGCGCTTGGAGTGAGCAAGACTCTACCCGGAAACTGCGATGCCAGTTGCTCGAACGACTTTGCCACACGTCGCTCGAATCCGACATGGAGGACCGCCGTTTTCCGCTCCTCGCGCTGCTGTTCCCATGCGCGCAAAACTTCCTCGAGTGAATGAAAGACCTCGATGTCCCATTCATCAACAGCAGATCGAAGCATAAGGAACGCGCGTAGCGATGTCGGCATGACTATTCGGGCTTCGCGCTGGCCTGATCCATGAGCGCCACGAAGTCGATCTCGCCAGCCTTGGCTTGCGAATAGAGCTCAGTGACTCCCCAATCGGCAAGCCGCTCGATAAGGCGATAGACGGTGGTGTCGGTCAGGGCGGCGGGCATCAGCGCTTCCACCGATCGGCGGAGCGATTGCTCCGGATCGAGCGACCCGACATTGTAGAGATTGACCCGCTTGACCAGTTCGCCGGGGATCGCCCCGTGCGCGATCGCCAAACTCACGCCAAAACGGTAGCCGTCGATCTTGTCGGCGAAGACACCCATTTCCTTGAGCTCAGCCAATTTGTCATCGACCGCTTCGGAAAGCCCTACGTTGATGAGGTCGTTCGTGCTCACAGCGCCGTCCTCTCGATTGTCGATTGGGTCTCCGAGATTTCCTTGATCGTGTAGGCGGCACCGATGCGTGACTTGATCGACGCAAGATCGGTTTCTGGCCGGATTTCGCCACCATGCACCAGCAAGACGAACTGGCTGGTGACTGTCGGAAGATATTTCAGAATGTTGTCCCGATGCTTGGGATCCAGTCGGCCGAACGGCGTGTCCATTACGACAGGCCCGATGGCTCGACCGGTTCGATTGAGGCCGTCGATGAGCGACAACGCGACGACCTGTTCGGCACCGGCACTGCGGATCGAAACTGGCCGCCCCGTGCTATCGACAATACTCAGACCATAGTTGCTGTTTATCTCAAGCCCGCGATACGACTTCTGCGTCGTCATTTCCTTGAATGACTGGCTCGCTAGTGTTTCGACCCGTTCACGCAGCTTGTCCCGCAGGCGCTCGACGCTCGCGGCAAAACACGCTTCGATCTCGCCGATGATACCAACCTTGACCGTGCTGCGCTTTGACCGCGCACCGGCAAGACCCTCCATCGACTTCCGGGCGACAGAGAGTTCCTCATTGGTTTTCTCGATGTCGCGCTGAGCGCCTTTGATCGATTCAGTGAGCCGTCCTTCCTCCTTCAGTTTTTCCTGTTGAAGCACTCGCTTCCTTGCCAGTTCCGCGGTGTCATGCCCTGCGATCTTTTCTTCTGTCCGCTCGATATCGTTCTCGGCCTTTTGGAGACCCACTTCGGCAGCTCGAATATCTTTGTCGATCTCGACAAGCCGGTCGCGGGCTTTGACGCCCTTAATTTCATCGAGAATCGAAAGTTCTGAGGAAATCCCCTGAAAGTCGGTCGCCGCATCCTCCAAACTTGCGAGTTCGACTTCGAGTTTCCCAAGCTGCGCACCCAGGGCGGCGCGCTCGTTTTCGGGGAATGGCTGTTGGCAAGTGGGGCATTCGCGAGTCTCGAGGAGGCTTTTGACCCCCTTGATGTTCTCCTCGAGCTTTAGACGGGCCCTCAGCGATTCCGTCGATTTTGCCTGTCGTTGCCGAAGGATAGTCCGCTTAACCTCCAACTTGGAATCCAGCATGTCCTTCCAGGCCAGCGCGAGCAGGCCATGTCGCTCGCCACGCTTCTTTTTAAGCGTGACGTCAAATCCCGATGATGCTTCGCGTGCCGCATCTAAGGTCGCTTTCAACGCCAATACCGTTGCCGCCTGTTCCAGCTCGTCTTCGAGCACGGCCCTGTCCGCTCGCGTCTGCGTCAGCTTTTCCTGCAATTTTGCGAGGTCTGCGTCCTGAGTATCAAGACGTGTCGTCAGCTTGGTCATATTCTCGGCGGATCGTTCAAGCCCGGCTATATGTGCCATTTCTTGGCTTTGTTTCTTCGTTGCGGATTTGAGCATCGCACCGAGTTCGGCGCGACCGTTGGTGAGCGCCGGCACACCGAGAACCTCCTCAATCGCTTCTTTTATCTGTCGGCCTTGCTCGCTCCCCTCGATCAAAAGCTCTTCATATTCCCCGAGCAGTTCACCGTCGAAAAGGAAGAAACGCGCGACCTGTTCGGGCGCGAACTGATTGATTTCCGCTTCGATCTGATCGCCAGCGATGACGATGCCATCCTTCGAGAGGTGGGTCGCCACGATGAAATCTTCGGTCCGCGAAGGGGTCGCGACATGGGGACGCCGATCGGCGGTCCTGCGCAACTCGTATTGATGACCATTGGCGTCAAATTTCAGAAAGACATCTACATGCCAATCATCGATCCGCGCGCCGTCTTTATTCACGACGTCATGAAGTGCGATCGGGCGGGAGTGTCGACCGAGCGCGCGACCGTAAAAGCCCCAACGGAGGGCGTTCATCAGCGAGGTCTTACCTCGCATATTATCACCGAAAACCACCATCACGTTCCGGTGATCCTCGGTCGGAAAATCGACGGTGATCGTCTCCCGGTAGGGCATGAAATTGGTCGCGGTGAGCTGGTGAAGCCGCATTACGACGCTGCCCCTTGCGTCGAGGCATCGACCGCTTCGTCGATCAGCCTTTCCATCGCGACCGATGATTGGGCGCGGTCGCTGTTGAACTGATGCCGACGCTGGACGGCGTAACACGCGCGGAGCAGGGCCTCATCGACATTCGGTGCCACCTCAGCGCGCACCGCGAGCAGCGTCTGTAGCGCGAGATCATCGCTATCACTCATCATCTTCGTCCCCCTCCCGTACGTCGAAGTCGTCCGGGTCTATTCCCATATTAATTGCAATTTCGCGCAGTTCCGCGCCAGCCATGCGGTTCAGAGCATGATTTGCAAACTCAACTGACCGAACGAGCTCCGCCCGCAGCAGGCCCAGCTGATCCTTTTCGTCTTCGGGGTCGACCGGCGTCACGATCGCATCGTGAATGACCGCCAGTGCCTTGCCCGGCGCCTGCCGCAACACGCGCCCGCGCCGTTGAATGAACTGCCGGGGATTTTGCGAGGAGGCCAGGATCAAAGCATGCGAAACCGCCGGAATATCCACCCCTTCGTCGAGACAGCGGATCGAGACGAGGACGCCGCCGTAGGACTTAAACCAGTCCATTGTGGCGTCACGATCGCCCGACATGTTTGAGTGATATTCGATCGGGCTCATGCCTTTCTCGCGTAGCGCGATGAGCACGTCGGTCAGCTGGCCACCGTCTTCGCAGTAGATCAGCCAGCTTTGGCCAGCCTCGAACTCGGATTCGAGCACATCGGCCGCCAATTTAATCTTGGCGCTCGCTTTCTTGGCGATACGGGCGCGCTTGATAAGCATCATCCGAGCGCGCTCGCTTAGAATCTTGCCGCCGCCTTCGTCGGTTTTCGAGCGGGCGATCTCCAGCTGGATCGCCTTGGTTTCCTTGAGCCACTCTTCGGCTTCGGTGGCCGTCAGGTGAATGGGGTGAGGATGATATTCATAGGGGACGAGCCTCCCGGTGGCGACCGCATCAGCGAGCGTAATCGGAGGGGGAACGACTGCCCCGAAATAGTTGAAAATCTTCGCAGTGCCGTCCGGGTCGCCGTAACGCTGCGGCGTCGCGCTGAGGCCCAGACGCGCGCCGGCTTCGACTTGCAGAAAGAGCGAATTCTGCGGGCTCCCGATTTGATGCACCTCGTCCGCAACTACGAGCAAATGGTCGCCTTGGGAGATCCCTTTTCGAAATTCGTCGCCCGCTGCGGTCGGCATCATCGCCACGATTAATCGGGGTCCGAGCGAAGCATCGGAATCGGTCATGCCGCGAAGGCGGCTTGACCCTTTCCACCGACCGTGGCCGGCACCCGCAAGCAGCATGACGGCTTCCGGAATTTCGTCCGCGAGCTCCTTAGCCCATTGCTCCAAGAGCAACCGGCTGGGCACGAGGACCAAGGCGGGCTTGCCCTCAGCCAAGTGTTCGCGGATCGCGATGATGGCGGTAAACGTCTTCCCGCTCCCGGTGGCATGCTCGAAAACGCCGCGGCGCCCTTGTTTCTTCCATGAGTCGATCGCGCTCACCTGGTGGGGGAGCGGCGAGCGTCGTGTCGGTTCTCGCTGAGCGGGTTCGGTGATCAATTCGTCCAACTTGGTTGCCGCATATCTCTGCATGTATTCCTTGACCGTAGCCGGGACCGCCGAAACCTCAATGTCGGGATCTTTCTGGGACCAAAGTGTTTCGAAGTGTCGCGAGTGCCGCGCAACGCGTTTTGCTTCGAGGCCACCGCGCCAGCCGCAAAAAACTTCAATCGATTCAAAATTGCCTTTGCTGTGCCACCCGCTCCAGGTCTCGTTCGTCGATCCCTTAAAACTAACTTCGTTGCCGAGGCCGTCCGAGAAAATGCCGATTTTCTCGTGATATATTCCTCTACGGTCCCTTCGTTCGGCAATCTTGATTTCAAGCGCGCCCGTTGAGATCAAAGTCGCAAGGGTGCGGGCGGCGAAAGCCGTCCGTCGATCGGCGAGAAGGGCGTCGAACTGGGCGATGAGCGTGGCAGCGACGCTTTCGCCGCGCTGCGCATAGCCGACCGCGATTTGCTCGACGTCCTCGTGGTCGAGGTCGGGTGAGCATATCATGCGGATCGTGCCGCCCCGCCGAGCGAACTCGATGACTGCGGGTCCAACAACGAGGAAAACCGTAGAGCGAAAATATCCGACTGCGCGATCGTAGGTCGATGCTTCTCTCAGGCACCGGACATAGAAGTTGCCCACCGGATCGTCCTTGAGGGACCGATATTCCGTGTCGAGATCAAGCGCGGCCAGATTCCCGCTGTAGTTCGATGCACCATCCAGCGCAGCCTCGGTCACGAACGGATCAACTGGTCGGGCGGCGGCGATACCATCGGTCAGCCCGCGACCTTGCTCGGGTCCTGGAGCGTGAGGCCAGGAAATCGACCCATCGATCCATCGACATATCCCCGGTCCGCTTCGACAGCGATCCAGCGCCGATTGAGACTTTCGGCGACGCTGCCCGTCGTGTTCGACCCTCCGAACGGATCAAGCACGAGGTCGTTTTCGTCCGTCAAGAATTGAATAAAGAAGGCAGACAACGACGACTGCATCCGCGCCGGATGAGCCGGCAAGCCCTTCTCTTTGCAGTAGCTACGATAACCCGCATCCCATCCAGTCCCCGTGTACTTCAGCAACGACTCTGGATAGTGTTCTCCGGTTAGGTCGAGGACGTTCGGTCCGATCGACCCGCCATGATCCGTCAGAAACCCGGTTTTCGAGATTACGTGGCCGGAGGGGCGAGTGCCCGCGTTGTAGGACTGCCGCTCAAGCAGTTTCTTCATGTCCTTGCTGTACGGATTTAGCACGCGGCGGTTGTCGGCTTTGGGAAATTCCGCTTTCGACATCCACCAGACGTGAGTGAAGGAATCCTTTAGCCGGGCTCGCTTGAGATTGACCCAAGCTGCCGGGCTAGGGAGGCGCGCCGGGTTGTGGCAAATGACGTGCTGACAAAGATTGAGCTTGGCAGCGCGCTTGAATGCGAGAAGCGCCTCAAGTGGCAGCGTCGACATTATCGGCGCGCCTTCTTCCCAGGCGTTTCCGATTTCGATGACGATCGAGCCATCGTCAGTCAATAACTCAGCGAGCGGAGTTGCGAGGGCTTCAAGCCACTTAAGATATGCTTCGCCGGTTTCGTTGCCATATCGCTTTTTCCGGACAAGCGGAAATGGCGGCGACGTAACTATCAGATTTACCTTGCCTTTGTACTCCTGAAGATGTGCACCCACGATTGCATCTTCGATCCGCGCATGGAGCATAACTCCGCGGTCAGTCTCGTAGCCGACTGCAACCCCTGAGCCCTCATCTCGGCCTCCCGTTTCAAACGATTTTGTGGCCACGGTCAGGGGTTTTGCCCGCGTCCGGTGCACTCTGACGCGCAAAGACGATTGGCACCGGCATCGCCGTGCGCCGCATTGCGCGCACTTTCCGCGCCGATCTCGGTTTGCATTAATCCCCCTTAGAATACGCATAATTGCCGCCGATCATAAGGGCGTGGCTTCGAACCGCAACCGACGATCGGTCCGGCGGAACCGGGATGGGGAAACGTGCTTGAGCACGGGCCGCGCCTTTTGCTCGAAGGCATACATGCGCGTCGGCAACCCGGCCCACTGAACTGCACTGGATACGACTGGCGTGCCGGGCAGTGCAACTGCCAACTGGATCACGACGAGGCTAAGCGGTCGTTGCCCCTTGCCAAACGAAGTGGACGTGCCGAGAATCAACACGATGCGTACCGATGTAGAACATCTGCCGGGAGTTCAGCAAAACGAGCTTCGGCGCGTGCAGGACATGCTAATGGAGGAGTTCGGCGAGGCGGTCTCGCGTTCCACCTCGACCTCCCGTAAAAATGGCAAAATCTACAAGATCATCCTGTTTGGCAGCTACGCGCGAGACGATTGGGTCGATAAACCGGAGAATGGATACCAGTCCGATTTCGATTTGCTCGTTGTGGTCAGCCACCGCGATTTAACGGATATCGAGCATTATTGGTACGTCGCCGAGGACAAAATCCTGCGCGATGCGGAGATCGGCCGGCCGGTGAACATCATCGTCCACTCCCTTGACGAAGTGAATCAGGCACTTGGGCGCGGCGAGTATTTCTGGGTTGATATCGCGCGGGATGGGATCGCCCTTTACGAACTGCCGTGTCATCCCCTCGCCACGCCGATGCCGCTGACTCCCGCCGATGCGTATGAGATGGCACACAGTTATTTTGAGGATTGGCTTTCTAAGCTCGATCGCTCCATTCGTACCGTTGAATTGCAGCTGGGCGAAGGAGGCGAAAACCCAGGTTGGCGCAAAGAGGCGGCGTTCATGCTCCACCAAGCAACCGAGCGGGCGTACATCTGCTTTCTGCTAGTACGCACGCTGTATTTTCCCCGTTCGCACAATGTGAAATTCCTACGCTCGCTCTCGGAAGATAAAGAGCCGCGCTTGATTTCCGCGTGGCCTCGCGAAACGCGGGTCGAGCGCCGCCGGTTCGAGCTTTTGAAACGCGCGTATGTCGAGGCGCGCTATTCGGCGAGCTACGAGATCAGCGCCGAAGACCTAACCGCGATTGCGTCATCCGTCAGATCGCTACGCAATGCGGTACAAGTGGTTTCTCACGAGCGATTGGACGAACTTCGCCGCGATGCGGGCGCCTAATTGATCGTGCTGTCGGGATCGCTACGGCGCGGCTGGTGCAAATGCATCGACAAAAGGCAAATTGCCTGAATCTATTGGCGCCATAGTCAAAGCTAGCGCGTCCCGGCGTTTTTTCACTCAACAGCGTAATACCGCTTTCCGTCACTTTCCGCGACTTTGCCCTCAGCCCGACCGTTAGCTGGTCCGGCGGGGAAAGCTGCCGCCATGACGCCCACCAAATTGCTGATCGGCCAGATCCTCATCGTCTTCGCGATCGTGATCGCCGGCGTGTGGGCGGCAACGCAATGGTCGGCGGCGATGCTCGCCTATCAGCCCGAACTCGGCGCGCCATGGGCGGTGGTCGGCGGTTTGCCGATTTATCGGCCTTGGGCGCTGTTCGCGTGGTGGTATCATTTCGGCGCCTATGCCGAGCCGGTGTTCGACCGGGCCGGGATGCTGGCCGGGGCGAGCGGGTTCATCGGCTGCGCCGCCGCGATCGGTGGATCGCTGTGGCGAGCGCGCCAGTCGAACAACGTCACGACCTATGGCTCGGCGCGCTGGGCCAGTGCTCGCGAAGTTCAGGCCGCAGGTCTGCATCAAGATGCCGGGGTGCTGCTTGGCTCCCTACACGGCCGCTATCTGCGGCATGACGGCCCCGAGCATGTGATGGCATTCGCGCCGACGCGCTCGGGCAAGGGCGTCGGCCTCGTCGTGCCGACCTTGCTCTCCTGGACCGGTTCAACCGTCGTCCACGATATCAAGGGCGAGAACTGGACGCTGACCGCCGGCTGGCGTTCGCGCTTTTCGCATTGCCTGCTGTTCAACCCGACCGACGCGCGCTCGGCGCGCTATAATCCGCTGCTCGAAGTGCGTCGCGGTGCCGACGAGGTGCGCGACGTGCAGAACATCGCCGATATCCTGGTCGATCCCGAAGGGGCGCTCGAACGCCGCAACCACTGGGAGAAGACCAGCCACTCGCTGCTGGTCGGGGCAATCCTCCACATACTCTATGCCGAAGAGGACAAGACGCTCGCCCGCGTTGCGACCTTCCTGTCCGACCCGCAGCGCAGCTTCGTCGCGACGCTCAAGCGGATGATGTCGACCAACCATCTCGGCACCGTCGAAGCGCCGCGCGTCCACCCGGTCGTCGCTTCGGCCGCGCGCGAATTGCTCAACAAGAGCGAGAACGAGCGCTCCGGCGTGCTGTCGACCGCGATGTCGTTCCTCGGGCTCTACCGCGACCCGACCGTGGCCGAGGTCACGTCCCGCTGCGACTGGCGGATCGCCGACCTGATCGAGGGCGAACGGCCAGCCTCGCTCTACCTGGTCATCCCACCATCGGACATCAGCCGCACCAAGCCGCTCGTCCGTCTTGTCCTCAACCAGATCGGGCGCCGCCTGACCGAGCGGCTCGACCAGCCCGCCGACGCGCCGCGCCGTCACCAGCTGTTGATGATGCTCGACGAATTCCCGGCGCTCGGCCGCCTCGACTTCTTCGAGACCAGTCTCGCCTTCATGGCCGGCTACGGCATCCGCGCCTTCCTGATCGCGCAGAGCCTCAACCAGATCGAAAAGGCATACGGCGAGTACAATTCGATCCTCGACAATTGCCACGTCCGCGTCGCGTTCGCGACCAACGACGAGCGCACCGCCAAGCGCATTTCGGACGCGCTCGGCACCGCGACCGAACAGCGCGCGATGCGCAACTATGCCGGCCACCGGCTGGCGCCCTGGCTCGCCCACGTCATGGTCAGCCGGCAGGAGACCGCGCGCCAGCTGCTGACGCCGGGCGAGGTAATGCAACTGCCCGCCACCGACGAGCTTGTGCTGATCTCAGGCCTCGCACCGATCCGGGCGAGGAAGCTGCGCTATTTCGCGGACGCCAATTTCGCCTCGCGTGTCGCGGCCGCGCCGAAGCTGGCCGATGGCATCTATGCCGACCGACCCAAACCACGCTCCAACGATTGGGGCAGTTTCGCGCGCATTCCCGATGCCCGTCTCGCGCGCGTCACCGAAACCGAGACTGGTGACGATGATGGCGGAATGCAGCAGCAGCGCCATCCGGGCATCGCCGATGACAATGGCGGCAAACAGACCGAGCAGGTCGAACCCGAATTGCAGATCGACGACGACGGGGACGGCGCTGCCGAAAAGCGCACGATGGATCAGGCGCGCGGGTTGAGCACGATCGTGCGCGGCTACGGCATCAACGAAAGCAGCGGGCGCGACCTGCTGCCGGGCCTCTAAGCGATGAAGGTCCGCCAAAACCTCTACATCGACCGCGCCATCGCCGACGCGCTAGAAGCGCTCGCCTCCGGTCCCGGCGGCAACAAGAGCCGGCTTGTCAACGACGCGCTCGCCGCCTGGCTTGCCCGGCGCGGGACCAAGGAGGTCGACGATCTGCTGAAAGGGCGGCTCGACCGCATGTCGCGCGAACTCGCCACGATCCGTCGTGACGGTGAAGTCATGCGCGAGAGCCTGTCGTTGTTCGTGCGTTACCAGCTCACCGTCACCGCGCCGCTGCCGGAAGGCGACAAGGTCGCGCTGGCGATCGGCCGCGATCGGTTCGAGGCGTTCGTGGGACAGGTCGGCCGTCAGCTTGCCAGCGGTCATCCGACGCTCGGTGCACCCGTCGATCAGGCGGTGCGGTCGTGACCGGCGGGCCCGACACCGTCTCCGACGGCCGCCGCCGGGCGATGCTCCGCACCGCCATGGGACCAACGATCGCGGCAGCGCTCGCCGACCCGCTGGTGGTCGAAGTGATGGTCAACCCCGATGGTGTGCTGCGGCTCGACCGATTGGGCGAGGGCCGCACCGACACGCAGGTCCGTTACGATCCGGCGCAGGTCGAGCGGATCATCCGGCTGGTCGCGAGCCACGGTCGCACCGAAGTCCATGCCGGGTCGCCGATCGTCTCGGCAGAGCTCCCGCCGCATGGCGAGGGAGCTGGCGAACGCTTCGAAGGCGTGCTGCCACCCGTCAGCCTCGCGCCGTGCTTCTCGATCCGCAAGCCCGCGACGCGCATCTACACGCTGCTCGACTATGTGAATGACGGCATCATGTCCGCAGATATCGCGCGGCTGCTGTCGCTCGCGGTTGTCGATCGCCGCAACATCCTTGTCGCGGGCGGCACGAGCTCGGGCAAGACAACGCTCGCCAATGCGCTGCTCGCCGAGATGGCGCATCTCGATGAGCGCGTGATCCTGATCGAGGACACGCGCGAATTGCAGTCGCCGGCGCGCGATACCGTCGCGCTGAGGACCCGCGCCGGCGCGGTGACGATGGCCGATCTGGTCCGCTCGACGCTCCGGCTGCGCCCCGACCGCATCATCGTCGGCGAGGTTCGCGGCGGTGAGGCGCTGGACATGCTCAAGGCCTGGAACACCGGCCATCCCGGCGGCATCGCCACGGTCCACTCCAACAGTGCCGCCTCCGCGCTCTACCGGATCGAGCAGCTCGTTCAGGAAGCGGTCGTCACCATGCCGCGGAGGCTCATTGCCGAAGCGATCGACATGATCGTTTTCATTTCCGGGCGCGGCACCGCGCGGCGGATCGATGCGCTCGCGCGCGTCGCCGGCCTCGATCCCGACGGCGGCTACGCGCTCGTCGATCTTTCAACCGACCAACCCTGACCCCTCGAAGGAGATTGACCATGCACGCCATCCGTTCGTGTTTCCGCACCGCTCCGATGATCGCCGCCACTGCGATCGCCATGACCGCGATGATGTCCGCGCAAGCCTGGGCCGCGGGTTCGGGCATGCCATGGGAGGAGCCGCTCCAGAAGGTGCTGGAGTCGGTCCAGGGGCCGGTCGCCAAGATCGTCGCGGTAATGATCATCATCGTCACCGGCCTGACGCTGGCCTTCGGCGAGACCGCAGGCGGCTTTCGCAAGCTGATCCAGATCGTGTTCGGCCTGTCGATCGCGTTCGCCGCCTCGTCCTTCTTCCTGAGCTTCTTCAGCTTCGGCGGCGGGGCGCTGATCGGATGAGTACGACTCTATCCGGTTCGGGCCAGCACATCGCCGGGTTCGAGGCGCCAATCCATGGCAGTCTCGGCTCGCCGATCCTGCTCGGCGGCGCACCGCGCGGGCTCGCGATCGTCAACGGCACGATCGCCGCCGCGGTCGGGCTCGGCCTCCAGCAATGGCTGATCGGTCTGATCCTGTGGGCTGCGGGCCACAGCGTCGCAGTGTTCGCCGCCCGCCGCGATCCCGATTTCGCCCCGGTTCTGATCCGGCACCTGCGCCAGAAAGGCTATTGGGGATGCTGAACCTTGCCGAATATCGATCGCACGCCGATCGCATCGCTGATCACCTGCCATGGGCGGCGCTGGTCGCGCCGGGCGTCGTCCTCAACAAGGACGGCAGCTTCCTGTCGGTGCTCTCCTTCCGCGGCCCCGATCTCGAGAGCGCGACCGAAGCCGAACTCATCTCGGCCTGTGCCCGCGCCAACAACGTGCTGAAACGGTTCGGGAGTGGCTGGGCACTGTTCTTCGAGGCCGAACGGCGCGAGGCGATCGGCTATCCGGACAGCAGCTTTCCCG
>Ga0172379_10007535_pt1 | contig 14096 bp, 27 predicted proteins | sample GrowelOW334metaG_FD_119756 | JGI IMG/M metagenome (GOLD analysis project Ga0172379, IMG submission 119756) | Groundwater microbial communities from an aquifer near a municipal landfill in Southern Ontario, Canada - Groundwater well OW334 metaG | ecosystem: Environmental > Aquatic > Deep... | reverse complement strand
CTCCGGTTGAGGTAGATCCTAACTCAAGCGAACAGTTGATTCTGTTTCTACAGGAACACCCCGGAGTTGAAAGTGCCATCGGTAGCACGATTGCCGAAATATTTAACAGGGACAAAAAGGTAGAAAAAAATCATCATCGAATATGAGAACGATAAATATGAAAACGTAGAGGCAATATACCTTAAAATAGATTCAAGTCTTACCGGAGAAGAACTGGCTGAGCAGATTATAGACCTGACTGATAACTGGCTGGTTAACCAAAGCGATCCTTCCTATTATTGGATTACACCCACAATGGCTAATTGAACATGTCACCACGTTTCATAGAATATTCTTATTTAGGCGAAGCTGTCTGAAACAGGACGAGGGATGGGCAAAAACTTATTTCGTCCACCATACCTGCCCCGCCGGAGCGAGCCAGAGGCCCACACGGCCTAATCTATTCTTTTTAATCCGTCCTTTTATAGTGTAGGATCTATTATGCTCAACAACTTAGTAAATATAAAAATCTGCAATCAATTATCTGATGGAAGTTTCCGTCAAGAAATACTGAATCACCCTGAAGTGGCTTTAGGTTTGAAACATGCTTGTAGCCGCCTTTCGGATAAGCAATTTGATGACTGCTTAAAGAGGGTGCCTACGAAATCTCTTATGTTTGTTATCCTTGATTTCCCACATATAACAAACAGGATAATCCCGTATCAGGAACATTGGGCGAGACAGATGATAAAGTTGCCTGTTTGAAGGAAGTTACAAGATAAACCATGCTTTCTAGCCAAACCATCCTAATAGATATTTCGATTAAGGAATGCCCCCATGTGTTATTAAAACACAAGGATATCTGTTTAGGGTTAACAGACACCCAATTTGCCCTTTGTATCCGATATGCTCCTGTTGTAGCCCTGACATATTCTCATGCTTGTAGTCGGATGACTAATAAACAATTCCAGGTTTGCTTCAAGAGGGCCCCGGCTATTGCAGTAAAATACAGACATTCTTGCAAGCGAATAACCGATAAACAACTCAGGAAGATTGTTGGCTCTGGTTCTAAGTCGGTGTTATTCAGTAAATATGCGTGTGAACGTGTGGGCGGTGATTTGCTTATGGAAAACTATCTCACACACGCTTTACTAGCAGGGGATGGCCCCTGTCATGTTCTGTCAGATGCCCAGTTTGGGGTTTGTGTTGATGAAAACCCGCAGTCTGCTCTGAGTTACAAGCATGTTTGCAAACGTCTATCTGATGCTCAATTTAACTATTGTATCAAAAAATACCCTATTGAGGTATTTAGGGAACATGTCTGTAAACGACTGAGTGATGCTCAATTTCAAGCAATCTATAATAAAATGTCCGATATAATATTCACACAGAAACACTCCTGTAAACGGATGAACGATGTCCAATTTGACGATTGTGTGAAAGGTACGGCTGATGTGTTTCAAGCACATATCTTAAAAAGAATGAATCCCTATCAAAGGGCTTGGTGGGGGAAAAATGTTAACGGACACTGAGTTTAAAAAACTGGTTAAGGAGGACCCCTTAAGGATTTTAAGGGACAAATCTTTATATCAAGAGTTAAGCATCCAACAAAACAACTACATCAGGAAAAAATGTACTTGGCTTGTTTTTGAATATAAGCATTCGTGTGATCGGTTAACGGACAGGCAGTTCAACAAGCTTGTCGAGGAATTCCCGAACTTGGCTTTACGCTACAAGCATGCCTGTAACCGACTGAACGATGCCCAATTTACATATTGTTTGGGAGAGAGGAGGATGCTCTGGTGGCGCTCAGTCTTTACGCATAAGCACGTCTGTGATCGTTTAAGCGATGGACAGTTTGATGAGTTAGTTAGGCTATATCCTTGGCATAGCGCCGGTAGCAAACATGCTTGTAAACGGATGAGTGACATACAATTCGACTATTGTATAAGCACTAGCCCTAAGGCCCTCGCTTTTAAACACGTCTGTTCCCGTGCGGACTCTAATCAACTAGATTCCTGCTTTAGGGCTCGCCCTATACTTATAGAACACAAGCATGTCTGTGAACATTTGAACGATGATCAAATTGATTTTTGCATAAAAAATCTAGTGCCACATGACCTTGACAAGGTATTCTTCTATAAGCATGTGTGTGACCGCTTAAGTAGTGATCAGGTTGCTTTTCTTGTTCGGAGGTACCCGTGGATTCCCTTGGAAAAGAAGTTCCTGCTTGTTCGGCTATCTGACACACACCTTGACGATTGTTTTAAGCGGGTACCCGGCAGTATAACACAATATAGAATGAGAATGTGGCTGAATCCCTATCAAAGAGTTTGGTACAAGAGAACCTATGTGCATGAATGGAATAGATGAGTTACATAGGTTATGGGAAGCTTGCAAAAATGCCCAGACATGCCCACAGCTAGACGACTCACAGTTTGACTACTGTGTTAAAAAGATTTTTAGCGCAGCACTATTTTATGAGCATATTGTAGCAAGACTTGATAATGAGCAGTTTGATTATTGTGTCCGCAAATGTCCACACATAGCACTAAACACCCCTCATGTACGGGAACGCCTTAATGTTATTCAACTAGATGATTGTATCAAGAAAGAGCTTGCCTCCACTTTACGCTTACCCGGTGGGGGATGTCTGAATCTTTATCAAAAGGCTTGGTTGGGAAAACATATAACTTATTTGTAGGCCCATTCATTCCTGAAATATTTCCAGACGATTTCTTTTAACCATCTCTTGTTCTGTGTAGTCATTATGTGGTTAAGATGAGCCCTTGGGAAAGGAATAGTCATGGAGTATCTGGAACAACGGCAATTAAATAAGGCATATTATGATGCTTGCCGTGCAATCAACGAGTTGCTTCCAGATTTGGCTATGCGGATCTTTCAACTGCGGGGTAAGTTCTATCCGGGTTGTGGGTGTCATTATGCCCTGGAGTGTTCGCTAGGGCGATTACTGGCCGAGTGTAATGCTTTCGGGGAACGAAAGCAAATCTGCCTGGAATCTCAGATATTGCTGGAAGTCTTGTACGAGTCCCTGTTACAGCAGGTAAAAGAAGCCGAGGAAGGATTATTGCCTAATGGCTAAGTTTAAGGACATTTCACAACTAACACGGGGCGCAAATTACCGGATACATGTGCCGTGGAAGCACATACCAAGCTGGATTAAAGAAGCTGAAGGGGATCTGGGATTGGACATGAATCCCGATTTTCAACGGGGGCATGTCTGGACAGTAGCCCAGCAACAGGCATATGTGGAGTATATCCTTAAAGGCGGGGTTTCTGGTAAAGAAATATACTTCAACCACCCCGGCTGGATGGGTAATTTTAAGGGGAACTTCTACTGTGTGGACGGATTACAGCGAATTACGGCAGTCCTACATTTCTTGGAAAACCGGGTTGCTATTTTTGGGGGGCTGTTTTTCAAGGACTTTGAAGATCGACTGCCGGGTCATGCAAATTTTAACTTAACGGTAAACAACTTGAAATCCAAGAAAGAAGTCTTATCCTGGTATCTGGAAATGAACATCGGGGGAACTATCCACTCTTCGGATGAACTAGACCGGGTTCAAAAAATGCTTGATGAGGAAAAGAAATGATAACAATACAGGAATTCGTAGAAGCCGAAATTCTCCGTTTGAAAAACTTTCAAGAATACTGGGAGAAGATGCACCTGGAAGTGCCTGACCTGTTCCCTACTCTTTTGCCTGAAGGGGAGTGGCTTGAACATTTTGATCTATATTGTCAATAAAAGAAAAGTGACATGATGGACTTTGAAGCAAAACTGCAATCCGGTTATTACACAAAAAGGGATCAGGAGCACTACCAGAACTGGAGAGATTCTGGAAAAGCCACCAACTGCCTTAGTGCCATATACGAATTCAAGGACGATGCCCTGGAATGCCTTGAACTTACCAACCACCCAAAGGCAGGCCTTCTATTTGATCTTTGCTGGCAGCATGGCCACAGTAGTGGATATCAAGAAGTGTGGGGATATCTGCTTAACTGGTCCGAACTCCTGAGATGATGCACATCCAGGAAAACAATCGCGGGTTTTCCATAAGGGAAATTCCAACTCTGGAATTTCCCATTTATTTTGACCTTATCAATTCACAATCCCCATTCCCTATCCTTCACAAGCCATCTGGGTTAGAATGGGAACTGCCCGCTGGATGTTTACTAGATAGGAATGACTTTCTGTCCCTAATGGATAAAGTAATCCAAATCTTGGAAAATCCCCACCAAAGAGTAACCTCCTTGGAGAGGGAGACCAACCTTTGGTTTGCTACAATGGGAATCCCGGTGCAAGGGGTTATAGTTACCAATCTAAATGTTATGACTTATCAGGATCTTATTTGTTTATGGCTATCAAAAAAATATACATGGGTATATTATTATGATCGTATCCTTAATTTTTAATCTTGAGGAATGTCGTGTAGTAAGAATGTAACTAAGATTTGAGAAAGGTTAGTCGGTAATGCCTAAGAAGAAACCTTATAATGCGGATACTGCATATGCCTATTATCTTCGTGGGGGTACAAATCCCAAATACGAGGCATTTATGGTGGACGTGCCCAGGATGTCTTATCCTTATGCTAAGAAAGTACTCAAAGGAAGGTGGCTCGAAGCCGAGACTGCCATTCTACGGAGTCCCGAATATTCCTGTGGGTATGCACGAGACGTTATCGGGGGAAGATGGGATGATGCGGAACTCCTTATCCAAACACACCCTAAATGGGCTCGTGTCTATGCACAGACAGTTATCAAGGGACCCTGGAAAGAGGCAGAAACCTTTATCATGCAGGATATTAAGGAAGCACGTCTCTATCGAAAATATGCCTTGAAGAAAGGCGGGTGGGGATTCTACTTAAAAGCCCTTGCTCTTCATTGGGGTTTTTCATTGCTTAACTTTGTGGAAAGGAGAGCCTAATGGCGATGATCCGATTTCAAGAATCATGTGCCACCAATCCTGACAAGTGGGAGTTTTTTGACTCCAAATTGTTCGTGGAAGTCATCTCAATGGGAGGAGGTTGTGAGATTGTGTTGAAAAATGGAAAATCCAGATATTCTCAAGAATTAGCGGATGTCATCCAGGAACGAATTAACCGTGCCCGAAAAGGTTGAACGACTACTTGACACTCTGCTAGCCTTCAAAAAGCAAAAGGGAATTGTGAGGGCAGAGATTGACGATACTGAAATAACTATCGGATATTCTGTCGTTTTTGAGGACATGTCTTTTAAGCAGTTATATTGTCCCCTTCCTAATTATATTCAGGACTATCCCGACCCTGTTTACACTAAAGATTTCTATCGAAAACTGTTTTGTCGATTCTTAACGGATGCTAGGTTTTATCAGTTGTCAACACTACACGGGGTTAGACATGCCTGTCTTAACACGCCGGGTTCTGAAATAGACGTTTCTGTTTTTGAGACTAGAATCTTTTTCTGGTATGCACTTAAAGAAAAAGTAGGTGCATGTTGTGATATCCCCACGAAGCGCCCTGCAGAGGACTTCTTTGATATCTTAGATACAGTTATCTCTGCCAAACATGACATCCGCAATTATCGTTTTTCGGAGCACCCTGAAAAAGTAAATGAAATAGTGATCCGATCATTTGGGATAGCTACCTTAGATTTCTCTGACTGTACAACCTTAAAGAATGCGATTGTCAAAGCTGCCTGTAACGGGGAATAGCTGTGGTTATTATAACTAAATCAGGATTTGAAATTGGGGGACTTCCTAACTTAGAGTTCCTTACTGATCCAAACAAGATCCGATTAAATGCACATACCCCGATAACATATTTAGGAACAAGATGGACGGCAGCCGCAGGTAAAATCCGGTCATTGGATCATTTGCTAGATGCTGCTGCCCTTGCTAACTGGATGAGAAATAATCTCCACAATGATATAGATAGTAACATGGTCGGGTTTCCGCTGGCTTTCTATCTTTGGTTGGCATCCTTGGGTATGGGGCCTATTCATTTTATCAGCCTGCCACCGGCTGTAAAAACTTACATGGACATTATCTGCTTAATTGTCAAAAAAGAATATGATTTTGGCCCGTTTGGGTGCCTTAATTTGACACACCACGAACCCCCTTCAAAAAATAATCCGGGAACTTTTTTAATCTTGTTCCCTGAAGTGTAGTTACAGTAGGCGTTGATACCTCTATTTCTAAAAAGGAGCCGTTCATGGAACCAAAATCTTTCGAAGAATTTAAGTGGGATCTGGAAGAGGATGAGAATATCCCGTTGTTAGAGGATGAATCTTCCCTGGTGTCCTTACTTTTCGAACTCGATGATACCACTATCGGATATCACTGCTAGGAGCAAAAACACATGACAGATTTTTCAGAGATTAGAGGACAAGAACATGCTAAGCGTGCTCTGGAAGTGGCTCTGGCAGGGGGGCATTCGGTTCTTCTGATGGGACCATCCGGATGCGGAAAGACAATGCTGATAGCCGCCGCTGAACGTCCGGGGAACATCAGTAATCAGGAGGGAGCCACCTTGAAGGACCTTGTCCCCTACCTGTCACAGTCACACAAGGGTGCTTCCCTGGTCTTAGCGGAATCCCTTCCTTGCCCCTGTGGGTTCCTGGGGGACCCTAAACATGAATGTACTTGTCAGGATGAATCCATTGAGGCTTTCCGCAGGGAAATCCCTTTCGACCAGTTCGGGATTTACATTGAAGTCCCCGCAGTCAGCTTCCGTGATTTGTCGGACACTCGTCAGGGGGAATCCGGTGATTCCATTTTCAAACGAGTTCTTCGGGCGCGTGAAATCCAGGTGCAGCGGGGGGATATTCTGAATCAGGGGATGACAGCCGCTCAAATGAATGAGCACTGTAAAGTTACTGCTGAGGGGTCCCGCCTTCTTGAAATGTGTGTGGATCGCCTGGGTATATCTGCCAGGGCATACTTCACTATTCTGAAAGTAGCACGGACTATTGCGGACTTGGATGATTCTGCGAACATTCAGTCCGTGCACTTATCGGAGGCCATCCAATACCGACATCGGCATCAGCCCAGGTAAAAGTAATGCTAATAGACATTGTTCTGCAGAGGAAAAAAGGGGATCGCCCTGAACGGTTCCCTAATTTTCCTGGCTTCTATATCTGGGAAGCCCTTAACTACGAAGAGATCCTTGAATCCTGGGGGTATCCGATTGGGCAATATCCAGAAAACATGCCAAATATTCTGGACGGTAGTTACGGGGTAGTGGATTCCCCAGAGCAACTGTTTCACCTTGCGGGCCATGCCTTAATGGGGGATACTCGAAAGTTTATTGTCTGCTTTGTCCCCATTCGGAAAGAGAATCAACCCTATGAAGGTGGTTGGCGCTGGCATAAATGGGGAACCTACTACGGCAGCAAAGACCCCAAACACGAATATCTGTACGATGAGGACGATTCCATACAAGAAGTTTGGCTGTTCAAAATCTTGGAGATTCTTTGATTTATGATCGCTAAATGGCTAACTCCTGAACTAAAAGAGTCCATTTTAAGCCAAATGGACTACAACGAAATTGATGTAGGAATCCGACCCTGGATAGTGCGGTTTAATCAACTAGAAGGAATTGCAACAATTGCAAGCTGTTCCGGGCATTTCGATAGCCGGAAACCTTTCATCACCTTACGAGTGACCAGGGAAAGGCTTATGGAAATCCTGGATAAAGTGGGGGATATTTTAATAACAGATCCTCATCCGGGATTTCTGCTGTGTACAGTGATTGAAGCTACCTTGCCTTTTCACGGGGGGGCTTTTGTTATTTTGGACGGATTTGATACAGAATCTTTTCTGGCCGGAATGAATGCTGTTTTGGGGGTGTTGGAATGTACGATAGTATAATAGATAATAATTTTGCTTTTTTCAAATACATATGCAACGACCTCTCGGAGAGTCAGTTTAATCATTACGTAATAAAAAATCCTTGGCAAGCCTTAGTGTTTTCCTCTGCACGTAAAAGGCTTTCATCTCTACAGTTAGATGGCTGTATCAAAAAACTATCTTCTATGGCCAAAGAAAACTCCAATATTTTTACCATGCTAAACCCCTATCAAAAATCTTGGCTGAGTGCCATACAGGAAAATCATCATGACCCTGGCTTATAAGTTGCCCGTTTGGGCAGAATATGAACACCTCACTGCAAAAGTAAGTGACGAGCAGTTCAATGCTTTTGTGGAACAGCATGCCTCGCAAGCCTTGAGGTATGAACATCTCTGTAGCCGAATGTCAGATGATCAGTTTCGGGCTTGTGTGGAAACTTGCACATTAGGTGCTTTAGAATATCCTCATGCCCGTGCAAGGTTAAATGATGAACTGTTTGATCTCTGCATTAGAAAATGGTCAGGGTGGGCTTTGCGAAATGTATTTATTTGTGTAAGATTGAATGCTGAGCAGTTTGATTATTGTGTCCGGGATTCTCCCTTTACTGCTCTTGTGCACGAACATTCGTGTTCCCGGCTTTCTGAGGATCAGTTTAACTTCTGTGTTATAGGCAACCCTAAATATGCATTGAATTATGAATACATTTGCCGTCGTTTAAATGATGAACAATTTAATATCTGTCTCAAGAAAAGGGTGGTAAACAATGTTCTTAATTATGAACACATTTATAGCAGGTTATCAGATATTCAATTTGATGACTACATCAAGAAACTGGGAATCCCTAATCTGGTAATAAGCAAAATGAACACCTATCAAAGAGCAGCGTTGGTAGAGGAATAGAAAGAGGATACAATATGACATTTGCAGATGCTGTTAATGAGGCGGTGCCTTTGTGCATTGCCGAATTCCAGAAAATAGATCCTGAAACCCGATTACAGAGGTTACAGGAAATTACATCCGGGAACCTAACGGATTTCCTGTGTGCAAAGGGGGATATCCTTCTTTATGGAAGCAGTAACAAAAAGGATCTTCCTGAGATAACAGCCATGTTTGATAACATGGTTAAAGCAATTGCACTGATGTCTTTTTTACCGGGCGGGGTTACGATATTCGGGAGCACTTGGGAATCATGCCCCTAATCACATTGTCAAACGGAAACGTTATTGGGGCCTGCTATGGCGCTCACTCCTTACTTTCATGGATATAAAATAATGATAACAGATTTCCATAATCAATATTTCTTCCTATCTAATTTCTACCTCAGCAATTTTGAATGGCAAGGAATGTCATGGCCCAGTGTGGAACATGCTTTTCAGGCCGCTAAGTGTGCAGACCATTCTGAGTTCTTATCTATTCATGCTGCGCCTACTCCTTCTGTAGCTAAACGACTGGGTAGGCAGTGTGAAATGGTTAAAACCTGGGATTGCATAAAAGTAGATGTCATGAAAGCCTTAGTGTCCGCTAAATTTCGGCACAATCCTAAACTCCTAGTTAAGCTGCTTGCAACCGGAGACGAGGAGTTGGTCGAGGGGAACACCTGGAACGATAGGATATGGGGGAAGGTTTACGATCAAAGAACAAATAGTTGGATTGGTGAAAACCATCTAGGTAATATCTTAATGGAGGTACGGAGGGAACATGGAAGAAAAGACGCCGAAGATTCTAAGGACATTTAAGGTTGATTTCAGCTTGGAGTTTTACCAGAGTTTTATATTCAAGGCCGAAAGTGCGGATGACCTGAAAACTGCCTTGGAGGATGAGGCTAACCTTCTTGACTTCTTGGGGATTTACTCCTTGTCCGAATTGTCAGATGACATGGATATTCATATCCGAAATGTGGATGTATCCCCCACTAAAACAGACTGCTACTTTGTGGACAAAGAGTTTTATTGGGGTGACCAACCCCCGGAATATATCTATGAATGTCATAACCCCCTAGACATTTTACATGCTTTGGATGGGAGTACAGATGCCCAAGATTCTTACTGGAATTCCCAAGAAATGAAAAAGCACCTCGAATCTTTCGGACAGACTATTTTTTCTTTTTAATTCTCTATTCCTCCGTGTAGTCATCATGTGGATAAACCTAGCTGAAAGGAACCTCAAGATGGCTACCACGATAGAGAAAGAAGAGCGGGATATCCAAAACACAACTGCTCGCCTGTATCACGTACAGGCTTTGATTGATGCCCTTGGAAACCCTTCCGAATGGGAATACAAGGGTGAGATGGTGGATCATGACAAGAATCGCACCAAGTGTTCTTGTGGACACCCCATCCGATACGAATTTATCCTGCACCATGCGAACGGGCGGACAGCCCCAATCGGGTCCACCTGTGTAGATCATTACGCAGTAATCCGCCCCGAGGACGCCGCCGCAATGCAGGAAACCCTGAAGAAACACATGGAAAAGCTGGCTGCCTCCAAAAAAGAAGCCAAAAAGCTTCTCCAGGATGCTGAGATTCAGGATCTGGTTGAGGAGGCGGGGGCGCTGAAAAAAGAAATCTGGGCAATGTTCGCCTCTTGGGGGGAAGGATACTTGGAATATTCCAAGTGGAATCTGAAGCGGTCGTATCTACACCACCGTGACCTTAAACCCTACAAACAACACAAGGCCCTGAAGGAGGCCTTGTTATATCAGATCGAACGATTTGGGGTAATCTTGAAGGAAGGAAGAAAGAATATTGCCTAGTCAATATTTGATATTCTTGAATAGCCAAGAAGGGATTATGAATGCCAAGGTGTGTGCCACCTTGGCTAATCTGGATCAAGCAGCTTTCTTGTGGTTTGCGGATTCCGAGTTTGCCCAATCCTGGCGGAATGGTTATTGCCGGGAAGCGAAGGGGGATCTTACTTTGGAGGGGATTACCCAGAGTATCCGGGGTGCTTCCGAAAATGTCATGAGGGTCCACAAGCTTAGACTTCACCCTTTCATTATTCGGATCGTTTGAAAACTATACGAAAATTTATAACAGCATTGAAAGGAGAAATGAATGCCTCAAATTATTAATATCACGTCCCAAGCAGGGGGTACAGGCAAGACCAATGCAGCACTCTATGTGGCTAGAACTTTTAAGGAAGCTGGGGGTGTGGCAGTTATATTGGACTTGAACTTCTCAGGTCCACACTTAGCTGAGACATCTCTGAATATTGACTATCATGCCTGTAAAAAACCGGATGGGGCACTCCTAAACATTTACGAGATGTTTTCAAGAGTTTACATGTCTGGGTTAGGCATCCCAGACCTTAACTTAGACGCGGGCAAAATAAACATAATCGGGTCATCTGTGGACGGGCTTGAATATAATCCGGCTGTCATTTTTGACTACATCCATGAGCCAATTTGGGATAATTTCTTTCGTGACATTCATTCCTATGTTCAACACTTTTCTTTTGTCAAGGGCCACGACTATAACTATGCTATTATTCTGGATCACAATTCAGGATACAATTGCCTAGTCCCCACAACGGAAAACTGGTTACTTGACATGGGACCCACAATTGGTTCCCATATTGTCATGAAAGATAAATACGGTCAGCACTTGAAAGCAATGGATCGGATTAAGAGAGAATACCAGTCCCGATGGGAAACCGCCACTTGTTTTAAAACCCAGAATGTAAAAGATATCCCGAATGAGACATTCTTTTACAGGCTGCTGGAGGAAGCCAAAAACAAGAATAGTGAATTGCTATTTTATATCCGTCCGGATTCACAGTACGTGAACCCTGAGGACTTCATTCTTGAAGGGAACTGGAAGAATTAAAAACAAGATAAGAAAGGATCACAAAATTGAAAACAGAACAGATTAAAACTAAGCTAGAAGAACTTACAGGCGTGAAAGAGAGTAAGTGGAGTCGGGGAAAGAAAGTGATAACCGATGAGGGAAACATTCTCCGAGTGTTTGCGTGTAACCAGGGGGCATGGTTGGTCATTACAGACCCCCAAGATGAGGGATACCTTTCCATTACAGAGAATGGGGAAAACGGGATTCATGTCCTGCATCTGGAGTCCGCTGAAGAACTCAAAGCAGTAGTGGTTAACCCCGACCTGACCACCATTCTTAAAACCGCATCTTGGAAACTTTGGGATGCAGGTACTTTGGATACCTACTTCAAGGAGACGGAGGCTGGTAATTTCGAGTTAGCAGCGGATCTAATGATCCCCCACATGCCCCCCTCTGTGTCAAAACCACAGATAATCAAGTGGCTGCAAGACCATCAAGACACCGGGGAGGACGATAGCTACGATCCCGATCAAGATGTCCTGCCCAAGGATTTTTACTTTGCAGAAATCCATTGGGATGAGGAGGATGAGGATGTCCCGGAAGAACTTGCGTTTAACGGATTCATCATCGTTCTGAAAGCCATATGGGACCGTGAAAAACGATGGAATGATTCCGGGTATGGAAGTTTATTTTCCCCCGTGCTTGAGGAAGAGATGGAATGCTACTTTGCAATTGCGGAAGGACACACGTTTGAGTCTGCCCGTCACTGGCTCCTGGATAATGGGGCTACTGAAAATCTGGAAATCATCGGGTAGACAAGGAATCTTTCAACAGGGCAAAAGCCTTGTTAATGCTCTGACGTGGTATCCCTGTTAATTCGGATATGGCTTCTTTGCTATAGCCTTCAATTAGCAGGGGTACCATTTCTTTTATCTCTTTCTCAAACTTTTTGGATTTGACTTGACGTAAGATATCATCAAGCACAAAATCCGGCTGCTTGACTTTGGTATCCTCAATATAAGTTTCCATTCCCCCGTCGTCATCAGACATGGTATCAAAACCGTACCTTTCATTACTAGAAATGTGATTCTGCTTCTTGTGATAATTCTTTATTACACAATCACAAATCATATAAACATAATGCCCAAACTTAGATTTCTTCTCATCCCACGGGCAAGTACCATTGTTACGAATTAGTATCCCTTTGTAAATTTCCTGTAAGACGTCTTGAGGATCATACCCAGAGGCTGCTACTTGACGGGCGAACCCTTTGTAGAAAAGTTTAGTCACTTCCTTATGGCGACGGGCCAAATCAATTCCTAACTTCTCGACTCGAATATCCAGTTTTGCGGTCTTGGCAGAAGACGCCAGGAATCCTAACAAGTCTAAGGCGGGGTCTGCCTCGACCCGTGCCCATTTACCAAGCCGGAAATATCTATCAAATGTCCAATTTCGTGCTTGGGGATGTCCAGTTACGCGGATCAATAACTGATGTGCATTCTTGAAATGTTGAATATCCGTATCAGATAGACACAGGTCATACCCTTTGCCTTTACCTAAGCATTTAACAGGATATTGCCCATCCTCATATCGGGTGAATATAACTTTGTCTGACATGTTTCTATACCCTCACAGGCATAATCAGGTTGGTTAAGGGACCTTGCACTAAGTGTATAGGGCTTGTGAAATATTCATAGTACAGGTAAACGGGTTCATCTTGTTCAGTGGGTGCCCCCGCTGAAAAGAAGTCCAGTACACTTGAGGCTTCTGTAGCGGACTGTGTATAGAACTCTAAGATGTCTTTTAGATATTGCAAATTGAAAGTCACAGTCTCTGGCGAGTCTACCAGCTTTAGGGTTTCCCCGATTTGGATTTTTGTTTCCCCGAAGGTTAAGAAATTCGCATCTAAGGTGCACCGTGCCCACTCATCCTGGTCGGGCTGCTTAAGTAAAGTGTTACATGCCTGTGTTAATGACTTCAAGTCTACTTCAACTTTAGTTAGGTGTTCCTTTGATTCCGGGCATATTAGGGCATAGTCTGTGTACTCTCGGTCAAGCCGACAGACAAGTCTCTCCTGTGGAAACTCTTTGTGGGCTACGGAAATAAAATTCCCTGAGTAAGAAAGAGATAGCTTTTGCAGATTGTTCTTGTACAGAGAAAAGATAAAGCTAGGAATCATTAAGTCTTGCGAAACTTTGAAATCCGGGGTGCTTAGAATTGCTATCCGGTGTCCGTCCGTGGATACTATCTTCCCACGTTTGGCATCCAGGAAGATAGAGTTTAAAAAACCCCGGGGATCAGAGTAACTACAAGTTCTTGTAAACATCACTAACATTGGAATAGCGGGCAGGGGTACAAAAGAATGAGCATCGGGATGTTCTGGACTATCGGGGTTCACGTAGGTGTAATCATCAATTGCAATACTTACAATGGCACCGTTTTTCTGCTCTGCAAGAATCACAAAAGGATTCAAGGACTGGATACCT
>Ga0172379_10007534_pt1 | contig 14098 bp, 19 predicted proteins | sample GrowelOW334metaG_FD_119756 | JGI IMG/M metagenome (GOLD analysis project Ga0172379, IMG submission 119756) | Groundwater microbial communities from an aquifer near a municipal landfill in Southern Ontario, Canada - Groundwater well OW334 metaG | ecosystem: Environmental > Aquatic > Deep... | reverse complement strand
CATCAATAAAGTTCATCAATTGTCACTATTAGAATGCAATCAAGATGCGCTGGAACTAATGCTCCTGAATGTTGGAATTTTAATGCACACAGCTTTGAAGGCTTGCTTTTTACGTGACTTCCCAAAAAAAATACCTAAGCCATTTGAATGTTCATTTATGTTTTGCCCTACGTGCGGCTGCAATAGATTTTTCAACCCATTGCGTAAGTTTATCGTTATTCTCAAGAATATCCCCAGGAACTTTCCAATAACTCATAGCAACGCGTTTTCCATTTTTATTGACATAGGAAAATGGCTGAGATCCGTTCGCTTTATAATCGGCAAGGTTAACGTCATCTACCTTGAAATATAAAATATCGGCTATGATAAGCGCAAAGAAAATGCCATCTTTATAAAATCCATAACCACCAAACATTTTTCGAAGTTTAATGTTTCTGAAGGACGACAATACATCAAGTATGAAATCTACATATTCAGTATTACTCATAACAAGAACCCCTTCGTCTTCACATTGCTATAATACAATAAGCCCATTCATTTGCAATTTAACACTTCTTTTTAATAAGATCACTGATTGCTTTGGGGCGGCCCATCTTCGTTATTATTATGACGTGGCATCCGCCTTCTTCCGGCGATAGATCATCGCGTCAAAGCTCTTCAAGAGCGAAGACGGATGGTTCCCCCTGCAGGACGTTCTTAGAACTTTTGTGGATGAATTTTTCATGTTTAAAACTATCCAATCCGTAATTGGCAACATTAGTTATGCAGCGGCTTAGCGGTTGTTATCTATCCGCAAAGTGATACAATTATCTTTTTCCAATTAATGTAGCACCAGCCCCGTTAAAATGTAGCAATAATGTAGCTATGAGGTAATTAAATAATGGATAAAATGCAACCTGCATTAAATAAGCTTGAATCTATATGCAAGCGACTAAATATTGCAGCCAGAATTCCTAAAATTTTTCTCCCTATTGTCTGTGAATTTGCATCTGAACTTTTTCGTAATCCCTCATTGAAACCCATTGTTAAAAAAATTAAGCATACGAGAACACAAAAAACAAAATTGCTTAACAAGCTCGAAAAGTTAGCCCTATCTGAATTACGCTTTGCCTATATAAAAATAGAAGCTTACGTAAAGACTAATCTGATTGATGATGCTGAGATTCTCAGATATTTAAGCCATTTTGAAGATCCAAGTAAAATACTCGGTTCAATGCTTGTTCACAATAGATTTTCTATTTTAAGAAGAATTTTGCTAGACCTTCCAGCACTCTCACCAAAGCACATCAACTTTGTACAAGAATTTGGATACCTTATTGAAAGTTCAAAAATAGACGAAGCCTCAATGGTTCCTAAATTTTGTGCATGGGAAAATGAATATTTCAATATTCAGGATCTCGAGAAAACAGCGGATTGGCACAGCTTACATGAAATTGAACTTTTTTTCGAGGCGTTCGACCGTACCGCTCTTCAAGATGCCCTGAATAAACTAAGGGAAAAAAATCAAGACACAAAAAACCTAATTGCTCGCTTTATGAAACTTTCTTTATATGACATCGATTCACCTACAGGTTCAAACCGATATGAAGAAGAACTTTACTTAGAAGAACTCAACGCACATGCACAAAGACTATTCAATAGCATAGAACAAAAATCTTTCCCTGAAAGATCCTCTAAGCCAAAAACACATACTGCACAATACACCTCCTATTCAGGACTGCTTGAAATCGATACCGATAACCCTTTAGAATTTAATCCAAATCTAAATGAAGGAAAATTACTTGAGTTTATGACCAAATGTTACCGCGAAAATAAGCCTCGTCCTACATTTGTAGAAGTTTTTGAAACTCTCTTTTCTGAGGTTTATGAAGAAATATATAAAAACAAATTCAAATTAGGAATTTGTGATAAGCTTGATCCAAAACATATAAAGTGGATTCGGAATATTTATGGTGGAATAAACAGAAAAATAAAGTCATCAAAGAAACCCAATTTACTTCTACCCGACAACAATAAGTTAGTTTTCAGCAATTCTTACAAAATAATCTAAAAAATAATTCCGACTTTTCCGACTCGGATTAAATGCCTTTTTTTATACTTTATTAACAGTTAAATCATAAGTTGTGATTTTGCTAGTTATTTAATTTATAACCAAAAGGGTATTTAATATGGAAACCCGAGTAAGCAACATACAAATAGTTCCAATAAGGCCATGCGAAGGGCTTGTTGGATTCGCAAGTCTTGTTTTCGACAACAGTTTTTATTTAGGCTCTATAGGCATATACACACGTCCAAATGGACAATTTCGATTATCATACCCTACGCGTAAGCTTTCAAATCAAAATCTTCCAGTTTTTCATCCAATCGACAAAGAGATTGCCAATTTAATAGATCAGGCAGTCATTTCAAAATTTGAAGAGGTTATGCAATGCAAATAAAGGAGAATGGCGGCAAATCTCAAAATCAATCAAATGAATTATCGATCGCAGAACACAAAGCCTTGATCAATTTTTTTAAAATATTATTTGAATGGTCACAAAAAGATAAACAATTAAAAAATATTGAAAAATTTACCAAAGGCACAATGTAAAAAAATTATAAGTAAAAAAGGAAAGCCGGTTTAAGGGGCCGGCTCGTTAAGGAATTTAGCTAATGAATTATAGCAAAAACACAAAAATTAACAATCGTGATTTGCAGGCTGAATGTCTTCAATTTATGGCAGAAAGAGGCTTGAATTTTTCTGGCCCGATTCAAGCCGATGATAAAGTACATCGCTTTTCTGCAGACAATAACCAACACAAACCTGATGAATGGTATAAAGCATCTGAGGGACATTCAGACAAGGGAAATCAATACTTAATATGTACCGCTGGCTCATGGAGCTCAGGCGAGCATTGTACCTATCAATCCTGGAAAAATGACAATTCGTTTAGTGCCGAAGACCGAAAAGAGTTCTATGAAATTTCCAAAAAACATCAAGAAGAAACCGAATCACAATTCAAGATCCAACATAACTTAACGGCAAAAGATGCTACTAAAATATGGGAAAATAGCACAACAGAACCGCCCAATGAGGAATGTTTACGTTATGCAAAATTAAAGGGCGTTGACCCGATTGGCGTAAAGTTTGGGTTACATAAAATATTTGGCATGGATAAAGATCCAGTTCCAATAATAATCATAGATTTTAGAAATGCCGCTGGAGAAATAAGAACAATACAATTTATTCATACAACCCCTGGAGATAAAACTTACAAACAATGGTTGGCGGGTGGAGAAAAAAAGGGGAACTTTCACATCATTGGTGAAATTGTTAATGCTACCAAAATTTATGTTGTTGAGGGTTGGGCTACAGGTATTAGTGTGCATATGGCAATTAAAGCCCCTGTTGTTGTGGCGGGAGATGCAGGAAACTTGTTATCTGTAGTTGAAAACATCGGAAACGCATATCCAGTTTCTATCAAACATTATGAGCAATATAACAAAATCGTGATAGCTGGGGATAATGACGAACGTGGGCGAAGAGATGCAATTTCCACCGCAAAAAAATTTAACTGTCTGGTAGTGTTTACTGGCAATGAGGCTTACAAAGATTTCAATGATTTACATCAAGCTTGTGGTTTGGAAGCGGTTAAAAAGCAACTTGCCAATACAACTGTAATTTCATCAGTTCAAGACGATTTAAAAAATTTGGCACATAATTTACTAGAAAAAAGAGACCCATGTGAAGACTTCTCGTTGTCGGGGTTCCCTGAGCCATTATATGCTTATATATCTTCTCTTTGCGAATCAACGGATGCGCATCCCATAATGATAACAAGTTCAGTATTTGCAACTATATCTGGTTTTCTTGGTAAACGCCTATTTATACCAAAGGGAACTTTCTTCGAAGATCTACATACCAATCTCTGGATGCTAAATGTTGCTGATAGCGGCTTATACAAGAGTACTGCATTAAATTCAGGTGCAAATCTTGCAATTGAAAGAGCAAGAGAAATTAACAGCGAAATTAAAATACTGGAAGAGTGTCGGCGCAGAGAAAGCAACAATGATAAAAAAACAAAAATTTGTGAAGATATACTGCGAGTAAGGCAAAGAAATATTCTTTTGCCAAATAAAATGACTGGAGAAGCTTTTATTGAAAGATTAAGCCAACAAGATACTGGTGGCGTTATGTTTTTAAATGAATTTGGGGCATGGCTTCAAAATTTTGAAAAAGGGCACAATAACGATTTTAAGGGGATGCTTACAGAGTTCTACGATGTGCACCCATATGAATATGCAACAAAACAAAATGGCAGTTATATTTTGGAAAAACCATGTTTTTCTATATGTGGCGTTTCTACTTTGACATGGCTAAAAGAAAATCTAAAACCAGGAGATGTTGGGAGTGGCTTTTTTGCAAGATTTCTAATATTTGCTCCACCTGGTCAAAACAAGATCCCCCCAGCTTTCCCTAAAAATCTAACCCCGAATAATATACATGAACAAAAAATTCGAGATATTTTTGAGCGCTTTGATCAGACGACTGATATTTATCGCTTTGGGTTCTCTGTCCAAGCAAAAAAACTTGCAGAGCAGTTATTTCTTGAAATTTTCAAGATTGGAGTGTCTTATAATGATAAATGTCAAAAAATATTAGAACCTTATATTAAGCGTTGGTGGCCATATCTTCTTAAGTTAGCAATGATAATACGCTTTTTCGAAGACCAAAATTCCAAAGAAATAAGCGAATCGTCTCTATTGGCTGCTTTGACATTTCTTCTCCCTGCAATGAAATCTACAGCACAGCTTTTTGAAGGCGCGCTTGGCGAATCTGAAAATCAGACAAAATGTCGCATTGTGTTTGAATTTGTATGTGAAAAGGTTAAAGAAACGGGTTTACCTGTTCAAAGAAAAACCATACAAATGTCTCACAGACTCGCTGGTGGATCTAACGAATATGACTATATATTAAAAACTCTTATCGAATCTGGGCGAATCCAAGAAACACCAAAAAGCAAAAGGGCTGAGTGGGAATATTCGCCAATAGAATGAAAAGTTGAAGAAGTTGAAAAAAGTTGAAAGCCGTTTTCAACTTCCAAATTCATGATTGGTACAGTGTTATATATATATTATTTATATATAGTTGAAAAGTTGAATACAAGTCAGATCAAATTTGGAATATTAAGGAAAGTAAGAAAAAGTTGAAGAGAAAAAGGCGCCCCCTTTCAACTTTTCAACTTCGAATATTTTTGGTGTTCAGTTATTTGATTCAGTCGTGGGTTTGATTGGTTGAAAAACTTTTCAACTTCCTTTCAACTGGCTTTCAACCTTTAAAACAAGAACAAGAAAATGAGTCGGGGCCCCACAACGTGGGGGGACTCAGGACCCCGCAGCCGCCGCAGCCCTTGGCTATGACTTCCCTTTGTTGGAATACCCCTTCTTTTTGAGTTGCAATTTTAGTAGGTGTTGGAGCCGAAAAAATTAGTTATAGCACAAAAAATTGTGATATGTTTAAAGGTTGATTTTAGGGTTATAACTTCTCATGTAATAGCAAGATAAAAGTTGGCTTAGCGATTTGAACTGTGTTATGTTTAAAGTTTTTAGCTGACTCTGGATTGACGGCTTTTGCAGCTAGCTTTGATCTGTCGGTATATTGGTTACGTCCAACTCTAGGCTTATTTGCAGCTCTAACTTTGTTGTGCTGTGCTCTTCTCATACAGGATTGTTTAAATGAATTTTTATTAGATGGTACATAAAGATCTATGATATGTTTAAAGGTTACAAATAAGATTTTTGGAAAGAACTAAATCATGTATCGAATCCGTGATTTGAGCTCAAGCATTTCAGTATCATATTCTCTGAAGTCTCGTATATAAAGAGGTGCTGTATTACGAATGCAAGTAATATCGTCTAATGCTATGTCCCCCCTTGAACACTTGATGGTTTCTACTCCAAACTCGAATAACATTTTAAATTCAGGCTCTCGTTTGCACCAGTCTTTAACAACCTCACGAGTGATGCCACATTTTTCCCAAAATGTCTTTACTAACAAACATTGGCTTTCTCGTGTAAAACTTATAAACTCTCGACCTAATTTAAGTAATTGAGCTTTGCTTAATCCAACCTCTTTGTCTGTACATGTGTTAGTGTACTTATATAAAACATCAGCAACCACCCGAGTTGGCACTTTTTTAGGCGTATCTATTCGAACATTGATTTGCTTCTTATTCTTCAGAGGCGGAGGTGTGCCAAGAAAAGGGTTTACTTGAGAACTGCTTAAATTGTTTGAATTATACGTTGAACTATACATTTAAAACTCCTTCCAATCGTCTACTGTTTTTCCATTTTTTCTCATAACTCGTTTAACAACTCGATTTATCTCAAAATCTTCCCATTTGTTATCATAATCCCTACAACGTTGTCTTAGGGCGTCGTATTTTACTTGCTTCATTCTGGGCGGTTTAGTATGATCATCGCCTCCCATAAGCTTTATCTTTCTTGAATATTTGAGTTCCATCATCCTGTACCGAATTACAGGTCTTAATCTTTGAGTAAAATACCCCAAATTCAAACATTTCCTGCATGCAAACATTCCCTTGACGCAATACAAGATTCTCACTCTTTGAGTACATTTTGGACAATGAAAAAAATAACGGATTCCACCGTAATTACAGGGCTGCTTTTCGATTGGAATCTCGTATGTTCCGCCATTATACTCAACTTTATATCTATCATGTAATAGCGTTGCTTTGAGATTATATGGTGGCATCTCGATTGCAACCTTATTCAAGCACCACTCAAAAGAATCTTTAATCTTAAATTGAGAGAATGCGTCAAGAGTGTCGTAATACGAACAAAGCTTTTTGGATTTATAATTTTTTCGGCTGTCCCATTCGCAACTACCCAGGGCCATAGCACCCCCTTTTTTTATCGAAATACTTAAGGAAACATAAAACTCATTTTGAATTATACCAGAAAAGCTTACTTCAACTCTAAGCCTGTTGGCTTAGCCAAACGATCTATTTGATTATTCATTTCATCAACTTCCCTTAAGAAAGCATTAATTTGTTTACGCTGCGCTTTGGCTCTGAGTGTATACATTCCATGTTTTTCAAGTTTGTAAGCGCCACCATGCATACGACATCTACCGTTCTTCATAGCCCATCCGCCGCAAGGTGCTCCGCCTTTAGTTCTACACTTGGCTCCACATAGTTTAACAGGCATTAGCTACCCCTTTTTGCTTCTTGCCAAGGCGTTCCATGGCATCATCTGCCGATTTAAGTAATTTTAGACCGATACGTTTATCTTTTGGGGAAGCTAAAGCTAGACTATGCATGCCCAGTAAATGTCCAACAATGAATTGTGCACACCATATTCTTTCAAAATCATCCTGAGGGTTTATCTTACGGAATAAATTATATCCACCCTGCAGGTCGTGTTTAGTCAATTTGCCATTGCAGCTTATTAACTTTAGAGCTTGCTCGAAAATCTTTTTGGCTTCTTCTTCTGATTCGGCTGTAAAACCTTCCATAAAAAGCAGCAATGTTTTTGGTATCGGAATGTTGGGAGGTAATATGTTTTTTGGGTCTTGGGCCATACGTTATGACTAAACCTCCTCTCCCTGCAACCCTTGTTTCTTGCTGTTTGCTTTTAAGTTTTTTATGTTTACCACTTGTCCCTGATTTACATTGTACTGAACATTAATTTGTTGCATCCCCTTGTTACGGTAACGATATAGACTGTCGAGAGTGGTTTGGCTGAATGCCAGCAATGGCATTGCCCATCTGGAACTTCCCCCCTGCAACTCTTTTATTCCTTGAATATACGTTGCAATGAATTGAACGGACAGGGCTGCCTCTACGGCGTTTGTTGGTTGAAGGGATTGCATTAATGCTGTAACCATATCGATTTCATCATTTGAAACAAGTTGTTTTGCGGGCCTAAATTCCGAGTCATCTTTTGCGTCGTAATCAGAGATTTCATATGCCGACTTAATTGCTTGTCGTACGATTTGTTTTTGTAAGCTTGGTCCCATGGGATGTGTTGGTTGCGGGTTATTTAAAGAAAAATTTTGTGGTATTGGTAGGCTTATATCAAGTACGCTTTTTTGAACTTGCTTTTGTTTGGACATTTTATTTTTCTCCAATTATTTATATGCGATGTTTATATTGGCCTTCTTGGCTTTGTCTTAATTTTGCAATCATAGCAAATGCTTCTTGCTTCGAAATATTATCCACCTTAAACCCAGATCGTTCAAGAATGAGTTTTTGCTTTGGGGTAATATGATTCCCATACTGTCTACGTTGTTTGTTCTGTCGGGCCATTATCTTGCGAATTTTAATCAATGCATCTGCCTTAGTCATCCAGTGTTTAAAACATTTATTTTCTTCAAGGACTTGAATTTGTGGTTGTGTTGGTGGTTGATGGCTAGCAGCTTCAAGCCAAGGATTTTTTAAATCCGCATAGGTTACTTTCAAATTCTTGCGTGCAAACTTTTCACATATTTGAACACAGCTCTCAATTGTTTCTGGCTTGGTGATAATCTTTTCTATGTCTCCATTTTTGTAAAACACAGTTGCAATAAAACCATTGTCTTGAGACTGAATAACAATCTCATTGTTGCTGTCATCAGCAAGTGAAAATTCATCGTCTCCGATGTCGGTCCAAATAAAATTAAGCGCTGTGCGAACGTGTGCACCAAGAATGTCGAAAGTATGATCAACGTCTTCAAGCGTGCTTATTCTTGGTGTTCTATCTATCTTAGGACGCTCAACTTTTGGCTTTTCAACATCAATGTACTTAGCTTCAGGGATAGCTTTGTTTAAAGATATTACCGTGTTTAAGTTATGGTATTGATCTGTGAAATCCAACACCAAACAGTCTTCTTTTCCTGGATGTTTTCTTAATCCACGTCCTGCCATCTGAATATAAAAACCCTTGGACTTTGTAGGCCGTGCCATAACAATTGCTGCAATGGACGGTTCGTCAAAACCTTCGGTTAAGATGCCACAAGATGTAACGACTTGAATGTTGGCTTTGGAAAAACTGTTTAACACTCTCTTGCGCAAATCTTTATCCATATTGCCCCAAACAGGTTCGGCAATAATTCCTTGGGTGTTGAAAGTTTGTGCCATATCTTGACAGTGTTTTACATCAACACAAAAAACAATAGCCTTGCGTGTTGGACAGTGCTCTTTGAATTTATCGACGATAAACTTGTTACGGTCTTTGGTGTTGACGACTGAAGCAAGTTCATTAACAGCAAAGTCACCCATTCGAGTATGAACTTTGTTTAAGTTAAAGCTGGTTAATATTCTACGCCCAGAAATGGGGGACAGATGTCCAGCCTGGATTAACTCACCTGCTGTTTTTGAATAAACGATCTTATCAAAGAAATCACCCAGCTGCTTTTTATCAGATCGCATTGGGGTTGCCGTTACACCAATCAAAAGCTTTTTGGTTTTACCCCCAAATCCCAGATCTTTTATAATTCTCTGATATGTGCTAGCAGGTGCATGATGGGTTTCATCAATCATCAAAATATCAAAATCATTCTTTTTGAGTTGTTTTAAACATCTTGGTCTACTGCAAGTTTGTGTTGATCCTATGACGATTTGATGATCGTATTCTTTTCGTTCTGCCTTACAGATTCCAATATCTGCCTCAGGCCAATATAATTTGATTTTATCCTGTGCTTGAAGCAGTAACTCTTCACGGTGAGCAACTAATAACACTCTCTTATTAAAATACTTGGCTATAGCTGCCATAACAAATGTCTTACCCGAGGCTGTTGGTAAAACTATCAGTTGATGATGTACCCCATCCTGAAAATCTTTTATTACTGAATTTAAAGCCTCTTCTTGATAATCTCTTAAAATTACTGCCATCTTTTGCCGTTCACTAAAGTATTTCAATTCTACGTCCTAGACGCCTTTTTACGTGTTTTAAGTATACCATTTTTTGAGCATAAAACCAACTAAAAAGCGCATAGAAATCAGTGTTTTCGATACTTTAACTTTGCATTTACTATCGTTTGACAAATATTTATTATTTGTAATAATAAAGACATGGTTATGCGATAATGTAGTGTATTTTAAATGGAGGTCTTATGAAATCAAGAATCAAGTATTTACTAGTATTATTGTTTACGTTAGTTACGTCAGCGCCAACAATCTTTGCAGCCGAACGAGCCCCTGAAGATAGATATCAACATGTATTTTTTGTACCCGAATGTCCTATCTGTTTTGAGGCTTTGACAGCTGACGATACCGTTCAAACTACATGTAGGCACCTTTTTCATCGACGCTGTCTTGATGAAGCGCTAAGAAGAAATAATGTATGTCCTTCATGCAGGCATGACTTTGCGCATCCAGTCGCAGCGCATCCAGTGGTCGCAGTACCTGCGCATCATGCTGCAGCAGTACTGCCAGTAGCTCCTGCTGTCGCAGTAGATCTAGCTCCTCATCCGATTAATCAAGAATTTGTTGATGCTGCTTTACGTGGAAATGAAGCCAGAGTAATTGAACTTCTCGCTGCAGGAATAGATGTAAACTCTGTTGGCCCAAATGGCCAAACTGCCTTGATGCAGGCCGCACAACAGGGTCACATCGACATTGTACAAGATTTACTTGCCGCTGGAGCCGATGTTAATATTGTACAAATACCACCAGCTAGGATTGCTGCAGCTATGAGATTTAGAGTTGGCCTCAATACGGGACCTACCGCTTTGAGTTGTGCTGCTAGTGGTAGTGGCCCCACGGTTACTCAACTTGCCATTGTACGGTTGCTTATTGCAGCTGGTGCTAACGTGAATCATGTTGCCGAAGATCATAACTATAGGAATTCTATATTGATGTCGGCTATCTATATAAGAGTAGCAAATGAAACTATTGCCCCAATTGTGCAAGAACTTCTTGCCGCTGGTGCAGGAGCAACTATTAATGTTGTTAACCAACAGGGGCAAACTGTATTATCTATGGCTGCTGAACAAGGCGACACTGCCGCAGTTCAAGCACTTCTTGCCGCTGGAGCTATTGTAGATCTTGCTGGGCCATGGAGATGTCTCCCACCCTATCGCAAAGGCTCTGCATTGATCGTTTCTGTTGAGAGAGGACATGAAGCGGTTGTGCGATTACTTATTGGTGCTGGTGCAAATGTTAATATTTTTGGCCCGACAGGGAAAACGGTATTGGAGATAACTCAACAAAATCGCAATCAATCGATGGGAAACCAAGTAGAATATAATAAATGGTCTAATATCGAAAGGCTACTTAGACAAGCAGGGGCTATATAGTACTAAAAGCTATTCGTTAAAATAAACTTGGGCTGGTATAGATTCAATATCTACGCCAGCCCTTTTTCTTTTATTTAACTAACTTTTGTTAAATCACTGCATAAAATTTCATAAAAAATTTTAAAATCAATATTTTTCTACTTAAGTCCTACTGAATTTATTTATATTTGAAATGGATCTGCAATGTGGACTTTGACCCGTTTGATAAAGGGTTTTGAATAGGGCAAGCTGGATATGAGGTTATAAGAATATGTAAGGGAATTTGGGGGGGGGTTTTTGTTATGCCAATGCAATTTTATAAAGATACGCCATGGGGAGGAGACGATTTCTCCATGAGTAAGGTTATAGATCAACTTGGAGATGGTCTTATTTCGGAGATGAAGCAACGCAGACAGAGATTAAATCAGCAAAGCGCTATAACGGGTATGTTCCCAGATATGAAAGAATCACAAGTACAATCATTAAGTGTTGCTGATCCGCAGCTTTTAAATGCCTTTGTTGAACATAAGTTGTCTTTGGAACAATCTACACATGAAGTTGCCTTACAGTTAATAACCAAACTGCAAAAAGAAAAGTTAGATTTGATTTATAAATTGGAATCTAATCGTCAAAAATTAGAAACAGAGTTGCAAGAGAAAAAACAACTTGAATCGCAATTGAAGTCTAATCAGTTAGAGATTAAAAAATTTGTTACTGAACAACGTGAATATGAGCAAAAAATTGAAGTTCTGTCTTATTCTGTTCTTGGTTTAAGTGTTTTAGCATTTGGCCTTGTACTGGTAATTATATTTAAACGTAAAAAAACACAAATTAGTTAAGTTATGGGGGCATAGGCATGTCTTGGGCATTTATAATAATTATAATATTGCTGCTAATAATAATTTCCAATCAAAGATGATGGATGTTGCTGTAATTGCAATTGTGGCAAATGCAATCGAAGAGATAACGATTATTTAGAATAAACACAGGGACAATTATGAAAATACAAGATTTTGTTGTTATCGGAATTCTTCTTTGTATTTCCTATCAAATATACGAAATACAAAAGGATTTGACGGTTGATGGCCAGATGCTAGATCATATTTCTGCAGAGCTTTATGCAATTAAAAATAGGTAATGAAAGTTATGATGAAATTTAAAAAATCACTAGCGTTATTTGTCTTTGGCTTAGCTACTCTTCTTGGCATATCTGGATGTGCTGATAATCAACCTGAGCGGCCTGTTTACACGCAAACAGTGCAACCGTCAGCCACCTATAAAAACAACGCATCTTGTGGCTATATACAGCCAATTCAGGGGTATGGGGAAATCAGCAAGACAACAGGCAGAGTGAGAACAAAAGTTGTGTCTGGGCATTGGCGCCATACAAGTAATGGATATAAATACATTAAACCCTATGCAAGAAGTTAAAGGAAAATAATGGAAAACAAGAATTGGCTTATTTTATTGGTAGGTATAATTGCCTGTTACGGTTGTTATGTTTATTTTGTCGTTCGACCAAGACAACATTATGAGATAGAACTTTGGTATGTGATTGGATCTAGAGACCAAGAAAAAAAGGTAAAAGAAATAAAATCAGACATGCGTAAAGATGGATATGATGGCGAGCAAATAGAAAGTATTTTTAGAACAGCTGTTGATATGTGGTACAGAAACAAGTAAACCCACGTTAAGCCTTACGCAAGAAGTTAATTGGAGGATTTAAGATGAATTTTTTAGATATGTCGTTTTTGGATATGACATTTTTTTTCGTGCAAGTTTTTTTTGCTCTTTGTGCGGCCGCTTTAATAATATTTTTGGTGTTAGCTGCTATTTGTGCAGTTGTGGGACTTGCTTATCTTGCTTTTACAATAGTTAAGATTATCTGTGAATCATCCACCCAAGAAGGGACTGCTTTGATAGATAAAAGCGAAAAATCAACGATTAAGATTATGTTTAAGCATTGGTGGAGAAACGATGTTTATTTAATCATTTTTTCGTGTTTGCTTCTTCTTCTCGTTGAGGCTTTGCCAATGGGCTGTATTCTTTTCGAAATCTGTTGGTGGCTACTTTTGTTTATTATTCCGTATATGGTTTTAAGCTTTTTTTATTATGTTTCGCAAGGCGCTGTATCTGAAAAAATAACTGCAACAGAAAACGTAATAAACAATAAAAACGAAGAAGACCCTTTTACTAGCAGATATTACCCTGATTAATCAACAGGCGTAAACGCCCAGTAGTCAGTTTTGTAAAAGCCATTATCACCCTCTTCAACTATAGCAGCTACACGCACAACTTTTTTGCTCTGGTGTAACTCAGGGATATCAGTTGCATACTCTGGAAAATAAATTCGCTCTTTGGAATCAGTAATGGTTAAGAAGTATCCAATTTCATCAAGATCAATAAATCCAGTTACTATTACTTCGTTAAGTTTTCCTAAAATCACAACGGATCCTTTATTCTGAAAATTAAGCTTGGGCTGGAGTAGACATTGAATCTATCCCAGCCCTTTTCTTTGTCTAAACTTAACTAACTCTTGTTAAATTATCACCTAATATTTCATAAAATATAGTTACGGACTGATCAGTCATTTCTTCAGAGCTGGTTAATGTAACCACAGAATTTATTCCAGTTCCAGAAATACCACCAGTAACAGTTGTTGGGCTTCCAACTGCATTGGTTGTACTTTGAGAAATCACGGCTATTGTGCAACTGTCACCAGATGTGGCCCCAGGTGATACTAACAAGTTGGCTTCATAGTAGTTTATTGAATCTACCGTGCTAATAGTTCCCGCTACCATACAAGAAATTTTTACAACGGCTCCCTTTTTCAGTGGAGCT
>Ga0172379_10007533_pt1 | contig 14098 bp, 12 predicted proteins | sample GrowelOW334metaG_FD_119756 | JGI IMG/M metagenome (GOLD analysis project Ga0172379, IMG submission 119756) | Groundwater microbial communities from an aquifer near a municipal landfill in Southern Ontario, Canada - Groundwater well OW334 metaG | ecosystem: Environmental > Aquatic > Deep... | reverse complement strand
GCCTGCGCAGCGGGATGCTGTCCCCCTGGTCGCTCATCGGCTGGGCCATCATCGCGGTCGGGCTCATTCTGCTCGCCGTCATCGTTCAGGCGTCGGGCTTCGGCTACGAATACGCCGGGGGGACGAACCGCTGCTACCGGACCCCGGAATTCAACCCGCTCGGGCAGCCGCGCGCGCACGAGCCGGACCTCCAGACGTGCGAGCAGCGGCGCGTCCGCGTCCAGCTCTGCCGCACGAAGGACCCCCGGCCGGGCGGGCAGCGGGAATTCGCGTGCCAGCTCCAGTCGCTCGTCGAGGTGCCCCCGTTCTACTACGCCGTCGCGCTGCCGTGCGACCAGTGCGACGAGGCGGGCTTCGAGGGGGCGGCGTGCGGTACGGACACGCCGGAGGACCGGCTGCGGCGCGGCTGCGACCCGCGCCTCTCGTTCGGGGCCGCGTGCGCGGCCCCCGGCGCCGCCGAGTACGCCGCGACGTTCGCCCCGGACGCCGCCCCGCTGCTGCCGGACCTCTGGCGGCGGTTCGGCTGCCCGGACCAGTCGGTGCCCGCCGAGGTCGCCGCGCTCCTCGACGGCAGCGCCCCGGGCCCGTTCGCGTTCCTCGCTGACCCCGCCACCGGCGCCGGCCTGTGCTACCAGGGCGCCGGGCCGTACCAGACGTTCGGCGCCTGCCGGGCGGACCCGAGGTGGGCCCTTGTCGCCCAGGCGGGCGGGGCGGCGGGGTGCGTCCGGCGCGCGGCCGCGGACGCCGTCTACGCGACGCAGCCCGCCTGCGCGGCCGCGGCCCAGCGGGCTGCCGGGCGCTGGGTGCGGACGGGGCGCGGCGTCTGCGAGCCGGAGGACCCGCTCGTCCCCTCGCATTTCGCCGGCAGCGACCAGCCGCGGTTCCCGACGCTCGCCGCTTGCTCGACTGCCTAAGGGCGGCCTCGCTCTGGGCGCCGTTTGTTTTGCCCGCCGGCGGCCGGCACGCAATCAACGGAAATGCCGAGCCAGAATTGAATCTGGCCACGAGCTATCCACGCGGCGGTTTCTCTATTATCGGCGCGCCGTTTAGAGGGTTCGCAGACTGGTCCAACATGAACCAAGACTGCCAGATCGACCCCGCCTGGCCCGCCGATGTCAAGATCTACCTTCTGGACTACCTCCGGGCGCGGGCGGAGGCCGAGGTCTTCGCCGCGCTCTGGTCGCCGGGGGTCCGGCCGCCGGGCCCGGCCGACGCGCAGGGCGGCCTCGTGCCAAAAGACGACTGGCGCACGCACCACGGCCTGGTGCCAGAAGACGACTGGCACACGCACCACGGCTGGCTCGGCGGCAGCAATCCGCTTCGGCACGACCCCGTTGTCGACCAGGCCCAGCGCGCGGCCGCCTCCAAGATGGTCGCCGCCTGGGAACGGTTCACGGCCGCCGCGCGCGCCCACGGACTTCACGGATTTCCGTCGAGCATCGATCCCTGGCGGACCGTCTCCCGCTGCTATCTGGCGAACCTTCGCTGATGACACAGCACCCGACCGCGAGAAGACTGCCCGGGCCGGCACGTTTTGTCGTCAGGCGAAGACCATCGCCGGGTCGCACTCGTCAAAGTAGTCCGGCCCCGGCACCTCGCCCTCCTCGAGGGACGGCGGGGGCGGCGCCGGCCAAGCGATCGGGGCGTCGACGGCCAAATTGGCGTGCGCTTCCCACCCGGGCTCATCCCATGCCGGCTCGAGGTCGGCGCCCGGAGGGCTGGTGGCGTCCATCGGGCGGGATCCGGGCAGGGCGCGCAAGTCCGCCGCCCACTGGTTCGGCGGCGCGACGTGCCGGGTCATCTCGGCGATGAGGGCGGCCCCGTCGGGGCGGTCGGCGATCATCGCGGCGATGTCCCAGGCGGCCCGGGGGAGGAAGCGGCCGCCACTCGGCCGGGCGATCAGCGCGCGGATCGCCGGGGCCGGGTCGGGGGGCGGCATGATGTCCACCATCCCGGCGAGCCCGGCGGTGCGCCCCACGAAGTTCCCGTGGAGGTCGAGTGTGCGGGTGTCGCCGAAATAGAGGGCGAGGATGTTCCGGAGGTCGCCCTCGACGTCCTCCAGCCGCGCGGCCCCGAGGTACACCTTCCACGCCAGCAGCTGCCACGTCCAGCAGTTCCAGGCGAAGTCCAGGAACCGGACCCGGCCGGCCGCCTCGTCGCGCCCGGCCCAGTCGACCAAGCCCTGTTCCCTGGGTCGTTCCATGTCCGCCGCCCACGGGATCGGCGGCGCGCCTCGCCGGGTCATCTCGGCGACGAGGGCGGCCCCGTCGGGGCGGCCGGCGATCATCGCGGCGATGTCCCAGGCGGCCGACGGGAGGAAGCGGCCGCCATTCGGCCTGGCGATCAGCGCGCGGATCGCCGGGGCGGGGTCGGGGGGCGGCATGACGTCCGCCATCCCGGCGAGCCCGGCGGTGCGCCCTGCGAAGTTCCCGTGGAGGTCGAGGACGCGGGTGTTGCCGAAGTAGAGGGCGAGGGTGTTCCGGATGTCGCCCTCGACGTCCTCCAGCCGTGCGGCCCCGAGGTACACCTTCCACGCCAGCAGCTGCCACGTCCGGCAGTTCCAGGCGAAGTCCAGGAACCGGACCCGGCCGGCTTCCTCGTCGCGCCCGGCCCAGTCGACCCCGTCGGCCGGGCCCTCTTTCTGGGGCGGCCCCCTAGCTTGTTTTCTGGGCAGCTCCATGCCTGCCGGATTCTATACTTACGGAAGATTCAAAAGAGCTGGTATCGTCAATGGATCGCATTCACGCGATTCGATTCGGCGCTCTTGCCAGATATCGCGGCCACCGCCTGTTTGCGCTCGTTTGCTGCGTCGTAGACAAGGGCCATCGCCGCCGCAACTCGCAAATAAGCCTGCGGCCTAATCTCCATGGCGCGCAATCTCCGGTACATGGCCGACGGGTTCCTGAAGCCGGCCCACCCCTCGGCGGCTCTGCGCACGGGCGGGAATGCTTTGACGGGGAGCCCGTGACCGCGGCTCGCCGCGTAGCGGATGACTGCTGCTAGCGTATCGTTCGCGTCGACGCGTCGAGGTAGGTTCGCTATGGTATAGGTGCCGACGGCAAGATAAATAGTATCGGCACAGATCTCCTCCAGTGCGCCGGGCGTGCTGCTTGTTGGCACGTCTGTGGCTCGGTTTGTCAACGCAGCGAACGCGACCGCGGCCGCCACGCAGAAATCAGCGACTACGCTATCTGCGCTTTGGATTGCGTCCATAGCCACAGCCGGCGCCGTCCGAACAATACCATCGGCCGGGCAGCTTTCGCCAGTTTGCTGGCGCCTGATTGGCCGGCGGGTTCAAATTGAACCGCGCCGCCGGGTATCAACCAGACCGCGATGGACACCCCGGCCGACCCGGTCGAGACCCAGTTCCCCGTCGACCCCGCGTGGCCCGGGCCGGTGGTCGAGGCCGCCCTGGTCTACACCCAGGCGTACGGGGCGGCCTGCGCGATCCAGAACCTCAAGTTCAGCCGGGCCGTGAGCTCGGCCGTGCGGCAGGCCGCCGACGTGTCGATCGGGATCGCCCGTGGCGAGGCCGTCCGCAAGCTCCTCGACGCCTGGGGGGCGCTGAAGGCCGCGCTGGCGGCGGCTGGGCTGCCCCTGCCGGCCGACATGCCGGAGCCATAAAATCCAACCTCACGGGCCCTTAGCTGTCCTCGAGGGCGACCGGCAGGCCGTGCCAGCGCGCCGGCCACTTTTGCCCCCGCCAGCCCGGTGCCCGGCGCAGGGCGACGCCGGGCACCGGCAGGCCGTCCGGGCGCGCCCCGGGGCCGGACGCCCGGACCGGGGCGCAGCGGGCGCCCGCCGCCCCGCACGCGGCGGCCAGCTTCGCCCCGGCGCCGCCCGCCTCGAGCAGCGCCCCGGCCAGGACGCGGGCGGAGCCGGCGGCGCCCCACGGCGCGCCCGCCTCGATCTCGAGGACCCCCACCGCGACGGCCGCCGGGGCCAGCGCGCCGGCCAGCGCCTCCGCCGCCGCGCGCGCGTCCCCCCGCCAGCGGCAGACCGCCGCCGCGTCGGCGCGGAGGTCCGGCCACCGCTCCGCGAACAGGGCGTTCCACGCCGCCCGCGTCCTGGCGGCGAACTCCTGCGGCCCGCACGGCGTCCCGCCCGGGTGGAGCCGGGTGAACACCTCGCAGGCGCCGGCGTAGTTGACCCACGCGTCCTCCGCTTCGCCCCCCAGCTCGCCCTCCTGGACGTTCCCCAGCTCGCTTACCAGCTCGCCCCCCGGCTCGCCCCCCTGGACGCCGCAGGCGGGCCCCGGGTCTGGAAATATAGCCGGGCCTGCCGCGAGCGCGCGCAGCCCGGCCGCGACCGACGCCAGCCCGGCCGGCAGGGCCCTATCCGGACACGGTGCCACCCCGGGCGGAGCCCCCTCCCCCCGTCCGGGCGGAGCCCGGGCCGGGGAAACGGGTCCGCTAGCTTGTGCCATCGCGGGCTGCCACCAATTGGGCCGATAATTCTGCTGAAGATCCCGTATGTGGTGCGAAAACCGCCCGTGGCGCCCCATCTTGACAAGCGATAGCGCGCGGGGCGATAGCGCGCGGTGTGATATCGCACTGGGCGATTCAAATGATACGGCCGCGAATTGAATATGCTGGTTTGACTATCGCATAGGCCAATGGCAGCGCAGCTGGCCGGCTTAGCTGCGGCGCTTGGCCTCGAACGCGACAACCTCGACGGGGACGTCGCGTCGGCCTGGACCGACTTGCTCTGGGTAACGCGTCGCCGCTGGTATTATGATGAGCCGCGCCGGCTCTGGCGGGCCGACACGGTCTGGCTCGACCAGCGCGGGATCCCCTTCAACGTGAATTGGGAATGTGGCAGGATCGATTACGGAAAGTGGAGCTGGTTTACCGTGACCCCCGCCGTGGCCGCCCGCTGGCGGCGGGGGCACGAGAACGGAACCGACGCCCAAGGTGGATCGCTGAGCTACCGAAACAACCACACGCCGCCCATACCAGGGATATATTGTCAGGAGGCGTCTCGCCCGCTGCGCTCCCACCCGCTGCGCACCCACGGGTCGGAGTTCATTGTAGAACTTCTGGGCAAAAGGGGCGGCTTCGGGACCGCGCGGTTCACGGCCCAGGTTGCGGCCCACACCGGCAAACGCCCCGGCGCTATTGCCGCGTTCTGGAAGCCGGCCGAAGGCATCTTCTACCGGTGCCTCGACTGACGACAACGGCCGTGGCCGCGGCCGCAGCCGCGTTTTTGAATCGGCCGTGGGTTGATTCGGCCGCCAGTAGTTACGGTATAAGCATGGCGCTGTTCGCTGCGGTCCGCGGCCTGCGATATACGGAACTCGACGAGTTCATCACGTATGCCGCCCTCACCCGCGACCTGATTTACACAGTGAGCTTCTGGCGCCACCCCGTCGGCCCGGCGCTGGCGTGGTTTATGTTGGTGGAGCAGCGCCGCTGGCTGCGGCTACCGAAACGCCGCACGTTCAGCGAGATCGACCGCCGGCGGTGCCCGTGCGCCGCGCCGGCCGCCGCGCGGCGCCTGTGCCACGAGCTGGGCGCGCGCCCCCCGTTGGATTCACGCCCGTCGGACAAAACGGGGGCGGACCTCGACAAGCGCAGCACCGAGGCATTCCTCATCCTCTACCTCCACAGCCGGGGCGGCGTGTTTGCGGAGGTCCAGCGGCTGGTGCGGCCCGGCGGCCGGGTGCGGCACCCCGGGCTGCTCCAGGCCTTCTACGTGAGGCACGCGGTCCCGCCGATCCAGGCAAGCCAGTCGTGGCACCACGGGGAACGGCCGGCCCCCGATTGGCCCGAGCTCTGCCCTCAGCTCTGGAACCGCAGGAACCAGGCACCGCGGCCGTCCGCGTAGAGGACGTTCGTGGCCTGGCGGGGCCCCTCGGCCGTCCGGACCACGACCGGCTCGGCCCCCGCCGGGACCGCCTCGCCGTGCCGGACCGCGACGTAGCTCCCGCCGTCCGCCCCGGGCAGGCGGTAGACGGCGGCCTGCCGCGCGAAGTCCGTGAAGACCGGCGCCGCCGCCCAAGCCCCGCCACCCGCGGGGGGCGGAACCCAGGCCTCCGGCGGCTGCCACCCGACCATCGGACCGGCGGTCGGCGCGTTTGCGGGGCGGGGCTCCTCGACGGGGACGACCGCGAGCGGGCCGTGCTCGGCCCAGACCTCGATGGTGAGCCGCGCCCGCATCGGCTGGCAGCCGTCGACCAGGCGCACCAGCTCATCCTGGTCGCTGCTCTGCTGGCTGGGATACCCCTCGAGCATCACCCAATGTTTTTCGGCCCCCGCCCGTTCTTCTCTCGCCCGTTCCTCTCCCGGCTGGGCGCCCAGCGCGTGGACCCGGAACCACGCGCGCCCCCGGTGCGGCGGGACGCGCACCGCGCCGGCGAACGCCTCGCACGTCCCGTCCCAGGCCGTGGTGTATGTCGAGGGCGCGCGGTCGTTGCTGAAGCGCATCATCGCTTCGCAGCTCCCCCCGTTCCGGGCGGAGCCCGGGGCACGGTTCACCAGGAGGACGTTCGTGGCCGGCGCCAGCAAGCCGGACGCGTCGGCGACCTCGACCAGCCGGCCGACCGGCGGCGGCATGCGCCCGCGGTGGACCGCGTACGGCGGCCACGCCGCGCCGTCCAGCCGGTAGATCCGCTGGCCGGGCGCGGTCCCGCCGACCGGCACGGCCACGAACCCGGCCAGCTCGTGCCCGGGGGGGGCGGCGTCTTCCGCAGGGCGCCCCTCGGGCGGGGCCGTGGTGGGCGGCGCGAAGCTCTCCTCGGGCCGGAAGTCCGGCACGGGTCCGGGCGATTCGACGCTGATCCCGAAGCGGCCGCGCAGCGGCGGGCAGCCGAAGACCAGCGGGTAGACGCTCCACTCGTCGCACGAGCGGAACGTCTCGCGCGACCACGGGTGGCCGTTGGCGTCGACCGCGATCTCGACCTCGGCCGGGTGCGGCCCGACCCGCACACCGCCGGCGAACGCCTCGCAGATGAATTCGTGGCGGACCATGATGTCTGCCCCAGGGTCGATTCAAACGGGCCGGATTCAAAAGCAGCCCGGCCTTTCTTACGCCCCGATCGCTGGGATCGCGGCCGCCGGGGTCATAGCCGGCGCGTCTTTTGGGTCGTCTTTCCTCGCGCGCACGACGGCCACGACGATGCCCGCGACGGCGGCCAGCAGGACGAGCGCGATGAGGAGCCAGGCCCACCACGGCAGCGCCCACGGGGACGGCCCGGGGGTCGGGCCCGGCGTCGGGCCGGGCGGGTGCGGCGGCGGGGGCACCGGGGAGCAGTCGTCGGAGTGGACGCCGAACTCGGCCGTCTGGGCCGCTGCGTCGAATGAACGAGCCAACACGCTAATATTGCCCGGCACGCTGGTGACACTCGGCACGCTCTGGCCGCCCGGGAGCACGAGGGGGACGGTGCGGACGAGCGTCAGGAAGTCGGCGTCCGACAACCGGCCGACCGGCTGCGCCCGGTAGACGAGCTCGCTCGCCGCGCGGTCGCAGCCCATACTGGTCGGCGGGCCCCACGCCAGCACCGCCTTGGCGCAGGCGGAGTCCGCCACGCGGAACGTGCCGGTGCGCGCGGCCGCGTCCGTGCTGGCCGGGAGGGTCGGCCCGAAGCCCGGCAGGTCGGCCGCCTGGGCGGCGAGCCGGGCGAACTCGTCGTCCGTGACGACGCGGGCCGGGCGCGCGGTGAAGACGCGGGTCGGGCTGGCGGCCGCGTAGTCGCAGCCCGTGTCCGCCGGCGGGCCCCAGGCGAGCGGCACCGGGGCGGCGCAGGCGGCGTCGTCGACGAGGAAGTAGCCCACCGCGGCGGTGGCGTCGACCCTGGTGGGCAACACGCTCTTTCCGCCGATCGTGACGGGCTTCCCGGAGAGGCCCCCCTTGATGTCGTCTTGGCTGGTCGGGGCGGCCGGGACGGCGTGCCACTGGCGCTTGCCGGGGGCGGACGGGAGGCAGCCGTCGTCGACGGGCGGCCCCCACGCGAGGACCGTGCCGCAGGCGCGGTCGGCGACCATGAACCAGCCCTGGTTGACCCCGGGGTAGCACGCGTAGGCCGGGACGCTGCTGTAGCCAGGGATCGCGGCCGGCGCCGCGCCGCAGAACGCCATGAACTCGTCGTCGGAGAGCGCGCTGCCGTCGGGGGCGGTGGCCGTCGCCATCCAGGCGCGCCGCACCGCCGTCGCGTCGCACTTCTCGTCCGACGGGGCGCCCCACGCCGTCCCGGCCGGGTAGCTGGCGCCATCGCTGGCACCGGCGCCGAAACTATTGCTGATGCCCAGCCAGCCACCGTTGGCGTCCGGCCAGCCATTGTTGGCGTCCGGCCAGCCGATGCTCAGCGCCGTGCCGCTCCCGTTCGCTTCGCCGCTCACTTCGCCGCTCGCGCCCTGGGCTCCGCCCGGACTGGGGGCGTCGCCGGGGTCCTGGTATTTCTGGCAGACGGCGCCGAGGTCCGGGATAACGTCGACGCCCGGGGAGCGCAGCGGGCTCGCGAGCCCCGGGGGCGGGGCGGCGCCGGCGGCGTCGAGGAACGCCTCGGCCGGGACGGGGTCGCGCACGGCCCACGTCCGCGTCCGCGAGCCGTCGGGCGCCCGGGCGCTGATCGCCGGGCCGAGCCAGACGGGCGGCACCGCCAGCGCCCCGAAGTTGGCGGCCGGCGGCCGGGAGCAGCGGTCGTCGACCGTCCCGTCGACGAAGAAGTAGCCCACGGGGCCGCCCCGGTCGGTGGTCGTCGTGTGGCTCGTGCACAGCACCGTCTGCGCCCGCGGCTGGCCGGTCGCGGGGTCGACGACGTTCCCGGTGATCTTGAGCGGGACGTTCTCGGCGAGGTATTGCCACTGCTCCTCGGTGACCGCCGGGTCCACGGGGCCGGCCTTGTAGTAGGCCATCATCTGGCCGCCGCGCGAGCCGCACGCCGCCCCCCGCACCGGGGTGGTCCAGCTCGTCGCGGCGCGGCCGGGGCAGCCGGGCTGGGCGGCGGTCGGCCAGACGCGGAACGTCCCGGCCCGCGTGGCCGGGTCGACCGCGAGGGGGGTGTAGGCGGTGCCGTTGATCTGGAGCGTGACGTTCGTCATCTGGTCGGCCGTCGCGGCCGGGTCGACCGGGCGCGCGGTGTAGTCCGACGCGACCCCGGTCGCCTGGTAGAGGGGCGGGAGCGGGGCCTCGACGCAGACCGGGCCGGCCAGCGTGGCGGGGTCCCATTCGAGCCGCGGGCCGCACTTCGCGTCCGGCACGTCGAAGTAGCCGACCTGGGCCGCCTGGTCGACCGCGCTGGGGACGGCGCGGCCGCCCGGCAGCGCGGTCGACACGAGCGGGATCCCCACGGCGTCGGCGATCCAGCTCGGGCGCCAGGCCGCGGCCAGCGCCGGCGTGGCGCCGAGGTTGAGCGGGGCCCTGTATCGCCGGAAGCCCGGGCGCGACGCGAGGCACACCCCGGCGTCGGCGCCCCCCCAGACCGGCGTGCACTTCTTCCCCCCGGAGACGTCCGGGGCGCGCCAGTAGCCGATGTTGCCGGCGGTCGTGTAGTCCGGGAGCAGTGTGAATTGTGTCGACGTTTTCTGACCCGTCACCGGGTCGGTGCTGTCGTACGAGTAGGTCCACGGGTGCCGGGCGGCCGGCTCCACCCCGGAGAGGCAGATCGCGCCGGTGTCGGCCGTCAGCCCCTCGCGCTCGATCGCCCAGGTCCGGGCGGCGAGCGGCCCGAGGCAGCGGTCGCCCTGGCCGACGACGAACGCCTGGTCGTCCCCGCCGTCGGCCCAGCGGAACTGGCAGTTGCCCATGCCTATCTGGCGGGCGAAGACCCCGGCCTGAAGGCGCGGCCGCCAAAACACGACCGGCCGCCTCACTGGCCCGCCCCGCCCGTCTCTGGCGGCCCCCTGCCCCGGGGGCTTCCCCGCGCGTTGAATGCCGCCACCACGCCGGCGGCGGCCAGGGCGACCAGCAGAAGCAGCGCGAGGAGCACGAGGAGAAATGACGGCCGGGCGGCCACTGGCGAGCCCACCCTGGGCGAGCCCACCCTGGTCGCTGTCTCCGTCTGCTCGTTCGCGCCGTTGCCCCGGCAGCCGCCGGGCTGCTGCGGGCACGCCGGGTCGGGGTAGCGGTAGAACACGTAGTATCCGGGGTCGCCGAAGGAGCCGGTCATGGGGTCGGGCGGCACGACCTGGCAGGCCGCCGGCCCGATCTGCCGGCCAGCGACGGTGATCTTGGGGTCCCCGTCGTCCGGCAGGCCCTGGCGCACGGCGCCGGGGTCCGTTTCGCGGCACGTGACCGGCAGGTGCCAGGGGCTGAAATAGTGGTACGCCTCCTGCTTGTAGCTGACACCGGACAGCTGGTCGCACCAGCACGCCGGCGGCACCGGCTCCCCGGGCGGGGCGCCGGGCCGCCCCAGCGGCGTCAGGGTGTTCCCCATCCTATCCCTCCGCGCATTCCGCGCCGCGCATTCAGCGCCGCGCATTCCGCGCCGCGCTACGCGCCGTGCGGTTGGCAGCCGCCGGGCGGCTGCGGGCACGCCGGGTCGGGGTAGCGGTAGTAGATGAGGTAGCCCGAGTCCGGGAACCCGAGCGGGTTCGACGGGAGGCGGACGCAGACGGCCGGCCCGACCGGCCGCCCGTTGGCGACGATCGTGGGCGTGCCGTCGTCTGGGAGGCCCTGGCGCGCGGCGCTCGGGTCCGTCTCGCGGCAGGCGACCGGCACCCCCGCGACGTTGTAGTATCGGTACGCCTGCTGCATGTACGGGACCCCCGTCATCTGGTCGCACCCGCACGCGGCCTGCGGGGCGCCGGGCGGGCCGCCGGGCTCCAGCGTGTTCCCCATCTATCCCCCCGCGCAATCCGCGGCCCGCGCATTCTGCGGCCCGCGCATTTAGTGGTTCGCGCTTGGAAAGCGCCCGGTTGTATACGACAGCCGGCGATGGATATCCCCGGAACAGAGGCCCCGCCGGCGCCCGCCGCGGCGCCCACCCCGCCGGAGCCAGCCGCGGCGCCCACCCCGCCGGAGCCGGCCAAGCCTGCGGCCCCGCCGGAGCCAGCCGTGGCCCCGCCGGAGCCGGCCAAGCCTGCGGCTCCAGTGGGGCCGGCCGCGGCCCCGCCGGATGAGGAGTCCGAGGGAGAGGGGGGCGAAGGAGAGGGGGCCGAAGATGCGGGGGCGATCCAGCCGGTCCCGCGGAACAGCACGTCGTTCCAGGCGTGGATCACGGCGCGGCTCGGGACGCTCTACCGCGACTACGAGCGGGCGGCCGGGGCCGCCCCCGGGGCGGGCGTCGTCGCGCGGGCCGAGGCGGCCGCGCTGCGCTACTACCAGCTGCTGCCGGTCGCCTACCTGAACGTCCCGGGCATCTGCCCGCCGGGCTGCCGCGGGCTGATGCTGTTCCACGATCCGGGCATGGGGAAGACGCGCGTCGCGGCGGCGGCCGTGCTGAGCTCGCCGCGCCCGGCCGTCGTGCTGACGCCCCGGGCGCTCCGCTCGAACTTCGAGCGGACCCTCGCCATGCTCGCCGCGGCGTTCGGGCGGCCGGTCCCGCCCGTCGCGTACGTCTCGCTCGACGCGTACAACATGGCCCGTCAGCTCGAGAAGGCGACCGGCCTGGGCTCCGTTCAGAAGGGGGGAAAGGAGAAGAGCGGGGCGGTGCTGGCCGGCGGGCTCGCCGGGAAGCTGCTCGTCGTGGACGAGGCGCACAACCTGTCGCGCGCGATCGTCGTGGGCGGGCCGGGCGACCCGGCCGACAAGAACGCGCGCCAGTTCTACGACATGGCGATGGCCGCCCCGGACCTGCGCGTCCTGCTGATGACGGGCACCCCGCTCGCGAAGGACCCGTTCGAGCTGGTGCCGCTCGCGAACCTCTGCGCCGGCGAGGAGGTGCTGCCGGCCGACTACGAGACGTTCTCGCGGCTCTACGTCGACCGGGAGCGCGGCCTCGTCCGCAACCGCTCGCGCCTCGCGAACCGGCTCGTCGGCCTCGTATCCTGGGCGTCCCTCCGCCTCCCGACGGAGCCCTCGCGAGCTCCTACGGAGCTCGCTGCTCGCCTCACTCGCTCGGCCCTACGGGCCTCGCCTCGTGTCGGCTCGCCGCTGGGAGGTCAGGAAACCATGCGAGACGCCCTATCTCCCGAGGCGTCCGCGAGCCGAAGCGAGGCGACCGCCGTAGGCATGGGGCGAGCCGACGGCGAGCAGGCCGCCGCAAGGCGGCCGCGAGATGACGGCTGGTTCCCCGAGGTGCTGCCGACCCGGGTCGAGCGGCTGGAGATGACGGCGCCGCAGTACCGGCGCTACCTCGACGCGCGCTCGCGCGAGGAGGCGGAGTCCAGCCCGAGCGGCCCGCTCGGGCAGGGCCCGCGCGAGCCGCGCCGCGTCGCCCTCCAGCTGCCCGGCTCGGCCCGGGCGACGTCGACGTACAACGTGCGGAGCCGCGGCGTCTCGAACTTCATGCCGCCGGACGGGCTGTTCGCCGAGGACCCGTGGGCGCTCCCGGCCGGCGCGTTCACGCGCGAGGCGTCGCCGAAGATGTGGCGGGCGGCCGACATCGTGGAGCAGGCCGGCGGCCCGGGCATCGTGTACAGCGGCTTCGTCGTGATGGGGGTCGCGCCGCTCGCGCGCTACCTCGAGGGGCGCGGCTACGCCCGCTGGAACCCGGCCGCCGCGATGGCCGCGTGGCGGGCCGCGCACCGCCGCGGCGATCGATCAAAACCTATCGCAGAGGTGCCGGCATCTTCCGCGGCAGCTTCCGAGGACCGCCCAGAAGAATTGGTCGCGGACATACCCGACGTCGTCGAGACAACCAAGGAAACCCATTCCGGCACATCGCCGACCGGTGGAGCGGCCTTGCCCGAACAGGGGGGAGCGCGGTCGGCGAAGCCGCGGTCGGCGAAGCCGCGGTCGGCGAAGCCGCTGTCGGCGAAGCCGCTGTCGGCGGCCGAGATGCGGGCCGCCGCGCTCGCCCGGCTCGAGCGGGAGCGGGCGGACGGGCGGGCGCAGGTCGACGCCGCGCTCGCGACCGTCGGGATCGGGCCCGCTGCCGCGGGCCCGGGGGGCGGGCCCGCGGCCGCGGGCCCCTCCCCCGGCCGGGCGCCGCCCGGGCCGCGCCCGGCCCGGCGCTACGCGATGATCTACGGCGAGGTCCCGCTCGAGGAGCGCGACGCGATCCGCGAGCTGTTCAACTCGCCGGCGAACGCGCGGGGCGAGCTGCTGAAGGCCGTCCTCCTCTCGCAGGCGTCGGCGGAGGGGCTGGACCTCCACTTCGGGCGGTTCGCCGTCCTCCTCGAGCCGTACTGGGACCGGTCGCGCGCGCGCCAGGTCATCATGCGCGTCGTCCGCGTCGGCTCGCACGACGGGCTCCCGCGGGCCGACCGCGACGTCCAGCCGTACGAGCTGATCGCCACGGCGAACGAGGCCGTCCGCGCCGAGCTCACCCGCGCCGCCCTCGCCGCCCGGGCGGAGCCGGGGGCCGACCCGGCCGACGGCGCCGACCCCGAGGCGGCCCTGGCCGCCCGCGGCTCGGCGCGGGCCGTTCTCGAGCGCGAGTCGGTCGACGAGCGGCTGGCCCGCGTCGCCGAGCGGCGCGACCGCGTCTGCGAGGAGTTCCGCGGGCTCCTCCGCGAGGTGGCGGTCGAGTGCGCGCTGTTCGGCTACGGGCGCTGCCACGCCTGCGCCCCGACCGGCGAGCCGCTGTTCACCGGCGACCCGGCCGGCGACGCCCGCGCCCCGGACCCCTGCCGGCCCCCGGCCGCCCGCGCCGTCCGGGCGCGGCGCGTCCGGTTCCGCGGGCGCGAGTTCCGCGTCCGGCGCGACCCCGGCCTGCCGCTCGGCTGGGAGGTCCTCGTCCCCGGGGGCGGGGCGCTCGTCGCGGCCGACCCCGGCGACCCGGACGTCGTCGCCCTCGCCGCCGCGCTGGCCAAAAGCGGGGCCGCGGCCTAGTTGTCTCGCCGCGCCTCGGCGAGCAGATCACGGAGATGCTGCGCGGCGTCCTCGTCCGCATCCGGCCCGTCTTCCGCAATCTCCCCATCCGCCTCTCCGGGCTCCGCCCCGGGCTCCGCCCCGGGCTCCGCTTCGGGCTCCGCCCGGACGCCTGCGGCGGCCTGGGGGGGAGCTGCGAAAGCAACGGGGGGAGGGGCGGGCGCTGGTTCGGGCGCTGGTTCGGGCT
>Ga0172379_10007532_pt1 | contig 14100 bp, 18 predicted proteins | sample GrowelOW334metaG_FD_119756 | JGI IMG/M metagenome (GOLD analysis project Ga0172379, IMG submission 119756) | Groundwater microbial communities from an aquifer near a municipal landfill in Southern Ontario, Canada - Groundwater well OW334 metaG | ecosystem: Environmental > Aquatic > Deep... | reverse complement strand
TCGAAGATGGGTGTGATCGGCTTCGTTCGCGGGCTGGCCAACGACGTGGCGGATTCGGGCATCACCGTGAACGCCGTGCTGCCTGCGATTACCAACACGCGCCTTACCCAGGACATGCCTGAAGAGGTCAAGCGCCAGACCTGGCAGCAACAGGCGATCAAGCGCTTTGCCGAGCCCAGCGATATCGCCGGCGCTGTGTGCTTCCTGTCGAGCGACGATGCGGCCTTCATCACGGGGCAGGCGGTTCCGGTCGACGGCGGCCAATACAAGATCTCGTAAGCGGCCACTCCGGCCCATCTCCAACCTTGCACGCTACCGAGCGGCCGTTGCGACAGCGGCCCAGCGGTGGCGCCACCAGGATACGACGCCATGCCATTCGGCAAGATCGACACGCATCAGCATTTCTTTCCGCAGACCTATATCAACGCCGTCGGCATGGACGTGCTCGCCGCACAGATGCCGAACAAGCGCGCGCCCGACTGGTCGCCGGAAAAGGCGATCGCGATGATGGACGAAGCGGGGATCGCGGAAGGCATATTGTCGGTCTCGTCGGTGCCGCACGTCGCCGACCCAATCCGCGTCGCCCGCGACTGCAACGATGCCGCCGCCACGCTGCGCCAAATTCATCCGGGCCGGTTCGGCGCCTTTGCCAGCCTGCCGCTGCCCGATATCGACGCCAGCCTCGCCGAAGCAACCTACGCGCTGGACGCGCTGAAGGCCGACGGCTTCATCCTGTTCACCAGCTATGACGGCGCCTATCTGGGCGACGACCGGTTCACGCCGCTGTGGGAAGAACTGGACCAGCGCCGTGCGGTGGTGCTGATCCATCCCAACGAGCCGAGCTACGCCTTACCCGCGGTTGCGCCGGCATCGGTGCTGGAATTCCCGTTCGAGACGACGCGCACCGCCACCAGTCTGATCCTCGCGGGCGTGCTCACGCGCTTCCCGGCGATCCGCTTCATCCTCTCCCATGCCGGGGGGGCGCTGCCCTATTTGTTCCCCCGCGTCGCGCTGTCGCTGAACATGATGCCCGGCGTGATCGAACGGGTGGGCGATCCGGCGGCGGCGTTTCGAGCCTTCTATTACGACACGGCGCTGGCGGCCGGCGCGCCGACTTTTGCCGCGCTGGGGCAGATCGCCGATCCGTCGCACATCCTGTTCGGGACCGATTTCCCGATGGCACCGGATTTCGGGCTCAGGACGTTTGCGTCCGCGCTGGAGGCGATGGACGTGCCCGGCCTCTCCCGGTCCGCCATCTATCGCGACAATGCCGCCGTCCTGCTCGGTCGGCCGCGTTGAGCAGCCGGCAGCAACTATTCGAATTCATCGATCGTTTCCTTCGATCTTATTCGGCTGTTTCGGCAGATCGACTGCGCCCAGTACCGCCTTGCACCGCCGGGCTGCGGCACAGGTGGAAAGGAACGCGACATGGCTTATCTCGATCTTGCATTTGACCTCCCCCGCGCCGCACTGGCAGCCACCGGCGTAGTGCCGCGCCACGATGTGGTGTCGCACGTCGCTCCGCTGGAGCGCCAGGTCGTGCAACTCGCCCGGCTTGACGGCCGCGCCAGCCTGCGTGCGCCCGGTCGGCTGGACACCGTGCTGGGCTGGCTGTTCGGAGGAAAGCGCGCCAATCCCCTCGCCGATGCTCGGCTGGAGGCACTGCGCCGCTACGCCGTAATGTATCGCCTGAAGGGTGATGCGTTGCCGCAGGCGGAAACCGAGCTGTTGCTGGGTGCAGGGTTCGTGCGCGAGGCCATCGACGAAATCCGCCAGCTTGTCCGCAACGCCGCGCGCGTCGCCGCCTGACCCGCCCGCCCTGGAGAACCGAAATGACGACCTTCAGCCTCCGTAGCGGCGCGCACCACGCGGCGAAGCGCCAGTCGAGTAATCCTGTGCACCTGCTGATCCGTGGGTTCTATGCCCTGGCGGGCGTCGCGGCGCTTGCGTCGCTCTATTCACGGCTGCTGGTTTTGCTGTCGGACCCGATCTTTTCCGCGATCGTGACGCTGGTCCTGATGATGGCGTTCATGCTGGTGGCCATGCCGCGCGTGCGCCGGCCATGACCTGGCTCCCGCTATTCCTGATCCTGTGCGGCTTCACGCCCTCTCAGGCATCGCAGATCGCAACGACGCTGGAGGTGATCGACCAGACCGGCGCCTTCTGCCCCGGCAAAGGCGATTGATGCCGCCGTGCGGCTACGGTTCCTGCTGGGTCCGCAGCCGCTCGATCAGCCACGCGGCGGCCGGTCCCGGCGGCGTATCGCTGCGGTGGATCGCGTGCATCGTATAGTCGCCCGGCGGCGCATCGGGCATGTCGAGGATCACCAGGCGCCCTGCTGCCAGATCCTCGCGCACCATCGGTTCGGGCATATAGCCCCAGCCGATGCCGGCATTGAGCAGCATGTGCTTGGACGACACATCGGCCAGCCGCCACGTCTGGCTGCTCATGACCGCGAAGTCCTTGCCCTCGGTCAGCGGCGAACGGTCGGTCAGCACCAGCTGGATATGGGCGCGCCCGGCCCCGGGCTGGGTGCGTCCGGCCAGCGCCAGCGGGTGGTCCTTCGCCGCGACCGGCACCAGCCGCACCGCGCCGATCGCAATCCGGTCGATCCCGCCCATCGTATCCAGCGGACCGCTGACGCCGATGCTCGCGCGGCGATCCATCACCCGCTGCGTCACCGCGCCCAGCGTTTCGACCGACAGATGCAGCGAAACCGTGGGGAAGGTCTGGAAGAACGCTGTCAGCGCATCGACCACCCGCGCCTGCGGCAGGAAGGTGTCGAGCACCAAGTGGAGTTCGGATTCCAGGCCCTGCAGCAGCCCCATGGTCTTGGCGCGCAGCGAGTCGATCCCGCTCGCGACCATCCGCGCCTCGCCGACGATCATCCGGCCCGCGTCGGTCAGTTGCGGCTTGCGCGTGCCTTCCCGATCGAACAGCCGGACCCCCAGCTGTGCCTCCAGATTGGCGATTGTGTAGCTGATCACCGATGTTGCGCGGTTCAGCTTGCGCGCGGCGGCGGCGAAGCTGCCGGTTTCCACCACGGTCACCAGTACGCGCAGTTGGTCGAGCGTTGGGGTACCGGGATCCGACATCATCGCATGTCCTTGGGTAATGACCCGGCAAGCCCTCGCCGGTCACCTCTTCATACCGAGTTGATCGAACAGTTCGATCGAAAATTGACCAGTTTTGGCGAACCATCTCGCCGCGTACATCCGTGCCATCGCAGTGTGTTTCCTGGGCGTCGGTCAACCGTCACCCGTCCGAAATGCCCGGCAAGGAGATTATGATGACGCTTTCGTCCCATACCGGCCCCGTTGAACAAATGATCCTGCCGGCCACCCGTGACCTTGGCGATTTCGAAGTGCGTCGGGCACTGCCTTCGGCAAAACGCAGGATGGTGGGGCCCTTCGTGTTCCTGGATAGCTTTGGACCCGTCGTGCTCGCGCCGGGGCAAGGTCTCGACACGCGTCCGCATCCTCATATCGGCCTGAGCACGCTTACCTACCTGATCACGGGAGAAAACGATCATCGCGACAGCGAAGGGCATTTTCAGACCATCCGACCCGGCGAGGTGAACTTGATGACCGCAGGGAACGGCATCGTCCACTCCGAGCGCAGCGGGCCTGGAAGCCGGAGCCGGGAGGAGACGCTGTTTGGTTTCCAAGCTTGGCTGGGCTTGCCGCAGGCGCTAGAAGAAAGTCCCCCGTCTTTCCAGCACGTGGCGGCCGGCGACGTCCCGATTCTTTCCGACCGTGGCGTCGACATGCGGCTGCTGGCGGGCACATTCGGCGGGCGAACCTCGCCGACCAAGCTGTTTTCAGACACTCTGTATGCGGACGTCGTGCTGGAAGCGGGTAGCCGCTTTCCAATTCACAGCGCCCACGTCGAACGCGCCGTCTATATTGTCGAGGGCGGTGTCGAGGTTGAGGGGCAGATCGGCATCTTCTGCAAAGACGAACTGGTCGTTTTCCGCCCAGGCAGTGAAATCATCGTCCGAGCCGATGGCCCGACGCGTTTTATGTTGATGGGCGGCGAACCGCTGGACGGCCCCCGTCACATCTTCTGGAACTTCGTGTCGAGCCGGCAGGACCGCATCGACCAAGCGGCCCTCGATTGGCAGGAGCGCCGTTTTCCGGGTGTTCCGGGGGACGAAACCGAATTCATCCCCCTTCCCGGGTCAGCGATCCCGCATCTGGCTCATTGACCCTTTCAACCCAACATTTTTCAACCCTGACTGAAGGATACTCCCATGACGAAACTGCTTCATATCGATTCCAGCATTCTCGGCGGCTATTCGGTCAGCCGTCAGCTTTCGGCCGAGGCGGTTACCCAGCTGACCGCCGGTCGCAGCGATATGGAGGTCAGCTATCGTGACGTGGCTGCCAACCCGATCCCGCATCTGTCAGGCGGCTATCTCGCCGCGTTGCAGAGCGCCGAGGCCGACCGGACGCCTGAGCTCGAGGCCGATATCGCGCTGGGTGCCGAAGTGCTGGAAGAGTTCATCGCCGCCGACATCGTCGTGATCGGTGCTGGCCTCTATAATTTCGGTATTCCCAGCCAGCTCAAGGCATGGATCGACCGCGTCCTCGTCGCCGGCAAAACCTTCAGCTATGTCGATGGGAAGCCGACCGGGTTGGTTCCCGGCAAGCGTATCATCCTGACGGTGGCACGCGGCGGGTTTTACGGCAGCGAGTCGCCGATCGCCTCCTTCGAGCATACAGAGACCTATTTGAAGACCGCCTTCGCCTTTATCGGCCTGAACGCCGAGGCGATCGTTGCGGAAGGCATCGCCGTAGGACCGGACCAGCGCGCCGCCGCGGTTGAGGCAGCACAGGCGCAGATCGCAGCGCTGCACGCCTGACCTCCCTCTCGGCAAGCGGATATACGGTATGCCTTGTGGCTCGTGCGGTATTGCCCTTCGCACGAGCCATGTCTGCGTCAGCCAGCCTTCGTCACCTGCCACCCACACACCATTTCACGTCAGGAACGCTTAACCGATGTCTGTACCCCACAGCTTGCTCGCGCCTGTCGCGCTGGGCCGTTACACGCTCGCCAACCGGATGGTCATGGCACCGCTCACACGAGGCCGTGCAGGCGATGGCGATGCGCCGACCGCGTTGGCCGCGACCTATTATCGCCAGCGCGCCAGCGCCGGATTGATCATTTCCGAAGGGTCGCAGATCTCGGCGCAGGGCAAGGGCTATATGCGCACGCCCGGAATCTTCACCGCCCCGCAGATCGAAGGGTGGCGGCACGTGACCGATGCGGTGCATGCTGCGGGCGGGCGGATTTTCCTGCAACTCTGGCACGTAGGTCGGCTGTCGCATTCGGTCGTCCAGGCCAATGGAAGCCTCCCGGTCGCGCCGTCGGCCATCGCGCCCGAGGGCGAGATTTTCACCATCGAGGGCATGAAACCCTATGAGACGCCCCATGCGCTTAGTGTTGCTGAGATTGCGGCGATCGTGGGCGATTTTGCGCGCGGTGCCCAAAATGCGTTGCAGGCAGGGTTCGACGGCATCGAGATTCACGGCGCCAATGGCTATCTGATCGACCAGTTTCTGCGTGATGGCGTCAATCGTCGCACCGATGGTTATGGCGGGTCGATCGAAAACCGGCTGCGCTTTCTGCGTGAAGTGACCGAAGCCGTGGTTGCGGTGTGCGGGGCGGACCGTGTCGGCGTGCGCCTCTCCCCGATCGTCGGCTTCGGCTCGATGCACGACAGCGATCCGCAGGCGACATTCGATGCCGCTGCCGGAATGCTGAGCGGCTATGGTCTGGCCTATCTGCACGGCGTCGAGATGGGCGACCTGCCCTTTGATTTCGGGCAGTTCCGGCGCGCTTTCAGCGGCCTCTACATCGCCAATGGTGGCTATGATGCAGAGCGTGCCGAAACCGCCGTGGCCAGCGCCGCCGCCGATCTTGTCTCCTTCGGCACCAAGTTCCTTGCCAACCCCGATCTGGTCGAACGCTTTCGGCAGGGTGCCCCGCTCAACCAGCCGGACGTCGCGACTTTCTACCAGGGCGAGGAGCGCGGCTACACCGATTACCCGACGCTGGACGCGGGTGCCGCGTGACCGACGGATGAACGGCCGCCTGCCACCGACGCGCATCGGGATCGCGGGCCACGCTTGTCCGACGCGCGACCCTCTTCCAGGGCGTAGGGCATGTTTCCGGCAATCGCCACGCCCGGGATGCCATCAGCTGACACGGCGCCGGCGCAATGAAGGGCGCAACCGCTATCGAGGATTCTTCAGGCTAGGTTCGTTACGCGATGCCGGTCGCCCATATCCTGCGCAAGGCGTTCAGCTTTGCATCGTTGAACTGTTTGACGACACGGGCGTCGGGCGAGCCGTTATCGAAGCCATGGAATGCGCCGGGCACGACCAGCAACTCGGTCGGTACGCCGACGCCGATGAGCCGGCGGGCATATTCCATGTCCTCTTCCACGAAGAGATCCAGCGCTCCGACGCAGATGAAGGCAGGCGGCAGACCAGACAGGTCGCGGACCCGCGCGGGAACTGCCGCAGCGGGAACCTTCGCGGTTCCCGGCGTCTGACCCAGAAACGCACCCCAGCCGAAGCGATTGGCTGCAGGTGTCCAGATGATCTGACCGACTGTCGCAGGCACCGGACGGCTGCTGCCTGTCCGGTCATCGAGCATGGGATAGACCAGCAACTGGAAGGCGAGCCTGAACTCGCCGCGATCACGCGCCGCCAAGGCCAGCAATGCGGCATGGCCGCCACCGGCACTCTCGCCCATCACCGCGATCCGCTGCGGATCGGCACCCAGCAGGGCGGCATTGGCGAACAACCAGCGCAGTCCGGCGTAGTTATCCTCGATCGCTCCCTGATACCCAACCTCGGGCGCAAGACGATAGTCGACGGTCACGATGACGCAGTCGAGCGCCGCAGCCATCGCCTGCAACCGGGGCACGTCGTTCGCGGCGGTGCCAACGACGAAACCGCCACCATGCGTGTGCAGGATCGCGGGACGCGCGGTACCGGCACGCGCATTGATGACATAGATGACGACATCTGGCGCACTGCGGCCGCCGGGGATCGACCGACGATCCACCGGAACACCGGCCTCGAAAGCGGAAACCTTGCCACCCGCTGCCCGAACGGACGGGAGCGTGGCAGTCGACAGCGCTGACAGCATGGTGGTTATTGGTGCGGCTTCGCGCGCCGCGGCGCGCAGTTGAGGGTCCACGAGGGAAAGATCGACAACTCGCGGTGTCGGGGCCTGCGCCATGCCAGCGGAATGGGGGAGGCTCGCGGCCGCCAGACCGGCAAGGCCATTGATGGCGAGATCGCGCCTGGTCAGATCGAACATCATTCTTCACTCCTACCGTCTCGAGGGATTGCCATGGTGCGTGACCGGTCGGCGATGTCGCACTCGATTGCTGGAAGCGCGCTACGAACGACCGAATAGGGTGAAGCCCGCCGCACCGTGTGGAACGGCGGCCTTCAGGACATCAGTGATGGACCTGCCCGTTCAACCGCTCCAGCATCGTCGCAAAGCCGTCGCGCTCGGCGAAACGCAACGGGTGGACGCGCTGTACCAGAATTTCCTCTGGTGTGGGTGTCTGGCCGAACAGTGCCAGCACCTCGTCGGCAAAGGCCTCCAGCGGAAGATAGCCCTCGCGCGTGGACTGGCCCGGCGTGAGGTCGGTCTGGACTGCCGGCGGCACGAGTTCGATGACTTCGACCCGTCCCGCCAATGCCGCGCGCAAGGCTATCGTATAGGAATGTAGCGCCGCTTTCGTCGCCGAATAGGTCGGCGTCGCGACAAGCGGCACGAACGCCAGACCGGACGTCACATTGACGACCACGCCGTCACTGCGCGCGACAAGATGGTCGATCAGCGCGTTGGTCAGGCGGATCGGGCCCAGCAGATTGCTGCTGATCGTCGCCTCCGCATCGGTGAGATCACGGGACGAATCCAGCGCCTCGACGCGCATGATCCCGGCATTGTTTACCAGCACGTTGAGCGCCGGAAAGCGCGCTGTCACCTGGGCGGCGAATGTCTGAATGGCTGCGGGATCATCGATATTGAGCGTCATCGTGTGGATATTCGCCCGCCCCGATGCCACCGCGTCCAGCGCCGCCTGGCGTCGCCCGGCGATGACGACCGTGTTGCCCATATCGTGGAAGCGATGGGCCAGCGCCTCCCCGATTCCCGATCCGCCACCGGTGATGAGGATGGTGTTGCCTGTGGGTTTCATGACGGTGCTTTCAGTCTGGCGGGTCAGCCCGCCTTGCGGGCGTTGATCGCGATGTTGATCTTGACGGCGGCCGCCACCGTATCGGGGCTAGCGAACTGGCCCTGGCCGATGCCGAACCAGGGGCGGTCGATCGTCAGCGTCCAGCGCATCTGCGCGGCATTGCCGTTGATCGCGAGTTGAAACGGAAGCGCGACCGGGCGTGCAACGCCCCGGATCGTCAGCGTGCCGAGCGCCTGATAGCGGTTGCCACCGAGGCTCTTGAAGGATTTCGACACAAACGTCGCGCGCGGAAAGACCTTCACGTTGAACCAGTCCGGCGTGGGTAGCGATTCGTCGCGGGTGGCGTCGCCGGTGGCGACAGAGGCGATGTCGATCACGGCGGTGACGCTCGATCCGGCCAGATTAGCGGGGTCGAACGCGATCCGCGCGTCGAAACGGCGGAAACTGCCGTTGATCGGCTGTCCGTTCATGCTGGCGACGAAGGTCACCTGCGAGCTTGCCTTGTCGATCGTCCATGCCGGCGCGGGGGCGGCGACCGCCGGAGCCGCGATCAGTACGAGCGCGGCAAGAGGGGCGTAACGCATAGGTTCAACTTTCCTGTGATGGGAGGGGCGTGCTGCGAAGGCCGGGCACGATCCTGCCCAGAACGCCGTCGCGGGCGATGAACTGGTGCTTGAGCGCTGCGGCGACGTGCAGCGCGATCAGCGCAACCCCGCCAAGCGCCATGTAGAAGTGAAGACCTCCACCGATCGCCTAGACCTGCGCCTTGCCGGCTGCATCGAGCGTATGGAGAAATCCGATATGCGGCCACGGCACGGTTTTCCACAACAGCGTCGGGATGTTGTATGCACTGACCGACACCATCGCCCAACCGGTCAACGGCATCCCGATCATCAGGCCGTAGAACAGCCAGTGCGTTGTACCGGCCGCGCGCCGTTCCCACGTCTTCATGGATATCAGCAACGGCGGCGGGGGATTGAGCATGCGCCAGCCGAGCCGCGCGACGCTGAGCAACAACACGGTGATGCCGATCGACTTGTGCAACTGGAACATGTCGAACTGCGCCAGGCCCTTCAGGTAACCCATCCGCCAGCCGAGCAGCAGATTGGCCAGAATTAGCGCCGCGATCGCCCAGTGGAGCAGGATCGCGATGGCGGAATAGCGTGTGCGCATAAGAAGGGCTTTCGGAAGGAGCCACCCGGTGCGCCGCGCGCGACGCACTGGGGAGCGGGGGCAGTCGTCAGTTCTTGCGTTCGAACGCGGCGCTGATCGTGATTGTCGTGTCGTCGCTGACCAGCGGTGCGTATTTGCTGACGCCGAAATCGGTCCGCTTGATTGCGCCGCTGGCCTTGAAACCGAGCGTGTAGGCCTTGTTCATCGGGTTGGTCACAGCCGCGTTGAACGTCGCCCGCAGCGTGACCGGCCTGGTCACCCCGTGCAGGGTCAGATTGCCGGCGACCGTCGCGGTCGTTGCGCCGGTGCGCGTCACCTTGGTCGAGATGAAATGCATCGTGGGAAACTGCGCCGCGTCGAACCAGTCTGCGCTCACCAGTTCCTTGTCCAGCGTGGCATTGGTCGTCGAAACACTGGCCACCGGGACGGTCACGTCCAGCACGGTGGCGGACAGGTTGCGGGGGTCTATCGTCAGCGAACCCGTCGTGCCGGGAAAGGTCCCGAAAAACTCGTTGATGCCGAAATGCGTAACCCCGAACTGGACGAGCGTGTGATAGCTGTCGACGCTGTAAGTGCCGGCCTGCACTGTCGCCGGCGTGGCGGCTGGTGCCGTCTGGGCGATGGTGCCTGTCGCTGTGGCAAGCGCGGCGGCGGAAAGTAAAATCGCGATAACAGGCTTCATTGACCTATACCCCTTGTTGACCCCGATATGGGGCGGTTGTTTGATGGTGCGGGATGCAATGGCCGCAGCGTATCGTTGCGACCATCCGAATAATTTCGACGGAATTGCTCTAGAAAATCGAACGTTGGCAGGCCCGATAGGACGGGCTGTCCTGGCAACGTACGACAAGCCTGCCGCCCCCCGAGGTGGAGCGGCAGGGGCTGGGATTCAGATGCGCACGAGATTGTGCATCGAGAGCGAGCCGAACGGCAGCGAGGCCAGCGGACCACCTACGTCCAGCGTGCCCAGGTCGATCGGGAAGAAGCCAATCGTTTCCAGAATGCCGCGCACCTGCGTCTTTGCGTCGGCATCGTCCCCTGAATAGAACAGTACGCGCTGACCACCGGCGGCTTCCGGCTCGCGCAGGACGTTGACGTCGAGATGGTTGAACGCCTTCACCACGCGTGCGCCCGGAACCAGCTTGGCAACCACGGCGCTCGAATGGGTGTCGCCCAGATCGACGGCCTTGATGCCGTAAGCGGCCAGCGGGTTGGTGGGATCGCTCGCTTCGGGCGAACCGGGCTGGAGGAACAGCACCGGGTTCGTGCCGTCGATTACGATGCGGTTGTTCCAGGCGGGCAGGCCGCCGAGCACGTCCTCCAGCGCGACCCAGGGCATCGCCAGTACGACGATGTCGGCAGCGGCGGCCTCGGCCACCGTGCCCGCCGTGACTGTTTCCCCCAGTTCCGCGACCAGCGCGGCGAGCGAATCCGGGCCGCGCTTGTTGGCGATGATCGAAGGGATGCCCTTCTTGGCAAGCGCGCGGGCGACGTTCGAGCCGAGTGCGCCCGAACCGATGATACCGATAGTCATGTCATGTCTCCTGATAAAATGGGGCATACGAAAGGGACGGCAGCGCCCCATCGGCTGGCCGTAACCGAAAGCGGAAAGGGTAAGGGTTGCGCCGCCTTCTACCGGCGGATCAGCCCCATTTGAGCGGCAGTTCGAACTTGCCGAGACGAGCGAGGTCGGTGGCGATATGGGCAATCGTTACCCCGGCCAGTTCCGCCTCCATGGCGGCGCGGGCACGGTCGAGCACCGGGCGGAGCGCTTGCTGGATGTTCCCGCCCACCGCACAGCCACGCAGCGGCGACATGCGGTGCAGCGTGAACAGCGCGGTATCCTCCACCGCTGCATAGACATCGAGCAGGCGAATTTGGGATGCCGGCTTCGCCAGCAACGCGCCGCCGCCGGCCCCCAGTTGCGAGACGGTAAGCCCCGCCTGATGCAACCGGGAAAACAGCCCCCGGATGACGACCGCGCTGGTATTGGCCGATACCGCCAGATCCTCGGATCGCAGCGGCGCGCCGTCGCCCACTGCCATGGCAGCAAGCGCGTGGACGGCAACGACGAAGCGAGAACTGGTTGGCACGCGGCCGATCCTTCCGATGGTGTGTAACGATCACGGTGACAATTTACTGGGCAGAAGAACTGCGGTTTCGGCGCCGCTTCCGCGGACATCGAAGCGCCGTTGCGCCCTGCCGAAACCCAGATCGCATGCTTGCAGTGGCCGGGGCAGCCTCTATTATCCGATCGAATCCATCGACTTTTCCGATGGAAGGAGGTTGCCGATGATCGACGCCATTTCGCTGGGCCAGTTGCGCGCGTTCATCGCGGTGGTGAACGAAGGCAGCTTCTCCTCGGCGGCCCGCGCGCTGCGGCGTACCCAGTCCGCCGTCAGCGAATCGATCGCCAATCTGGAAGCGCAACTGGGGGTGGTGCTGTTCGACCGTACCGGCCGCTACCCGCGACTGACGCCGGAAGGCGCGGTGCTGATCGCGGATGCGCGGGCGGTGGCGACCGCGCTTGACGAACTGCGCGCCCGCGCCAAGGGCATGGCCGGCGGGCTGGAGCCCGAACTGATCGCAGTGATCGACGTGTTCGTGCCGATCGATGTCGTGGCCGATGTCGCCGAACAGTTCGGCGTCGCCTTTCCCTCCACACCACTGCGCCTGTATGTGGAGGCACTGGGCTCCGCGGTGCAGCCCGTGCTCGAGGGGCGGGCCGGCTTTGCCCTGGTCGGCTCGCTGCCCGTACTCCCGCCAGACGTCACCGCCGAACGCATCGCCGACGTCAAGCTGCTGATGGTCGCGGCGGCGACTCATCCGCTCGCCGCGCATCGTGGCATGATTCCGCCGGAGGAACTGGCGCGGCATACGCAGCTGGTCCTCACCGACCGCTCCAGCCTGTCCGACGGCCAGCAATTCGGGGTGATGGCGCCCTCGACCTGGCGGCTCGCCGATCTCGCCGCCAAGCATGCGTTCCTGCTGCGCGGCCTCGGCTGGGGCGGCATGCCCTATCACGTCGTCAAGCAAGACCTGGAGGAAGGGCGGCTGGTCGAGCTGTCGATCCAGAACGTGCCGCCCGGGGGCGCCGCGCTGCCGATGTCGGCCATCTATCGTGCGTCGGACCCGCCGGGGCCGGCGGGGCGATGGATGATCGAGCGCCTGAAGCATTGCGCCCAGAACGTGGAATAGCGCGGCTATCCATCGGGCGTGCCGATGGTAGCAATCGAATATCCGTGGCTTCTGCGATAGCCGATTATCCGGCATTTCCGTTGCATCGCTCCAGCGCGAGCAACGAAAGGAACCTAGCCATGAACGCACCCGCCATGATCGCCACGCACCGCCGTGTCCGGTACAAGACTTCGGGCCAGGGCCACCGCCCGATCATCCGCCTGATGAGCCCCGGCGATCTCGGCCAGGTGCTGAAGCCGTTCGTATTCCTCGACCTGTTCTCGCCCGAGGCCGCATCGATCGGCGACATGCCGATCCATCCCCATTCGGGCATCGCCACGGTGACCGTGCTGACCGAAGGCGACCTGCATTTCGACGATCCCATCTCGGGCTCGGGCTCGATCGGCTATGGCGGCGTCGAATGGATGCGCGCCGGCGGCGGGGTGTGGCACGGCAAGGAAATGTCGAAGGGCAGTTCGCCGCGGATCAAGGGCTTCCAGCTGTGGCTGGCGCTGCCGCCCGAGTTGGAAAACGCCGCGGTCGACAGCCAGTATATCGAGGCGAAGGACATGCCGGTGGTCGGCCCGGCAACGGTGATCCTGGGCGAACTGGGCGGCGCGGCGAGCCCGGTGCGCGCGCCGGCCGGCATCAACTATCTGCTGGTGACGCTCGCACCTGGCGAGCGCTGGACCTACACGCCCCCCGCCGATCATGATGTGGCCTGGCTGGCGATCAGCCACGGTGCCCTAGTCGGGGACCTGACGGTGCACACCGGTGAACTGGCGTTGCTCGAGGGTGCGGGGGCGATCCCGCTCCAGGCGTCGGCCGAAGGCGCCCGCTTCGTGGTAGCCTCGGCGATCGAGCACCCGCACGATCTGGTGACAGGCTATTATTCGGTCCATACCAACAAGGCGGCGCTGATCCAGGGCGAGGCGCGCATCGCGGCGCTGCGCGAGCGGCTGTCGGCGCAGCGCAGCTCCGGCCCGACCCCGGTGTTCCGCGGCTGATCCGCTCGCCTTTCCAGATACCGATCGATGGGAGCATCCGCACGCCTGTGCGGATGCTCTTTTCGTGTGTGCTCTGGCCAGTTGTTCCGCTCGGGAATAAATGAAACAACGTCTGGCCCATAGCTGCCGGCAATAGCCCTTTCTACATCGTGGTCAGCAGAACAGGAGGATAGTCCTCCATATCCTGCGGCGGATGTATAAGGAGTATTACAATGAAAGTGCTTGGCTATAGAATCGGAGAGATCAACGCCGAAGCTGCGATGACGTCGGATATTGTGATGAAGTCCGATCTGCCGTTCGACATGCTGAACGATTTCGTTGAGATCGAGCGGCGGGTGATGGATATTCATGCGGGAATGAACCGCAAATACACGCCGTTCCAATATGACCCGGTGACTGGCGGGCCGCTGTGCGGCGGTCGTTATGTGTTCGACACCTGGGAAAATGTGCAGAAATACTTCCGGTGGACGGTCGAAGAGCTGGAATTCGAACCCGGCGTGAAATTTTGGAACCGCG
>Ga0172379_10007531_pt1 | contig 14101 bp, 8 predicted proteins | sample GrowelOW334metaG_FD_119756 | JGI IMG/M metagenome (GOLD analysis project Ga0172379, IMG submission 119756) | Groundwater microbial communities from an aquifer near a municipal landfill in Southern Ontario, Canada - Groundwater well OW334 metaG | ecosystem: Environmental > Aquatic > Deep... | reverse complement strand
TTTATTTTGTCGTATCATACATATTAAGATGGGATAGTCAAATAAAATACGAATCATCACCGATTCCGGTTTCCCTGGTAAAAATCCCATAGCTTCTTCCTCGACAATTTTACAGTATTGTGTGAATATGCCATGACAATTTTATAGAAGGCAACACATACAACGTCGAAATCACCTATTATCACTGATGAGGTTGCTATGACTGTTATTGCCAATGATGAAAAAAGAAAGATAAGGCCTACCCATCCAGGTGAAATGCTTCGGGAAGACTACCTGCCTGATTATGGCTTAACGGCAGCTCGCCTGGCCTCGGAGCTGCAGGTTTCGCGACAGACCGTCAATGAACTTCTGCGCGAACGACGGGCCGTCAGTCCATCTATGGCGCTTCGCCTGTCCCGTCTCTTCGGGAATTCCCCCGAGTTCTGGTTGAACGCCCAGCGGGCGCTGGATCTTTACGAGACGGAATCTCTCGAGAAAAACACCTTGGATGCCATCAGGCCGATGCAAGCGGCATAAAGATTCTCGTGAGAGGAAGCTAAACGATCTTGCTTGAAAAAGCTATTCCCCTGAACGGTCCCCCTGGAGGACAAATGGACATCCTTTTAACCTTTGCCGGTAATCGCGACCCTTTCAACCCCGAGGCCGTTCAGGGCGGCTATACCGACGGCCCGGTCCTGACCCTTCTCAGTGAAAAGACCTTCGCCTTTATCTACATCTTGACCACCCCCAACACCGTCACCAACGCCCGGAACCTCCAGGAAGAAATCGAGAAACGCAGCGTCGCCGTCCCCATCAGGGTACTCCTCATCGACATCCCCGATCCCACGGATTATGAGGCCCTCTACCTCCACATGTTCCGCCATTGCCGGGAGATCATGGCGGCCCATGCGCCGGTGCTGTCTCAGGAGCATGGGCAGTTCCAGAATCGGGATCAGAAGCAGCCCCGCTACTTTATCGCCACGCCCTCCGGGACCCCGCAGATGCAGACGATTTGGTTTCTCCTCGCCCAATCGGGGGCCGTCCCGGCGACGCTCCTGAAGATCACGCCGTTCCGGTTTTTGCGTCCCCAACAGCCGGCGGTCTCTGAAATCCGCCTTTCTCTGGAGTCCTTCCCCAGCCTTCCCTGGCCATCGGAACAGGACCTCGATACGGCGTCCCTTTTGCTCCGCAAAGAAAAACTTGAGGCGGAACGGGGGGAAATTCTGAGGGAATTCGGCAGCCTGCGCATGATCGGCAAGAGCCCGGCCCTGACGACGATGCTCGATACGATTCAGGCCGTCAGCCAGTACGATGCCGCCGTGCTGATCCAGGGAGAAACGGGAACGGGGAAGGAAATCGTTGCCCGGGCTATCCACTTCAACAGCCCCCGAAAAATGGAACCTTTCATCGTTATCAATTGCGCCGCCATCCCGGAGAGCCTTGTGGAGAGTGAACTTTTCGGTCATGAGAAGGGGGCCTTCACCGGGGCGATCCAGCAAAAAAATGGTAAATTCGAATTGGCCAGCGGCGGCAGCATCTTCCTCGACGAAATCGGGGATATGCCCCTGCCTGCCCAGGCCAAGATCCTCCGGACCATCCAGGACGGCGAAATCACCCGTGTCGGCGGGGTCAGACCCATTCAGACCGACGTCCGCGTTTTGGCGGCGACGAATCGCAATCTCGCTGCCCTGATCGGCGAGAGTAAATTCCGGGAAGATCTTTATTACCGCCTCAAGGTCATCGATATTCGCCTGCCCGCCCTCCGGGAACGGCAGGAGGACATCCCCCTGCTGGTCGATCATTTCCTGTCCCGCCACAATCATCGCTGGCGGCAGCAGAAACAGCTCAGCCGCGAGGCCATGCACCGCATCGTCGCTTATTCCTGGCCGGGAAATATCCGGGAATTGGAGAACGCCATTGAACGGTCCTTCATTCTTGCCAAGGGAAACGTTATCCGGGCGGAAGACCTGCCTCCGGAACTCAATGCCCCGGATTCCTTGCCGAATTCTTTGCAGGATTCGATGAAAGGATCGGAAACTCCGGAACCGTCGTCACAACCGTCTGTGATAATCCCCTCCGACGGCATGGACCTGGCCCAACGTCTCCACGAACTGGAAAAGACCTACTTCGCCACGGCCATCCGCCAGGCCGACGGCAACCGGGAAGCGGCGGCAAAGCTCCTGGGTATCCAGCCCCACACCTTCCGCAAGCGGGCGAAAGAGAAGTTTGGTTTGTAGGAACAGGAAGGAAGCTCAGTCCCATAAATGGCCCGCCAAGGAAAAGTGAAAACGGTGAAGGATGTCGTCAATTGCTTAATAATGACGTAAAGTTAAATTACTTCAGTGCACCGAAGTGACTCTCGGGATGGCCTCCTGGGAGAGGCGCACTTAGTAACGAAAGCTACTTTTTACCGTAATAATGGTTACGCAAGTGGGTGCTGCAACGCACCCCAAAACGTTGCTTACGAAGCAAAGGCAGCATTAACAGGCGGTTACAAAGGTTATGAATGTTGGCACAGAAATCGCTTCATGACAAAATCAAATCCGACAGAATTCAATGGACACGAAACAAGTCACCAAATAGATAAAAAATGAACAAACCTCAAAACAGTATTTTCAGGAGATAACCATGTTTACCGAAATCGGCATCGAAAATTTCAAGGCCTTTGGCAAAATGCAGCGCTTTCCCCTGAAACCCATCACGTTGCTCTACGGTCCGAACAGCTCGGGGGAAAGTTCAATTACTCCAAGCGTTGCTTATGTTGACGCAGACCCTGGATGAAGCGCAAGAGAAAGGGCAACGATATGAATAGTGCAAATTCGGAGTTACTGGGAAGGATAGAAGAGGCCAGACAATGGGACAAGGAAGACTTTCCGGGTAATATTGAAGAGATCAAATCTAACTCTTATAAATTCGAAGTAAGCCCTCTTAAATTTTTTGATGTTCCAACGCGAAAAGCCCGATATGGCGTGCAATTCCGTCTGATATGGCAGGATGACAACGAGCAAAAGTATTTTGTTGATGTGGAAATTCGTCTAAGTCCCCATCGTGAAGGGGGACCACGTATTTCGATTTTTGCCGTTTCTGAAGATGAAAGCGAAAAAACCAATCTCATAACTCATGCAAATGCAACTAATGAACTTTTTACAAAGCATAGGGTTGATTCGAGTGCTGCTGATGTAAGAAATTTTTTTCGTTCCTGGCTTTTAGTTGCAGTCCTGGCTGATAAATTTAATCAGGTATTTCAGCGTCGGAAGCCACTTGAACGCTTAAAAAATGGGATGAGCGAAGTTGGATTAGCTGAACAATAAATATGAGTGGACGAAAGTGATATTCCCTCAAAAGAGTGTATAAAACAGATTTGTGCACGAAATCACTATTGAGCTTGGCTTTTCAAGTTCTCAAGATGGCAGTGATGTAAAGGAAGAAATTCATATGCGTATGAGTCATAGCGACTTTCATAACTGATAACGTAACTGAAGTTACGGAGGTTATTGTTCATGCCCCTGCCCCCGGAACGGTTCTACTCAAAAGAGAAGGATTTGCAAGAAAAAATCAAAAGTGGAGAATATCCCTTTCTTGGCTTATTTGCAGACGATCTTCAAACGGAAACAAGAGATATCATCCTATATAGACTCAATAGGAAACAAAGCCCCGTAGGAAGTTTTGCTTCAGGCATGCTTTATTTCCCAGCCCTGCTATCGACATATCTGGTCATTCATCTTATGGAGGGGTTTGGAAATACAGGCATTTTTGATGTCTATTCACATATCAAAAGAGCTATCGGGACCGATATTCCGTTAAATCAACGCCAGTTACTTTGGGATTCATTCAGAAGTGCATGTCTTTCCCTTGGGTTATCCGTGTCTCCCAAAACATCGGGCTCCCACTACATGGCTAATGAATATTTGCGTCAGACAGGCATTCCCTTGAATTACATTTCAACCCTTACCGACAAAATGCTTAAATATTCAATTGATGTCGGCTTGCCCGATGAAGACGACACGGATGCTATCAAATTATGGCAGGAAGGTCTGCTCGCTCGTTTAACGCCGCCTTTTCCCCAAACAGCACGACAAGCCTTTGCGTTGGACGAAAATGGTTATTACGTCCAGTTGTTCACCAGATTGTTGCACCAGCGGGAGGTCAGGGCAAGGGGGGCATCAAAAGTTGAAGATTTGATGCTGGACGTCATTCAGGGGGGTGGGCATCAGGGTAAAACAAAGCATATTTCTATCCCGCAAATAGTTTTGCGTGATTACCAGATGGGCATTATTCTGCCCGAGGGGACATGGACTATTTCTACAGGTGAGGAAACGAAAAGGATCATATCAAGAGAAGATACGTTTTTTCCTTTTGAAAACAAGCTTATTTTCAATGTCCGGGTACAAAAAGAAAAAATCAATACCCCTTGGACATATTCTCTTTGGCAGGACGAAAAGGACAACCGCTTGTTGGTTTTTTCCGGTAAAACCGGACGTTTCCTTAGAAGTGTAACGTTAGCTGAAGAAGATATTTACTTGCCCCCCGGTGACTACTCGTTGCTGTTGCGCTTCAAACCGGAGAATGGTGAACCTGAAAAGATCTCCAGCAATCCTGAAATGTATATGGAGGCGATCAGCCTCAATCCCGGTGAGACATTCTCGATCACCAGAGGCCCGGCTAAACTCGATCTTCAGGCCGACAATGTCCCGACTATAAATTGGAAAGGCAATGCAGTGAGAGGAGAAAAAGGCGAGATGCTTTATCCCTCTGGTAATTTAGGGCTAGAAATATTCATTCCCAAGGAATACTTGACCTTGCATGCCGATCCGATTATTCTTTTGCTAAAATCGAATACCTTTGGAGAAAAAGCATTCAAAATTAAAACCGATAGCCGTGAAAGATTTTCTGTGGATTTGAGTGATGTTTTTTCGTCGTGGGAACCTGGTGTCAGCAGGGTCTTGGCAGAGTTAAAGCGCCAAAACAGTCAGCGCGTCCTCACCCGCAATGCTGTTGTTGTGTGGAATGGACTTAAAAGCATTGAAAGAAAAGTTCTTTTTCATTGCGCCCGTCTTCCCGAAAATCTGGACGAAAAGGTAAGCGATAATCTCCTCGTAAGAAATGACGAAAGAGTCATTACCTACGAAAATGACATGAATAGATTCTTCCGGATGATTTTCAACGACGACAAGCGGAAATTGGTTTTTACATGGATGGTTCCCGGAGTTTTTCTGACTTTGGAGAAATACACTGCCGGTGGTGTCAGGGAATACCCGGTGAAGATAGGCGCCACGCTGCCAGTTTCTTCTTCATCGCGCGATGTATTGCGAATTGCCGCATCAGATGACGCGGTATTGCAGTTAGGAAGTTTTTCTAAGCGGGCCAGTTTTTCAAGAATAAGCGCTACGAAAATCCCCCTGGCCAGTTTGGTCGAATATGTTGGTTCTGCGGCTCATACCCTTAACTACCGGAACGAAAACACGGGCAATATTCTCCCGCTCGTGAATATTGTCGCTCCGCATGAAGCTCGAATATTCTCTATTGAAGCAGTGGGTGGGCAAAGAAAAATCCATTTCCAATTGCATGATAACGCTGATGCCCTTCGCATTCGGGCTCGAAATCTTTTGGATGATAATTCAACATCCTTAGAGATATATCCCACAAGCATGTCCACTACGAGCCATTCGTTCATGAATGGCGGGAAAACCACGATATTTGCTGAGGAAGCACGGGAGTTTGATTTATATATTTCCGCCGATGGCTGGGAACCGGGCCTCTGGCTGATTGATATAGAAGTAAAAATAAACAATCGTTGGGGATTATTATCCAATGGTCACGGCGAGGTTTGTCTCGATGGTATGATTATCAATCATGCCGGGCGGATTGGCGTCTGGCGAGATATTGTTGACTTTTTGGATACGGAAGAATCGGATATAGACTTTCTATCTTTATTCAAACGTGTGCATGAAGCTGTAGTAATCCCCTTCGATAGCGACATTGATAATAATATTTCCTGGTTGGAGGAATCATGGTGCTGGCTTTCGCAAAAAGTATCAGAAAAAGCCGATAGAGAAGACTTCAGGGAATTGTTGCGATTTTCTTTGAAATATCCGGAAAAAATTATCCCGGAGCGAGAAAATCCTTATCGCCGCTTGGGAGCTTATTTCCCTCAGATCTACTGTTTTGAACGTTCGTTCTATGAAAAAATAACAAAAGAGAACAATGTGTTGAGATGCTTAATGGCGTTGCCCATCCTGGAAGCGCCATTCCCTGCTTTTCAAGAAGGAATGTTTGATCAATTGGCTTTTTTGGGATTCAAAAACGCCCAGGAAGCTTACTGTAAGATGATCAATCCTTCGGGCTTTGATATTGCCACCTATAAATTAGCCCTTGAACAATCGGATATTTCTGACCGATGGCGGCGAATGATCTATGAGGATTGGATGCCCGGGGAAGGCGATTATCTTGGAGCCATGCATTATCAATATGCCCTCAGCAAGTTAAAATCCGCCTATGATGAGATCATTACCATTAACGCCGAGCGTATCGGTCGTATCATGGGTATTGCCGGATATTTCTCATCAAAACGGCTTTCGGATTATCATCATGATTGTTGTCCAGCGCATCTCTGCAAGGATATTCATTTAGCCCTGTTAGATGGTACTTTAAATACAGACCTCATGCCGGATGAAGAACTCCAGAATCGAGAGAATATGTGTCATATAATTCATTTTATTTCCCTGTTTGCCCAGATATGCCGGATGGAGTCCCGATGTTCTGGCAGCCTGAAGGCATTTATGTTTGATATCGTCAAATACTTGCAAAATTATGGTTTTGCAGATGAATATTACCGACGTGTTCTTGGTTTCATTCTTCATGTTGGCGAAGATATGTTCTTGTTTTATCTGTTGCTTTGGGAATTGGCGCTGAGATGCGATTACGATAATGATAACAAGGAGAGCGTTCATGCCAGCCGTTAGCCCTGTAGAACTTATCAATGTTTTTAAGGATACCCTGAAGAGGTACATCCCCACAACCCTGCCGATTAGTCGTCGTTATCCGAGGTTACAGAAAGCCTTTCTCGAATTGCTGGACCAACAAGACTTGGTAAAGGGTCCCTATGTCGAGGCCCTGCCGGATTTTGAAAAAGGTAAGACTCTTAAAGCATTGATAGCATCAGAAGGCGGCTTTCTTCATGAAGGTTTTTTAAAAGTGCCTCAATATATCCTGGACCGCCCCCTGCATTTACACCAGGAAACAGCATTAACGGCAGCTTGCAAGCATAAGCAGAGTCTCATTGTCGCTACCGGAACGGGTAGCGGCAAGACGGAGGCATTTCTTTATCCTATTGCCAATCAGCTTTTGAAAGATCCCGCTCAAAATGTTCCTGGTGTAAGAGCGCTTATTATCTATCCCATGAACGCCCTCGCCAATGACCAGCTATTTTACCGCATCGCGCCCCTTATGGGCCAATATTTGTCTTCATATAACGTTACTTTCGGACGGTTTACTTCGCAGATTAAGGCAAATGTTTCCCGACAGGAAGAAGAATACAAGCTGAAAAATAATCACAAGCTCATGCAGGCAATTGGCGGAAACATACCCGTTAACTGGCTTCTGACCCGTGAAGAAATGCTTGCCAGCCCGCCAAATATTTTGATCACCAATTATGCCATGCTTGAACATCTGCTCCTATTGCCAAGAAATGCCCCACTATTTGCTCAAAATTCTCTGGATATGGTTGTTTTGGATGAAATTCATACCTACTCAGGCGCTCAGGCTACGGAAGTTGCGTTTTTATTGAGGAAATTGAAAACCCGTTTGGGCATGGCCAAAAAATTACAGGTCTTTGGAACAAGTGCCTCTTTAGCTACGGGGCAAGAATCGGATGAAAAACTCATCGAATTTGCCAGTTCACTGTTTGGAGACCCCGTTGACCTAGTCATCAGAGGAAAAAGGAAGCCGCACAAGCAGCTTCAAGGCAGCACAGACGCCATTTTTAATATCACGCCTGGCGCCTGGAAAGAAATTGGCGCACTTTTAGATCATATCCAGGAAGAAGGATCAGAAAAGCTAAGAATATGGAATGAATCCATCTCCCGTCTCCATCTCAGTCAATGGCCGATTTTACTTGATTCAAAAAGAGTATTTCCCGTGGCGTTGGAAGAGGTATTCAAAAATAATCAGGAGATCAGAAATACAGCGGAGATCCTCGACAAGCATACGATTATGGATTTTAGGGATTTGGCTCAAAAGCTATTCCCCCATGCGGATATCAGCGATCAGGATAAATACGAGGCATTGAGTGCGGTCATGCGTATTGGCATGCTTGCTCGTCGTGATCCAAACGAATTTCCGCTTCTGCCCGGTCGGTATCACATTGCTGTCAAAGGTATCGAAGGTGTCTGCGTGCGACTAGGGGACAATGAAGAGGGGTGGATTAATATCAAAGGCTTCAGGCAGTTCACGGAAAATGACACGATCCCTTACTATCCCCTTTTAGTCTGTCGTCGCTGTGGACAGCCATTTATAGAAGGGTATTCCGATGATCTCCGATTGCATCACACATTCAGGACTGCAGATCCGGATGATCACAAGATCCGTCGCGAGATTTTCTGGCTGGGCCAGCCCGGTAAATTTCCATTGGATGACGAGACCGATGAAGAAGGCGATGAAAGTACGAAGGAGTACATCCTTATAGAACCGGAATCGGGGCTGATCGGAAAACAGGAGAACCTATTTAATTTATCGCGGTTGTACAAGGTTAAAACCGTGCAGGATGATGTAGAAAGGGCCCTATATGTCCGAAAGTGTCCCGCCTGCGGCGGGAGAGCCAGCGGTGCGATGGCGGAGATTATCACCACCATGCATCCTGGCGACGACGCCCTTGGAGCTGTGATTGTCCAGAAGATTCTTGAATATTTGCCAGGCGCCCCTACCGATGAACCCAAGCCCATGAAGGGTCGCACCTTGCTGACATTTTCTGATAATAGGCAAAACGCCGCCTATTTTGCCCCATATTTTGAATATACGAGCAATCAGTTAGCTCTCCGCACGGCCATTTACCAAGCCATTTACTCCAATAAAGGCGAAGAACTCAACATTGATGATCTGTCTGACGCCATTATGAAATTCTGGCGACGGAATGGCAGGCCTGTTATTCTGGATGGAAACGGTGAGATGATTGAAAGCAGCAACAGGCAAAAAGATATGCTGTGCGGAATGATCACGGCGGAATTTTGTACGCCTGGCGGCCGTCGGAATTCGTTGGAAGCCCTTGGTTTGGTGAAGGTATGTTATGAAAAGAAGAAAATGGATCTCATCACGCGGTATGTGCATGATAACCTACCCAATCAATGGTCATTATATTCCGCCGATTTGTCCCATTTTCTTCTGGATACGATCAGACGGGAAAAAGCAATCTCAAATCCTTTCAGTCTTGATATGTCAGATCCTCTGATCTGGGGATCTGCTTATGCCCAACACAGGGCTTTTGAAAAGTACAAAGCCAATCCGAAAATCAGTCATGCCTGGCTGCCGCAAGAAAATAGCCAGCGCCACAACAGACGGACGGCTTACCTTGTCAAACAGTTGCAATGGTCCTGGGAAGAGGCGCGTCAATTTCTCAACAATGTATGGCAGATTATCTGTGATGATCTGAGAATACTTGAAGGCATTAGTCCTGGATTCGGGTTGAATTTAAAGCTCTTACGATTTACTTCAGGCGAGCAATTTGTACAAAACTATTGCCAGGATTGCGGCGTTATTCTTTTTCATAATGTTGATCATTATTGTACCTCTTTTGGATGTGCGGGCAGGACCATTCCCTTAACAACGGCGGATAAAGAAAACATCAAAGTTAAAAATCATTATGTGTTCAGTTTCATCAAGGGTCAGGCATTTACAGCCAGGGCGAAGGAACATACGGCAGCGCTCTCCACTGAATTGCGACAGGAGATTGAGCAGGCATTTTCCGAAAAAGAGATCAATGTCCTAAGCTGCACCACAACGATGGAGCTTGGCGTGGATATCGGTGAACTGGAAGCTGTTGCCTGTCTTAATATCCCTCCGAGCGTCAGTAACTATCAACAAAGAACGGGGCGGGCAGGCCGTCGCGCCCAGGCTGCCCCGTTTTGCGTAACAATTGCGCGCAACAGTCAGTATGATCAGGCCGTTTACAGAGATTTTCAGAATTATCTGAAGCAACCCGCCGGTATTCCTAAAATCTATTTGGCGAATGCCCAATTATTCCAAAGGCATCAAATTTCTATTATTCTTTCGCACTTCTTAAGGCATAAGATCAAAGATCTTTCGATAAACGCTCCGAGTCTCGAAAGCCTATTTGGCCAGGCCTTTGGCGAAGATGAATTTCAGCGCTTCAGGGACGAAATGTACCACTGGCTGAAAACAGTAGCGGGTATCAACGCAGTTGAAGAAGCGGGCAAACTTGCCAGTTCCCTTCCTGAAGATATGAGAAGGCAGATCGCTTTAACCGGCGGCGGTCTCATCTCTTTTTTTACGAAAAGGATGGAAATGTTTGCCAGTCAAATCAGAGAACGTTGGTCATTGTATGCCGAAAAAACAGAGGAATACAGGAACGAGGATTTGAGAAGAGCAATTCACTGGGAAAATCTGCGGACCAAGTATATGAAACAGTTTCTGGTAAATCAGCTATCGTCGCAAGGGTTGATCCCCACTTACAGTTTTCCTATTCACTCGCTTACCCTGGAAGTCACACAGGAGCTGAGGAAATATACCGCCGAGAAAGATGTTTCTCTTGACAGGGATGCAAGCATGGGAATCAGCGAATATGCGCCAGGCTCGGAAGTTGTCGCCAATGGCCGTATATGGACAAGCGAAGGATTGGCCTATTATCCCCGTCTGTTCATGCCCACGCGCTGGTATGTCCTTTGTCAAAAATGTCACAATGTGGATATTTGTGAGGATAGATCTGACCTGCCCAGAACATGTTCTCATTGCGGTAATGAGGCGGGCAGGATGCAAAAAACATTTATCGAACCCAAAGGGTTTGTCACTGCATATATAAATCGTAAAGGTAAAGATCCCTCTCAGAATCGAGTCAGAAAACAGTATGCAGATGAGGCGCGGCTGGTATCCCTTGCCAGAAGCGATCAATTTGAAGATACAAACAATCCTTTCATTTCCAGAGCCCTGCTCCGGGGTCATGCCACAGGACAAGGCGGTGATTTAGGGACGCTTTTCATTGTCAATAAAGGCCCACATGGCTTGGGCTATCATCGTTGCCCTGTTTGTAATTACGCCATTCCTGCAAAAAAAATGTCGGAGATTAGTTTGCAACATACGGAGGTTCTTAGTGACCGGCACTGTTCGAATAAAAAATTACTTTGGCCGGTCGATATGGCCCATATGTTTAACACGGATGTATGCATATTTCGCTTCAATCAACCCATTCCTTTGCCTAAGGACAAAATAATAAAAAAAGGGATGCTATATAAATATATCGACTCTTTTAGCCGAACTCTTGGCGAAGCTATGCGCTTTGCCGCCTCAAAGATCCTGGACATTCAGAGCAGCGAAATACGGTCAACCTATAGAATTAACAATCAAAATTTAGAAATCATCATATACGACAGCGTCTCGGGAGGTGCGGGTTATGCTGTTAGACTCTTCACGGAGATTCAGACGAATCGCTTGGTAAAAGAAGCTCTCAGCATTCTTGAGTGTCCCGCTGATTGCGCGTCAAGTTGCCGCGACTGCCTTTGTGATTATTCCAATCAGAGAATGTGGGAGCACTTCGACAGGAAGCCGGTTTTGGACTGGCTTACGACGCTGCAATCAGAAAAAACATCACAACAACAAGGCATATTGTGGAAAAATGCCAATGATGAAATTCTTGCCGAAAAAGTTATTTCCTTTGGCGAAGCGCATATAGTCGCGCAAAGGTTAATGGGCGAAGATTATCGCGATGAATGTCTTAAATGGATGATCGAAGCCTTGAATAAAAAATGCAAGATTTCTATGTATCTCCTTGATCCGCCAAAGGAGCAGAATAAAAATCGCTCACTACAGGAGCGAAAGGTGTTGAATTTCCTAATGCCTTATCTGGACAATGGTGATCTTCTGCTTTTCGACATAAATGATTGGCAAGGCGATTTTAAAGTGCCCAGGGTCTTTACAATCCCCGAGAACGGGTCGCCGATGTGGTTTAGCGAGAATCATTCTATCGCTATTTTAGATGAAATCCTTCCAAAACCTGTCTATCAGTTGCCTGTAGATAATGAATGGACAAAGAAACTAAAGGATTTTGTCGATTATTCCAAGATGAAACCCGTTAGCGTGTCTTTGGAAGATGTCAAGATAGAGCGGTGGGATCTTAAAGCGGGTCAAAAAAGGGAGATCGGGAAATATTTTAAGCATATCAAGGGAATGTATATCAAGGAAATGATTATTAAAGATCCATATTGCGGTGCAGGTCCAAGGCAACTGGAAAAGCTTTCTCAATTCATGAAAGAAATTGTGATCCTCCCATCGGAAGTTAAAAAGATTTTTATTTATTGCCGAGAACAAAGTTTTCACAGTCCCCATTATGAATCACCTATGAAGATACGTGAAAGCATAAAAAGTATAATGAATCAATTCAACATAGAAAATGAACCCTTAGTGGCAGACTTCCGTCCAGCGAAAGCATTTCATGACCGACTGGTAACATTCAAAACGATTAGCAAGGAGGGTGAAGGCACGACCCATATATATGACTTGAGCGGTGGGATTGATCTCTTGATGGATGATAAAGCGGAAACTAAGATTTTTTATTCGCATGATTGATAAAAAAGCTGGTCGTCGTTATGAACAAATGAACGAATTATATCAATATCGGCGCACCGATAATTGAAAATATTCAAGTTAGCCCTGATCATGGGCAAGGTGGAAGAAGTATTCAGATGCATAGGATATTATCTGCGAATGGAGTTTGTAAAAAGATTGAAGAAATGCTCAAATAATTATGGAAAAAGTCTGCCGGAGCTCCGGCAGAGGTTATCTGCTGGATTTGTAAAGCGAATTGACGAAGCATTTCCCCGTTTTTGTTTGATGCATTGAGATGGCGAAGGGGCAGGATTTTTTGAGTGACGAGATTCGTCACTCCAGAAGCTTATGATATTAATTAGAAATCAACCGACTACCAAAAAGTTTTGCCCCTTGAAAAATGACCGGAGGTCAGTGGCCGGATTTCCTCCTTCGGCTTTTGGGCATGGGCGTGCGTGCTGATTCGCGCGGCGCCAACAAATTCGCTGAAGCGGTTGTCACTTCACCTGCAAAGCCCGCTCCGCAGACCAGCAGGTTTGCGCCACCGCTTAGCTCCGCATTAAACCCAAAAAAAATGTTGACAAAAGGCACACATCGTCGTAATTAAAACACATGAATATATTCAGATGGGACAATAAAAAAAATGAATTGTTGAAGGACAATAGGGGTGTTTGCTTTGAACAAGTTGTCCTACTAATGGAAAGAGGAGAAGTTCTCGATACCATTGAACATCCAAATCAAGAGAGGTATCCAGGACAGAAGATGGCTGTGGTTATAATTGATAAATATGTATATCTTGTCCCTTATGTTGAGCAGAATGAAGAGATATTTCTCAAAACAATTATACCCAGTAGAAAAGCTACAAACAAGTATATGAGGGAAAGAAAATGAAAAAAATAGTCCTGGATGATGAAGAAAAAGATATTCTTGAATCATATGAACGTGGAGAATGGGTGCCGGTTAAAAATGCGAAGGAGGAAATCAAGAAGCTCCAGCAGTACGCAAAAAATACACTGCAAAAAGACAAGAGGATTAACATTCGCATGTCTTCAAAAGACTTGGATCAAGTACAGATTATCGCTGTGCAAGAGGGCATTCCTTACCAGACTTTGGTATCCAGTATCATTCATAAGTATGTATCAGGTTCTCTTGTAGAGAGGAAAAAGGCTTAGCGCGGCTGATGGCTAATGTTAGTCGTCGTAAAAATAAAAAAATACGGAGCTTTAAATGATTCCTGAATCAGTGGCACTAAAGGTGCAGGTTGCATAAAATGATTAAAAATCAACCTTTGATCGCTTTAGCCTTATTTGAAGAAAGCACCGCCTGCATGTCAACCGGAGGCCAGTGAGGGGCA
>Ga0172379_10007530_pt1 | contig 14102 bp, 11 predicted proteins | sample GrowelOW334metaG_FD_119756 | JGI IMG/M metagenome (GOLD analysis project Ga0172379, IMG submission 119756) | Groundwater microbial communities from an aquifer near a municipal landfill in Southern Ontario, Canada - Groundwater well OW334 metaG | ecosystem: Environmental > Aquatic > Deep... | reverse complement strand
CGTGGTGGAAAAATTATTGGATGTGGTAGAACCGCGATTATCGGGACAAGTGGGTGTAATAAAAGAAATTATGGCTGGAGCAGTATTTCTTTTTTCTTTAGTAGCTTTAATAATTGGTTTGTTCATATTTTCCCCTTATTTTATTGCTTTGTAGTCACAAAAATGGTAAAATTTGTTTGTTATGATAAAAAGAAAAGCCCACATGGAATTGATTACTGGATTAGACTTAGGTTCTAATTCGGTGCGTTTAGCTACCGCTAAGCAAGTTTTTGTGCCTGGTGAAAAACCTAGTTTTCAAATTGTTGGCTTAATTGAAGTGTCATCAGAAGGTATTCATAAAGGAGTAATTACTAGTATTGAAGAGACTGTTTCGGCAGTTTCGCATGGTTTGGAAAAAATGGAACATTTGATCGGTGTACCAATTGAGCATGCTTGGGTGGGTATTTCTGGTTTGCAAATAATTTCCCAAAATAGTAAGGGAGTGGTAGCAGTAGCCAAAGCCGATGGAGAAATTGCTGCCGAAGATTTGGAAAGGGCTGTTGAAGCTTCGCGAGCCGTCGCCACACCACTAAATTACGAGATTTTACATGTAATTCCTCGGGCTTTTACAGTTGATGGTCAAACTGGAGTTAAAGACCCGGTAGGTATGACTGGAGTGCGATTGGAAGTAGATACTCAAATAATTGAAGGTCAAACTCCTCATATAAAAAATATTACTAAGGCAGTGTATCGAACGGGTATAGATATTGATGATTTGGTATTTTCTATTTTGTCGGTAGGGGATTTGGTAACTACTCAAAGACAGCGAGATTTGGGAGTGGCAGTAGTAAATATTGGCGGAGCTACTACTAGCTTGATTGTTTATGAAGAGGGAGAAATTATTCATACTGCTGTTTTGCCAGTTGGTGGTGAGCATGTAACCAATGATTTGGCTATTGGGTTGCGTACTTCTATAGAAGTAGCAGAAAGAGTAAAAATTGAATATGGAGAATGTTATCCAAGAAATTTGAGTAAAAAAGAAACCGTTGACTTAAAAGTTGTTGGTGCAGAATTGAATGAAGAAGTGAGTAGAAAATATATTGCGGAAATTATTAATGCCCGAATGGAAGAAGTTTTGGAAAAAATTGATCTTGAATTAAGTAAAATTGGTCGTAGTACTTTACTTCCAGCCGGAGTAATGTTTACCGGTGGGGGAGCGAAAATTCCAGGACTGGTAGACTTGGCCAAAGATAAGTTACGCTTGCCTGCTACTTTGGGTTATCCTTTAGACATTTTGAGCGCTAGTGAAAAAATAAATGATTTGTCTTTTACTACAGCTGTAGGGCTTGTACGTTGGGGAGCCAATATGCAAGCAGGTTTGGGACATAATATCAATTCTGGTTTTACAAAAAATATCGGCAATGTTTCGGCACAAGTTAAAGGTTGGTTTAAGTCTTTGATTCCCTAAGTTATACACATACAGGCTTTTGACTGTAAGGGTTAAAAATTATACACTATAAGCGGAGTAAGACTCCGCTTATTTTATTTAAGGTTAATTGTATACAAAATTTGTTCATATGCCACAAGTAAAACCCGAAATTGAGACGTTTGCTAAAATAAAAGTCATTGGTATTGGGGGGTCTGGTGGCTCTGCCATAGATCGCATGGTTAAGGCTGGTATAAGAGGAGTAGACTTTACCGCCATGAATACCGATGTCCAAGCACTTCATTATAATAGTGCTCCGCATAAATTACATATTGGCAAGAGTGTAACTCGTGGTTTGGGTGCAGGTATGGATCCTGATTTGGGTCGTAAAAGTGCGGAAGAATCACAAAATGAAATTCGGGAAATTTTGAAGGATGCAGATATGGTATTTTTAACATGTGGTTTGGGTGGTGGTACTGGTAGTGGCGCTAGTCCGGTAGTGGCGGCAATTGCCAAAGAATTGGGAATTTTAACGATTGCGGTAGTTACCAAACCTTTTGCTTTTGAAGGTCAACAACGCAAAGCTATTGCCGAAAAAGCTCACGAAGAATTATCTAGAAATATTGATACAATTATTACTATTCCCAATGACCGCGTTTTACAAATCATTGATAAAAAAACTTCTTTGGTAGATGCTTTTAAAATTGTGGATGATGTATTGCGTCAGGGTGTACAAGGAATTTCCGAATTAATTACCGTGCCTGGATTAATCAATGTTGACTTTGCGGATGTAAAAGCCATTATGCGTGATACCGGTTCGGCTTTAATGGGTATTGGTACTGGTAGTGGAGAAAATAGAGCCTTGGACGCAGCTCAAGCGGCAATCTCTAGTCCACTTTTGGATGTTTCGATAGATGGAGCCAGAGGCATTTTGTTTACCATTACCGGTGGGGCTAATTTGGGTATGCATGAAGTAGCCGAAGCAGCTAAAGTAATTACTGCTTCCGCTGACGAAAATGCCAAAGTAATTTTTGGGGCGGTAATTGATGAAGAAATGAAAGATGATGTAAGAGTTACTGTCGTGGCTACTGGTTTTGAAGATAGGGTGAGTAAAATGGTTAATAATTTTAGAGAAGAAGATGGTCGAAATTTTTTTGCTGGTAACAGAAATTTTTATTCTACTAATCCAGTATTAAAGAAAGATAAAGAAGAGACAAGAGAACAAAAGAAGGAAGAAGTAAAAGAAGAAGAGACAGTGGTTCCTAAAAGAACAATGTTTACTAGTAAACCGGTTTTTGAAAGTAACGAAGAAAATAATTTTAAAAAACCATTGCCTCGAACAATTTTTCCTGTAACTCCCGCAACACCTCCTGTAAAATCAAAAAATAATGATGACGATGATGATTTAGAAATTCCGGCTTTTATAAGAAGAAAGATGGGGATGTAAAAAACATGAAAGCAAAATAGCATTAAAGCATTAAAACATATATAAAATCTCCCTTAAAAGGGGAGATTTTACTTTACTTGTTAAGAATGATAAAATATAAATATGTTTTCATGTTATTTGTTTTAATGTTTTCATGTTTTATGTTTTGTCCTGTCTGTCGTTTTAAAGAAACCAAAGTAGTAGATTCACGTATTACTCAAGATGGTTTGGCAATTCGTCGTCGTCGTGAGTGCGAAAAATGTGCTTATCGTTTTTCTACTTTGGAAGAAGCAGAGCTTTTGGATATAGTAGTAGTTAAGCAAGATGGTCGACGTGAAGGTTACTCTCGGAGTAAAATGGAGAGTGGTATTGTACGTTCACTTACTAAACGTCCTTATACCCAAGAAGCTTTTGCAAGTTTGATCCATGCGATTGAAAGAGATATTCAAAAAAAGAAAAAACGTGAAGTAACTAGTAAAGAAGTGGGGGAATTAGTTATGCGTCATTTGGAAAAGTTTGATAAGATCGCCTATGTGCGTTTTGCTTCCATTTATCGGGCCTTTGAAGATGTCGGTAAATTTGAAAGTGTGGTTAAATCTTTAAAAATTAAAAAATAATTGTATGACCGAAGAAAAAATTGAAGAAAAAAAAATGAATGTGGAAGAAATGATGCTAAAAAATTTAGAGTGGTCACAACTTATTTACGAACAAAATAAAAAAATTCAACGTCGTTTAACTTTAATAGTAATCACTAAATATATTTGGATTGCGCTAATTTTGATTCCAACTATTTTTGGTTTTATTTATTTGCCAGCTTTATTGGAACAATTTACCAAACAATATGGTGGGTTATTAAATGGGATTAGTGCTGGTAATTCGGTAAATGGGTCAATAAATTTGGAAGATGTGACAAAAATGCTATATGCAAAGTAATGTAAAAGCAACAATGAAATATTACTGGCAACACTTGAAAGTTTACCCCAAGAGCGGGTGGATAATGTTGTTGGCGACAATTTTTGTTTGGTGTGTTAATACCTATATTCCACTTTATTATAAAAAGTTTTTTGATTTATTGGGTGCAGGTGATTCAACTACAATTGTAGCACCACTTTTGATAAATATTTTATTTACTGTGGCTTTTTTGGAATTTATTGCTTGGATTTTATTTCGTTTGAATACATTTTTTGCCTCTTATTTTCAGGCAAAAATTATGGCAGATTTGTCGCGTACTTGCTTTAGTTATTTGCACAAACATTCAATTGCTTTTTTTCATAATAATTTTGTTGGTTCACTTACCAAGAGAGTAAATCGTTTTACTCGTTCGTTTGAAAGTATTGCCGATAAAACTATTTTCAATATTATTCCGTTGGTAGTACAAGTAATTTTGATTATTATAATTATTACTAGAAATCATTGGCAATTAGGTATTGGAATGATGGTGTGGGTAATAATTTTTCTGGGGGTAAATTGGCTGTTTGTAAGATTCAAATTACCGCATGATATTAAACGTAGTGATTTGGATTCCAAAGTTAGTGGATTTTTGGCCGACACTTTTACCAATCATACCAATATCAAATTATTTAATGGTTATAAACGTGAATTAAATGATTTTTCTAAAGTAGTAAATAGTTTGTCCAATGTTCGGTTGTTTACTTGGAATCTTTCTAATTTTTTTGAAGCGATTCAAGGTTTGTTAGCGATTAGTTTGGAATTAGGTTTGTTATATTTTGGTGTAAAATTATGGCGAGTTGGTTTGTTTACCATAGGCGATTTTGTATTAATTCAATCCTATGTTTTGTCGCTTTTTATGAGATTGTGGGATTTTGGTCGTTTGGTACAGCAAATTTTTGAGGATCTGGCTGATGCTAGTGAAATGACGGAAATGTTGGAAAAAGAACATGATATAAAAGATGTTCATAAGGCCAAAAATTTAGTAATTAATAGAGGAGAGATAGAATTTAAAGATGTTACTTTTGATTATAATGAAACACGGACGATTTTGTCGCATTTTAATTTAATAATTAAACCACAAGAAAAAGTAGCTTTGATTGGTCCTTCGGGAGCAGGTAAATCTACCATTGTACGTTTGGTACAACGTTTGTATGATTTAACTGGCGGAAGGATTTTAATTGACGGTCAAAATATTGCCAAAATAACTTTGGAAAGTTTGCAGCAAGCTACTAGTTTGGTGCCACAAGACCCCGTTTTGTTTCATAGAACTTTACGAGAAAATATTCGTTATGGAAGGCCTGAAGCTACTGATGCCGAAGTAGAAGAAGCAGCCAAGTTGGCGTATTGTCATGATTTTATAGTAGAATTATCCGAGGGCTACGAGACTTTTGTGGGTGAACGGGGAATTAAATTATCGGGCGGAGAGCGACAACGAGTGGCGATTGCTAGGGCAATTTTACATAATGCACCAATTTTAATTTTGGATGAAGCAACTTCTAGTTTGGATTCGGAATCAGAATCACTAATTCAAGCAGCTTTGAATAATTTGATGAAAGGTAAAACGGTAATTGTCATTGCCCATCGTTTGTCGACAATTATGAAAATGGATCGGATTTTGGTAATTGAAAATGGTAAATTATTAGAAGAGGGGACACATGAAAAATTACTAAAAAAGAAAAATGGCTTGTATCGTCGACTTTGGAATTTACAAGCTGGCGGGTTTATTGAGTAAAATCCCCTCTAGAGAGGGGTGACAGCCGTCGCAGGCTGACGGGGTGTGTTACCGTTGTAATATCAATACTCATACTATTTACTTCTCTTACTTCCACTTTTTCAAAAAAGTGGAGTAAAAACTTCACGCTAAACAAACACTACGGAAAATTTAGGTCTCGTCGTCGTTTTCGGACAAGCGGTCCACGCTAATCGCGTGGCCCTAGTTGTCCGAATCCTCCGGACCACTCCTCCTTGCCACTAAATTTTTACCTTGTGTTTGTGCGCGCTTGGCGAGTTGGTGATTGTTGTGTGATAATTTTACCCTTGGTGTGTTTAGATGTTTGTGTGTGCGTGAGTGAGTGAAGCTTGGTTCGCTTTCTCCCCCTATCAGGGGGAGCATGAGGGGGTCGTAATTAAGAAAAAACAAGGATATTAAATTAGTAAGGTTAAACATTACTAACGACCCCACCTTACCTCCCCTGATAGGGGAGGAAAACAAACTTTTTTTATTTCTCAAAAAATGCTATAATGTTTTTATTATGCATAAACGAACAAAAATAGTTTGTACTTTGGGGCCGGCATCTTCGTCGGTGGCTACCTTAGAAAAAATGGTTTTGGCAGGCATGAATTGTGCCCGGCTTAATTTTGCGCACGGTACACATGAAAGTCACTTACAAATTATTAAAAATTTGAAAATTGTTAGTAAAAAAACTGGTAAGACAATTACTATTATTCAAGATTTGGAAGGGCCAAAAATTAGAGTGGGCGAATTGCCAAAAGAAGGGGTGATTTTAAAAGATGGTAGTGAAATTAAATTTGATACTTCTTTAACCAAAATGAACGGCAAAATAGTTCCCATTCGTTTTACAGATTTACATGAGCATTTAAAAAAAGGTGAAAGAATGTTTTTTGATGATGGTAGAATGGGTGCTGTAATCAAAAAGGTTGTTGGTACACAAATTACCGTGGAGGTTATAAATGGGGGAGTATTGCAATCAAATAAAGGAATTAATTTGCCAGACAGTAAATTAGCCATTAGCGCTTTGTCGGAAAAAGATAAAACAGATTTGATTTTTGGAGTAAAAAATAAAGTTGATATTGTAGATTTGTCTTTTGTAAATAGTGCCCAAGATATTTTGGATTTGCGATTTTTGATTGAAGAGTATGAAAAGAAATTTAAAATAAAATCAATTCAACCAATTAGAATTATTGCTAAAATAGAAAGACAGCAGGCTGTAAAAAATATTAAGGAAATTTTGGAAGTGGTAGATGGGATTATGATTGCCCGTGGAGACTTGGGTGTAGAAATTCCCCCACAAAAAGTGCCTTTGATACAAAAACAATTAATTGATGAATGTTTACTTATGGCCAAGCCGGTAATTGTGGCGACGCAAATGTTGGATTCCATGCAAAACAACCCGCGACCCACCCGAGCCGAAGTAAGTGACGTGGCCAATGCAGTAGTAGAACATACCGACGCTGTAATGCTCTCCAATGAGACTTCGGTTGGTCGTTTTCCAGTAGAAACTGTACAAATGATGGCAAGTATAATTATGGAAACAGAAAATTCGGTTTATGATGATTTGGAAAATAGTAAATATGTAAAAAAACAGAAAAAAATTGATGAAGTAGTAAGTGAAATGTCTAAATTGTTAGCCCAAAAAGTGGAGGCTAAAATTATTTTGGCTGCCTCGATTACCGGAGAAACTGCCAGATTAATTTCGCGTCATCGTCCTGAGTTGCCAATAGTAGTGGCTACCAGCACCGAACGAGTACGTAATCAATTAAATTTGTCTTGGGGTGTAGAATCATTTGTCTTAAATCCTTGTCATACCATAGAAGAATTGGTACAGCGTTCCATGTCGTTTATTAAAAAATTAAAATTAGTAAAAAAAGGCGACAAAGTAATTGTAGTTTCTGGTGAACCTGTTGGTCAGGCTGGTCATGTTAATTTGTTGGAAGTGAGGGAAGTGAATTAGTTATTTATCCACAGCAAATTGTGAATAAGTAAATACTTCTGATATAATAATAATACATTTAATAATCAATTTAATTTTCGTTTAATCATTTAGATGAAAATTTTATATATAAAAAAATATGCAAAAGAGCGGCTTTGGTAGCCTCACGAAAACATTCCTTAGTTGGGGAATAGTAGTGGGGTTATTTTTTGTTTTGTTTTTAATTGATGTGCCAAATGCTTTTGCGGTTTATGTGGCACCTACTAATTTATATGTAGATGCTACTTCTACTGAATCTATGACTTTGCATTGGACTGCTGGAGGCGGGAATGAATCAATGTATGCTACTTATCGTTCAACAAATGGTACAGATTATGTGATATATGATGCCAATGCCACAACCAGTCCAGACTTTGTGTCTTACACTTTTAATAATTTAGCTACAAATACACTTTATTATTTAATAGTTACAGCTGCAGGACCGGGGGGGGAAGACGCTGTAACTTCTTCAGTTTATTCTGGCTATACCTTGGCGGCCGATCCAGAAATTCCTACTGTTGGCACGCCAACAGCCACTACATTGCCAATTACTCTTAATGCTGATACTAACCCAGTTAATACTATTTATGCAGTTAAAATAGTTGCTAATGCTGTTACAAAATATCTACAAGCTGATGGCACTATTGGTGATTCAGCTGTTTGGCTTACCTACGCCCAACTTGGAGGTGGTGCGCCCACTTCTACTACTGGACTAACTCCTAATACCAGCTATGTAGTATCTGTTGCTGCCAAGAGTGGTTCCGAAGCTATTACTAGCTATACTGCTGCACCTGATGTTTACACTTACGCTGCTCAGCCCAGTGTTCCCATCATTGGTACACCTACTACTACCACTATGCCTATTATTATTGATGTTGACACCAATCCAGAAGGGACCGAATATGCTATTTACAATTCTACATCGGGTAATTATTTATCCGCTCTAGGGGTTTCCAGTGCTACGCCAGTTTGGCAAACCACCACTACCTGGGGTTCTAGTTTTGTGGCCACTGGTTTAACTACTAACACCCTTTATCGATTTGTTACAGTAGCTAGAAATGAAGGTCTCATTAGTGTTACTTCTACGGCAAGTTCGGCAACTGCTGGTACAATTGCTGTTGCTCCAACTTCTTTTACTGCTACCACTGTTGGTCAAACCGGCATTAATGTTGCCTGGTTGTCAAATGGTAATTCAGCTAATACAACTTATAAAGTTACTTATAGTAATGGTACATTAATTGGTACTACTACTAATGTTTCTTATTCAGTAACTGGACTAACACCTAATACAAGTTATACTTTCAAAGTAGCAGCTCTTTACAAAAATGACGGTGTAACTTATTCCCCATATTCTTCTACGGCTACAGCCACAACCAATGCTAGTCATGGTGGCACTTCAAATGGTTCTTCCGATACTACTCCTCCAACCAATACCTCAATCAAAATTAATGAAAATGCTGTTTCTGCTAATTCCAACCAAGTTACTCTAACTTTAGTTGCTTCTGGAGCTACACAAATGATGTTAAGTAACACTTCAGATTTTGCCGGTGCTACTTGGGAGGCCTATGCTTCTAGTAAGATTTGGTTGTTAACTACTGGTGCTGGTACGAAGACTGTCTACGTTAAATTTAGAGATTCTAGTTTCAATGTTTCTTCAGCTGTAACAGACAGTATTGATTATCTTTCGGCAACAGTAGTAGAAACTCCTGCTGTAGTTACACCGGTTGTTCAAGCATCAGTTGTTGCACCTGCTACCACAGTAGTTTCTCCTGCTCCAGTTGTTCCTACAGTAACACAACCAACTACCGTTGTTATTCCAAAATATACCTTTACTAAATTTTTAACCTTAGGTTCAAAGGGTACAGAAGTTGTTAAATTACAGGAAAAATTAAGAGCACTTGGTTATTTCACTTACCCAACTAATACTGGTAATTTTGGTGGAGTTACTAAAGCGGCATTAGTTAAATTTCAAAAGGATCACAATTTAAAACCTTTCCCAGGTTGGGTTGGGCCAGGAACTAGAGCTAGTTTAAATAGTCTCTAAAATTAAAAACATAGTATTGAATTAATTATTCACTGTTAATCCCCAGAAAATTGAGTACAGTTTAAAAATATGTTATAATATAAAGCACCTGAATAAGGTGCTTTATATATGACTGAAAAATCTTTCGATAAACTCAAGACAAGCAAAAACATTCTGTGGTTTAAAGAAATATCTATAAAAGATATTCCACTTGTGGGTGGCAAAAATGCTAGTTTGGGAGAAATGTATTCCAAGTTAACCGCCAAAGGAATTAGTGTGCCAAATGGTTTTGCTATTACGGCTTCGGCTTATTGGCAATTTTTAAAGTATGCGAAGTTGGAAGATAAAATGAAAAAAGAATTAAAAGGTTTGGATATTTCCGATATGAAAGAATTGTCTAGAGTTGGAAAAAGTATTAGAAATTATATTTTAAATTCTCATTTTCCAAAAAGTTTAGAACAAGAAATTATTGTTGAATATAGAAAATTAGCCGATTTGGCTAAAACAAAAAATATTTCGGTGGCAGTACGTTCTTCGGCTACTGCCGAAGATTTGCCTGATGCTAGTTTTGCTGGTCAACAAGAAACTTATCTTAATGTAAAAGGAGAAGAGAATTTGCTTTTGGCAGTTAAAAAATGTGTATCTTCGCTTTTTACTGATCGGGCTATTTCTTATCGTGAAACCAAGGGTTTTGAACACATGAGTATTGCTTTGTCGGTAACTGTACAAGAAATGGTGCGTTCTGATGTCGGTTCTAGTGGGGTGATGTTTACCTTAGATACCGAGTCCGGGTTTAAAGGTGTTGTTTTGATTAATGCGGCTTATGGTTTGGGTGAATACGTAGTAAAGGGTCGGGTAACACCAGACCAATATTATGTTTTTAAAGAAGGTGTAAAACAAGGTAAAAAGGCCATTATTAGTAAAATTTTGGGTAGTAAAGAAGTAAAATTGGTTTATGCCAAAACTCAAGGTACTAAACAGGAAAATGTAAAACAAAGTGAGAGAAATAAATTTGCCGTAACTCCAGATGATGTAGTCCAACTTTCAAAATGGGGAATGATGATTGAGGAACATTATGGTAAATCTCAGGATATTGAATGGGCCAAAGATGGAAATACTGGTAAGTTGTATATTGTACAAGCTAGACCAGAAACAGTAAAAGCCAGATCAAGTCATTCGGTAATAGAAAAATATCAGCTTAATAAAAAAGGAAAATTATTGTTGCGAGGTACAGCTGTAGGACAGAAAATTGGTGTTGGTAAAGCTAGAGTGATAGAAAATCCCAAGCAAATGAAAAGCTTTAAAAAAGGTGAAATTTTGGTTACTCGTATTACTGATCCCGATTGGGAACCAATCATGCGAATTGCTTCGGCAATTATTACTGAACAGGGCGGTAAAACAAGTCATGCAGCAATTGTTTCGCGTGAGCTTGGTGTGCCTTGTATTGTGGGAGCACGAGAAGCCAGAAAAATATTAAAAACTGGGAAACCAATTACTGTTAGTTGTGCCGAAGGTGATGAGGGTTATGTTTACGCAGGTATTTTGCCATTTGAAGTGAAAAAAACAGAAATAAAAGATGTGGTCAAAACTAAGACCAAGATTATGATGAATGTGGGAGATCCAGATAATGCTTTTGCTTTATCATTTTTACCAAATGATGGTATTGGTTTGGCTCGCGAAGAATTTATTTTTTCTAATTTTATCCGTATTCATCCGTTGGCACTTATAAATTACGACAAATTAAAAGATAAAAAGGCCAAAAAAATAATTGCCGAAATGACTCGTGGTTACAAAAAGAAAGCAGATTATTGTGTAGATAAATTGGCCGAGGGAATTGCACGAATTGCGGTATCTTCTTATAAAAACGATGTAATCGTACGTTTGTCTGATTTTAAAACTAATGAATATGCAACTTTGATTGGTGGTCGTGAATTTGAACCAAAAGAAGAAAATCCGATGATTGGTTGGCGTGGTGCCTCACGTTATTATTCCAAAGAATATAAAGAAGGTTTTAGATTGGAATGTGAAGCTTTGAAAAAAGTACGTAATGAATGGGGATTAACAAATGTAATTGTGATGGTGCCTTTTTGTCGTACTCCAGAAGAAGGCGAACAAGTAATAAAAACCATGGAAGAATTTGGCTTGAAACGCGGAGAAAATGGTTTACAGGTTTATGTAATGTGTGAAATACCTTCGAATGTAATTTTGGCCGAAGAATTTGCCAAGATTTTTGATGGTTTTTCGATTGGTTCCAATGATTTAACGCAATTAACTTTGGGAGTAGATCGTGATTCGGCTTTGGTTGCTCACGTATATAGCGAAAAAAATAAAGCAGTAACAACCTTAATCAAACAAGTAATACAAATTGCTCACAAACATAAACGCAAAATTGGTATTTGTGGTAAAGCGCCTAGTGATTACCCAGAATTTGCCGAAATGCTCGTGCGAGAGGGGATTGATAGTATTTCACTTAATCCTGATACAGTAATTTCTACTCGTGAACGAATTTATAATGTAGAACATACTTTGGGAAAAACTGGTAAAAAAAATAATTTTAAATTCTTGAGTTTAGTGGTGGCGATTGGTATGCTTGGTTTTTCTTTGGTGCTCTTGGGAGCAGGTTGTACTAAAAATGATTTTGATAAATTTAATAAAGAAAATACTAAAATAGAACAAAGTGCTGTGGATATGGGGCCAGCGAGAGTACGAGAAAGAATTACTGAAAAAATTAACGAACAAATGGGCAATCAATTATTAACCTTTAAAGAAAGTAGTTTTGCTAATTTTACTCTGCAATATCCTGTGGGTTGGAGTATTGAACATACAGATAATAGTTTGGTGCTAAAAGATGAAAAAAGCGGGGCTTATTTCTTTGTTTCTACCAATGGCTCACGAAGCAGTGAGAAAATGTCGGCTGAAGCTTTGACTACTTCGACAATTGGTGGTAAAGACGTTGTGCGTTATAAAGATGCTTTACCAGAAGAATTGGGTGGTGAATTTGAAGCTGTAGAGATTGGTAAAGGAGTAGGGACTTTGTTTGTAAGGGGTAAAGGAGATAAATTTGAAGTGATTTTGAATTCGTTGAAGTTTTAATGGTAGTTAATAAAGTCTATAAAGTTTATAAAATAAAACCACTCTAAAAAGAGTGGTTTTATTGTCCTTTCATTATGAAGGATAGATGGCGCGTCAGAGGCGACGAGGGATGGTTTCTCCCCCTTGTAGGGGGAGTATGAGGGGGTCTTTAGCAATAAAAAACAAGGATATTAAATTAACATGGTTAAACATTACTAACGACCCCACCTTACCTCCCCTACAAGGGGAGGATTACGAATTGTGTTTGTGCGCGCGTGAACGAGTGAATGAACGTTGTTGTCCCCTCCTGGAGTTTACCCCGTACCAGGTTACGGGGAAGGAGGGGTGGCCGGAGGCCGGGGTGATTTTAATAAAACAAAAATCCGCTCGCGCGTGCCTTGCCGTAGTTGCTTTTAAAGCAACGAAAGCAGGATTTCCTCCACCCCGCAACCCATTAAATTAAGTGGAATGCGGGGTGGTGGCGCGAGCGGATCTCGTACCACCCGGCGGTCCAGTTGAAAAGTTCATGGTGCTCCTTACTCGGCGATCGCAGTCGTGACCGCGGGCTGCGGTTGGAATCGCGAGGCCAAGACCTCGACGAAGGCTTCTTTCTTTTCTTGATCGAAGCGGAGACGTAGAAGTTTGTCCGCTTTTCGGTGTTGGAAGTTTACTGCCTGATCTAATGCCCAATAGTATTTGTCGTTCTGGTAGCCTTCATAGGGCATTCTGTCCACAACTCCCTTGGGACAAATAGCCAAACGTCCATTGGACATTAGCCAGAAGACACCCATGTCTTTACTCTTGGTCTTTTGGCAGATAGCATGAGCCAGAAGTTCGACCGCATCGGCCGAGTCGATGCCGATTTTTTTGATCTCCCACTTGAGAACGATTGCGCGATACTTGGCCAAGGCCTTCTGTTTGAGTCCCCATTTTACCAGGACAAACACAAGCACCAGACCAACCAACAGGGTAAGCAGGAACCAAAGATTGATAGACATGACAAGAACTCCTTGTAGCCCTTTTGGGCGCGTGGGTGTTTGGCTAAAGCATAATACAGCTGGGTGGAAAAGTCAATATTGACAAATTTATAGTTTTGGGTTATAATGGCAACACTATATTTTTAATCAAAACTGCTATGGGAATGAGAAAAAAAATCAATGCTATAAAAAAAGTAGAACGCGCTAAAGCAAAAATAAAAAGAGATAAGGCAAAATTAAAAAGATTAAAGAAAGCCGAAGCTTTGGCAAACACAAAGTAATTTTACGTCGCGTTGATCGCGACTTACGGACCGGTAGTTCAACTGGTTAGAGCACCGCCCTGTCACGGCGGAAGTTGCGGGTTCGAGTCCCGTCCGGTCCGCAAAAAAACAACCAACTTTGTGGCTGTTTTTTTTGCGGCCGGAAGCGAGCAAACTGCTTTGCTCGCGTCGGGACGAGAACGCCGGAGCGTTGTCGGGCGACGCAGGTTGGCGAGCCCGACCGCGAGGCGGTGGCTAGCCCGAGAAGGCGGAAGCCG
>Ga0172379_10007529_pt1 | contig 14105 bp, 5 predicted proteins | sample GrowelOW334metaG_FD_119756 | JGI IMG/M metagenome (GOLD analysis project Ga0172379, IMG submission 119756) | Groundwater microbial communities from an aquifer near a municipal landfill in Southern Ontario, Canada - Groundwater well OW334 metaG | ecosystem: Environmental > Aquatic > Deep... | reverse complement strand
GATGGTTCCTTCTATTATGAACCGACACTGCATAAAGTATTTGTGCAATTGTTCACAGACACCGGCAGTGCGAACGAAATACGCGTATCTCTCCGTGCGTCAAAAAAGTGAAATTCAATTTTAACGGCAGAGCAATATTTTCCCGATCCTTACTTGCAGTGATGACATCATGAACAATCATGGCATCTCTTTTGTTTCTCGTTCCCAACGTCTCGTTGGGAACGCATGCTGATCGAAACTCTGTTTCGTGAATATGTTGAAGATTTATCCACTCGTTTCATTAGTACGGCTTTTCGGCTACACAAGAAGAAGATAGGCATTCGTTGTAAAAAAAAATTAGAAATCATACAATTTGTCTGTTCGGGAACGATCAGGAGCCAGCCAAATTTCCCCTCAAATCATTCCAAAATTGCCGGTTTCCGTTTGCGCAAAATCTTTTTTAAAACTGATTTAAAAAAACGCGCATCTTCCCCCATACAGTAACCACAAAATTGCGGAATTTCGTAAAATCTCGCCGGTTTTATTTCACACAAAAAAAATCGAAAAAAAAATTTTAGGGGTGGTCCGATTTCACGTTTTTTTCAGTATAAACATATATAGGGGTTATTGTTTGATAGCACTTGAATTGACCTAAAAACCATTAAATTCAGACAATGATTTTTCATAGAGGAAAATAAAACAATGACGGCATCACATTCAAAGGATTTTATGACAAGAAAAATATTGGCCGCGTTAGTATCCGTTATTCTCTTTACCGCTGTTGACCGCAAAGAGGAGCCGACGAAACCTCCGGTGACAGAGCAGCCGCAGGATACCACCAGCCACAATTGGGTTTTTGAAAAGCCTGTTTTTCTTGGTGATGGTTCAAGCAGTGCATTGTACGATGTTGCAATAATTAATGATTCGCTAGCTTATGCTGTAGGTGAGATATATAAAAAAGACAGTATTGGGAATTGGGACCCATTACCTTACAATCTTGTAAAATGGAATGGAAAAGTATGTGAATTAAAACGTGTTACCATAAATTTTCGAGGCAACATGATTACACCCCCACTGTTTGGAAAATTTGCATTTACCCCCACTGATATTTGGTTGGCGGGAGGATTGGTTATTCATGGAGATGGAGCAATTTGGACACCTTATGATGTTCGTCTTCTTACTGGGTTTGATTCGTTGTCACTAGAAAAATGTTGGGGAGTGAATTCATCTCAAATGTATTTTGCAGGCATCGAAGGCAGTATTGCCCATTACAATGGTTCTACTTGGACCAAGATTGAGAGCGGGACGAATTTACCATTTCTTGATATTTACGGAGCAACAGACTCTAAAACCGGAGAGCAACAAATTCTTGCTCTGTGTAGTCAAAATCATCCACATGAGAGGGGATTGTATCAAATCAACGGAAACACGGCAACCCAATTATCAACCTATCCTTTGAATTACGATCTCAGCAGCGTTTGGTTTGTGCCGAATAAGCATTATTACCTTGTCGGTTCCGGTATGTTTGAAAAAGATTTATTATCGGAAAGTAATTGGAAAAATGGAGAAGCCGGTGTTGTTAAATATGGTTTAACAAATATACGAGGCAATAATGTAAACGATGTGATTGCTGTTGGTTCGTATGGTGAAGTGTTACACTATAACGGTGTAAGTTGGCAAAGTTATATTGACCAAACCGGTGTTGTGAATGGGGGGCAGGTCAGAACGAACTTCATTACCAAAACCTAATGATGTAATAAAATCCCAGTTAAATTGATTTTTTTAATTAAATACCCCCAAGTCTCATTTCGTTCTAAATATACCTGAATTCAGGTATTGCATATTAATAGATCTAATCTAATGTTAATACCAATTATTCACTTAATGTTAGTTCAACAAATTTTCTTAATGGAAACCTCGGATGAAAAAAATTATTCTCCTTCCTCTATTCAGCATGTTTTTCTTCCTCGGCTGCACTGAGGACAAACCTTGCACAACATGCCCTTCTTCAATCGATACCACCAGCCACGCATTTACCTGGCAAGCATTTACGTGGGGTGGAGGAGGTGGTTCTTCCATTACCGATATTGCCATATTAAGCGATACCAATATTTGGGCAGTCGGTAATATACAATTACCGGATTCTGTTGCCATGGATTCGGCGGGGCATAATTTTCCGTATGGAATAGCACATTGGGATGGTAAAAACTGGACGCTCCAGAGAATTTTTTACCATGACTACGGAACAACAGAAATGTTTGCCGGAGGGTTAACTTCTATTCTCGCCTTTGCCTCTAATGATATTTACGTTTGCTCGTATGCAAACCTTTTGCATTGGGACGGAAACAGTTGGACGGAAAAAGCATTTTTTATTACAGATGTTTCGCCTGTTCCTTTTAACGGGCAGGTTCAAAAAATGTGGGGAAGTGACGGAAACCATATCTATTGCGTCGGTAAATCGGGAGCAATTTATTTTTACAATGGTAGCAGTTGGCAGAAGTTGGAGAGTGGAACGACATTGGATTTACACGATATTTACGGAGCAACGGATAGCAAGACCGGAGAGCAGCAAATTTTAGCAGTAGGAAGCAGTAACATTCCGTTTGATAGAGTTATTCTTCGTATCCAAGGCAGCTCTGTCACAAAATTATCTTCCGCACCAATTGAGTATGAGCTTATTAGTGTCTGGTTTTCACCTAACCAGCATTATTATGTCGTTGGGGACGGAGTTTTCGAAAAAAAATCATTAAGTGAAAATTCGTGGAAAAACAGCCCTTTGGATATTACTACTTTTGGAATGAGCGTTGTTAGAGGAAATAATTTAAATGATGTTTTCTGTGTTGGCAGCTTTTTGGAAATTATTCATTACAACGGTTCAACGTGGTATAACTATTCAAAAGAAATACCACATGATGACGGCGCATTAGGTGCATTGGATATTAAAGGAAATATTGTTGTTGTCGCAGGTCAACTGGGGCAGGATGCAATAGTGATGATGGGTAAACGATAAACTATACAATACAAGAGAGGAGGTGGAAGGAGATTAAAAATCGGATCGAAGCGGCAAAATATAACACCCCATTCCGATGCTCGTAACATCAATGGAAACCTTGTTATTGCTGTTGGAGTAGCAGATTTACCCTTAGCGGCGATAACTATTGGTAGAAGAAAATAAAAAGGAAAATATGAGAAACCAAACAACAAAAATTTTACTTTCGGTTTTACTCGGCGCATTTCTTTTTCTCGGAGTTGACTGCAAAGACGATAAGCCATGTCTTACTTGCCCAACCCCAGTTGATACCACCTCTCACGATTTTGAATGGACGATTGATACAATTGGCGATGGGGGAAACGGCGTTTTTTACGACGTAACCATTATTAATGATACACTTGCATATGCGGTGGGTGAATTGTACCAAAGAGACTCAACTGGAAATATAGATCCCAATATGTTTAATGCTGCCCTTTGGAATGGCCGAGAATGGAACTTATTGCGAGTCGATGTCAAACTTACATACATTGGCTCCTCGGATATTACAAATCAAGATCCCCTCATAACAGTTTTTTCTTTCGGATCAAAAGACATATGGTTTGCATCTAAATCAGGTGGAGTGACTCAATTAAAAAATGATCAATGGATAATGTTAGACATTCCTTTTAACAAGGGGCCAGGTGCAGTCAGCGGCATGTGGGGAAGGAACAATAACGATATTTACTTCAGTGGAAAGGGAGGGCGTATTGTTTACTTTAATGGAAGTGATTGGATGCAGCTTGAGAGTGGCACAACAACGAATATTAATGACATTTATGGGATTAACAAAAACGGAAGAGAAGAAGTGTATTGTGCTATAACTAATTTTTTTGAACCGAAAGATAAAAAAATATTACGGATAACAAACACGACACAAGTAGATTCCATCGAGTGGACACCAGAAAGAAATGTGAATTCTGTATGGACTGCAGATGGTTCATTTTTATATGCCGGCGGAGAAGGATTGTTTGAAAATAGCTCTGGTGAGTGGAAAGAGATAAGATATGGAGCAAGTAAATATATTCACCATATTCGCGGAAGTTCGGCAAACAATATTTTTGTTGTCGGCGATGTTGGTTTAATAGCTCATTACAACGGCAGCACATGGAAAATATTTCCGTTTGATTCAAATATTTCATTCGGGAGTATTGCTGTAACAAATAACTTGGTTATTGCTGTAGGGGTAAATGGAGTAGTGGTAGGAAAACGAAAAAATAAATTTTAAAAACCTTCCGCGTGGGTGGTGCCACGCAGAAGGGATAGCAGCAAACGAAAGGCGGCGTGGTCTGATAAACACGGATGTTATTCACTAATGGAATAACCCCGCCTTTTTTGTTTGCTTTTTAATTACACCAGAAACGGAGGTTTATGGATCTTTAACGTAAAATACTAAAATATTTTTTCTAATAACAGCTATAATATTGAAAGGGAGACGATATGCAAACTTTAAAACAGTTGTTAATTGGTTGTTTTGTTCTCTTCATCGTTTTCACGGTGGAAATAACCGCACAACCCAGAGGAATAGTACGGAAAAATTTATTCACAACCATTCAAGCCCCTTCTGCATTTACGGACAGGCAAACACTCGGAAAGGTTGCAACAGCAACATTTAACATCAGTTATTCTGCAGATTTTCCCGATTCGGCTAGAACAGCATTCCAATTTGCTGTAGATATTTATAAGTTTATTCTAAATACCAATACCGGTCAAACAGTCAACATTTACGCAGTGTGGGATAGCACACTTGATAGTCAGAAACTTGCTGAAGCCGGGCCGACGGCATTTTATCCCATAAATTCAGATACGACTCTTAAATATCCGGTAGCATTGGCTGAATACAAATTGAACACTAACTTAAATGGAGATAATTCTGATATTCATGCCCAAATAAATAAAAATCAGCCGTGGTATTATGGAACTGATGGGATACCACAGGTCGATAAGGTAGATTTTGTTGAAACTGTAGTACATGAACTGATGCACGGGTTTGGTATGACGGGAATATTTAGTTATGACGCGACAACTGGAAAAGGTAGCTGGACAACCGACGGGTATAGGTCTATTTACGATAACGGATGCATCTCTGGAAATAATCATGGGACGTCCATTTATAAGTTGACAAACAGAACCATCTTTCCATCTCCATCTTCGGAATTAGGGGTGCAAATGATAAGTGGAAATCTTTATTTCGACGGGAATAATTCGTACGGTGTCAATTATGGTTCTACGGTAAAACTTTTTAGCCCATCAACGTGGGCAAAAGGCTCTTCAATTTATCATCTTGATTCTGCCGTTTTTAAATCTGGTACAGGAAACGGTTTAATGGGACCTGCCGGTCATTATGGTTCTGCAATCCATTCCCCCGGTGAAATTGGTTTGGAGATACTTGAAGACTTAGGATGGTCTGTAAACAGAATAATCACCATAACTTCGCCTTTGGCAGGTGATTATCTTCAACCTGGGCAAACGTATAAAATTAAATGGGGAGATAACAAGGGAGGTTCTGTTTCGATTCAATTATTGAAAAAAAATGCTGCCGGTCAATTTTCGTACTATGCGGATGTTACCTCGCTATTTATAGGTGCAAAACCACTGGATTCATTATCATCCTGGACTATTCCGGTAAATTACCCGAACGATCAATACAGGCTTAAAATGTTGGATGCCACTAACGGCTATTCATTTAGCGGCGTGTTTATAATTTCAAATCTTCCGACGGTGGCAACCCCAACTTGTAATCCTGTTCCCGGATATTACACGACAACTCAATCGGTTTCTATACATTGCATAACAGACAGCGTGCAAATTTTTTACACAAAAGACCGTACCGATCCATCCTCTTCATCCACGAGAATTCAATATACAAGCGGACAAACAATTACAGTGGATAAGGATATGGAAATTAGGGCAATTGCGAATAGAACAAATTACAATTCCAGTAAGGTTGCCATTGCGGCATATTATATCGGACCTTATGTTCCGCCTCCAACCATTAATCTTGAAAACGGAACTTACCCGATTGAAACAAAGATTATTGCAACCGCAGCACCTGGAACGATGTTAATGTATACATCCTGTTTTCCAGCTTCGGGTTGTTCAGGAACCTTTGCGCCACCTGGACCAACAGATGGCACATGGTGGACATACCCTTACTATTCATATCCATACGCAGAAACAATAAAATTTAAATTTCGAAGTTACGTACCAAGCAGCAATACCTGGGGAGAAATAATTGAAAGGACATATACACTAGTAAACGGCACACGCATTGCCCAACTTGATAACACCCTTAATTCGTTTGGTCAATGGAAACGGTTTGAGGGGAACCATTGGGAACCATATCCCGACACAAGATTTTTACCCGTTACAACACCAACAACGTATCCGTTGTTGGCAGAACAAAATTATAAATCGGGAACAGCCCAGAAATATCAACAATGGACGACCTCTGAAAACGATATTTACATAGTCAATCATTCAGATGTTTCGGTTAAAAGCACCACTCAATCGATCTTTGCGCGATTTCTCTCTGCGGAGCTGGCGAAAATACAAATACAGGTCGATAATGTTCCGATTACAGGGTACGGCACTATACAATTTAAAGATCCATGGTTAATTGATTCTACCGACCAATACGGAACGCCAACGAACCGTAGTTTAAACGCTTTAATAAAGAATCGCACATCTCCGCTTACTTTAGATTCCGTAACCTCCTATAACGGTGATATTTACAGGGGTGTATTTTTAAATCAATTTCCACCAACTGATACTTCGCATCCTCCTTATTACACCGTTCGCGTGCCGTTGACACAATCAATAAATACAATTGCATCTACATTTTTAAATTGGAGCTACGATCCGAACTCAATTAGTCTATCCGGTACAAATCCGAGTGGTTACGACCAAAAAGCGGTGGTGTTTAAACAGGCAAACGCAACGCTCTCTGCAAACTACAAAGGTCACATGGCAAGCAATTCAGCATCGGCCATTTCCAACAGCAGTCAACGTAAAGTAGTACGCACATACGGACCTGCAACATTGCATGCTGCATACGAAAGCATGGGATACGTGTGGTACGAAACCAGTACCGATGAGGGAGCAACATGGCAAATTATGAACGGCGGTCAGCCAATTTCTGCTTCTGGCGGAAGACTACCTTCGCTTTGCTCAGTGGAAAATGTTTACGGAGCTGACGCCGTTCTTATTGCATATCAGGAAGGTTCATCTCTAAAATTAAAATGTTTTGCTAAAACAACATCGGGCACAACTTTTAATTATCTTACATCTCCAACCGATATTGCAAGCAACCTTACCGGAATTACCGATGCAAATCCGGTAGTTACCTGGACAATAACATCAGGTGGCAATATGGTTATGGTGGCATGGGAAGCAAAAGTGCCAAGCGGCTTTTCTACAATTAAAGGACTCCGGTATTGGAGTGCCAACCTCAACATGAGCAATAACAATTTTTCTTCGTTTAGCACAGGAACGAATGGAGTGATAACAAATGCTTCTGCAAATTCTTCCCATCCCACCCTCACAGCATATCCTGGCGGGTCAAACTTTTACATTGCATGGCAGGAAACATTACAAGCCATTAATTATAAAAACATTACCACAAGTTTAGTACAAAACGCTACATCAACAATATCATCCGGTGTTGGCTATAACGGAAATACTCAACCGTCAATTATGTATAATTCCTCTGATAATTCTGTGTATGTCGCATGGATCGGAAATCGAAAGGAACAAGATGCTGACGGAGAAAAATATATAGCATATAGAGCCATAGTAAAAAATCTTTCAAACAGTACAACCACGGTGTTTGGAGATTTTATTTACAGCACCACTCTTACGCTTAATGGAGATAATACATTTATTGCCGCGTGGTCAGATATGGACGGAACAAGTAAGTATTCAAGAAGTTCTTCGTTTGGAACAATTTCAGCATTTTCAAAGAACGGTTCTGGAATGACTGGCAGCAATGTTCAGGGAATACCGGGTAACTCTTGGAGCACAATGTATGGAGTAATGCTTAATACACAAACTTCTCCGTATCAATTAATCCAATCTGATAATTTAACACCAGGCATACAAAAGTCTGAGGGATTGGCTTCGATATTTAATGGAAGAGAAGGCGTTGTTTATAAAAACGACGCACAATTTTATTTCGCTATTGGGGATATTATTGTAGATAATGCTTCTGTCGGCTTTATTGAAATTCCAGATAGTGTTGTCATAGACAGCAAGGGAAAAGCAAACAGCTATCTGACAACAAAACCGTTTACAATAACAAATAACTCTAATTTTGGTTTTGGTGTTCAGTACGGTGTTGTTGATTCAGCAGGATGCTCCGAATATTTAAAGAACGGCAGTTTAGTAACGTTTAATGTTCAACTTATTGATAATGCAACGAAAGAAATAATTGATGAATACGATAATGTTTCTTTTACTGCACAAAATGTCTTTCAATACAACAATATCGGTTACACCGTCAATACGAAAGGTGCGGGAACGAAAACGGTTCAACTTCGACTGGTAGTAAACGATACGTTTGATGGAGAATATTCAGTTACCAAACGGTACAATGACGTATCAATTATTGGTCTTCGTAAAAATGGAGAGAGGAATAAACAGGTTGGGATTAAAGGAACTCAGGTTGTAACCAGTTACGCTCTTGAGCAAAACTATCCCAATCCATTTAATCCGACAACAACAATCACATACGCACTGCCGAATGAAGGACACGTTGTATTAAAAATATTCGATGCTGTCGGGCGTGAAGTAATGACACTTGTTGACAGCTACAAATCATCTGGCCGTTACAACGTCACCTTCGATGCATCAAAACTTGCCAGCGGTATGTATGTGTACAAGTTGGTTTCTGGTGAATATTCAGCAGTGAAGAAAATGATGTTAATGAAATAATTCATTGCAGTGATGCCATGATGAACAATCATGGCATCACTGTTTTTTTAAAATTCGTGAAATCCATTTCTTTCGAATTTTATCTGAATTTGAATGTTGATTTAGGATTGTTTCATGAATGCCTGTATATGGGCAAAATTTCTTCTTGACACTTACAATGCGATAGCTTACCTTTTGGAAGCCCTTCCATTTATGCAAAAAACTCTATCATTCCACATCTAAGGGCTGCTTGCAAATTCAAATATTGTACGGATTATTTTGAATTTGATTCCATTCTATAAGCTCCATCGGAAAGGATTCGCCGGCACATGAGGTTTTGATATTTCAACAATTGAAAAAGCTCTTCATCGCTATTCCTTCATAACATTCGCTTTTCCAATTAATTCATTCACTTCTACACACAACCATTTTGGTGGGTTATGAAAAAAATATTTTTCTTCCTTCTCCTCTGCACCCATGCACTTCTTCTTTCACAAACGGTCCCCGTCACGTTCCACTTCCGTCCTCCCAACACATCGTTTACCGCTCTCCGGCTGGTCGGAACGATGAACGGATGGAACAATGCGGATAATGCACTGGCAATGACAGATCCGGATAACGACGGGGAATATACCGTTACCGTTTCGTTGACGGCAGGAACGGATTATGCCTATAAATTTTGTATGAATGCGGACTGGGGCTTGGCGTATGGCGATCCTGACAATCCCCGCATTAATACTTCCGACAATGATAATTCGATGCTGCTTGTGAAAGATCCGATGATTACGTACCTGCTTCCGCGGGATAAGGATTCAAAGAACAAAGTGTATGTGGATACGTCGAAGTACGGAAACCCGATCAGGATGATTATTGCAAGCTCGGCAGGAAAATCGATCGATCCGGATTCGTTGATCGTGGCCATCGACGGTGTTCCGTTGAATAATTCCTCCCAGTATTACGACAGCACCAAAAAACAATTCCTCTACCTTCCCGATCCGCCGTTAGCTGTCGGCAATCATACGATCACCGCATCCATCAAGTCCGCTGCCGGTACAGATTTCAAAACGGCAACCTATACGAGAAATCCCGGCCAGATCGTTTATAAAGTTCCGGTCGATTTTTACTACGATCAAAACAATAAAACCGTTCAGTTCGCCCAGCAGTTGACCGATGTTGCCGTCGTGGGAAGCTTCAACAACTGGAATGATTCTTTTAATCCAATGACGAATGTCTCCGGAAACGGAGTGTGGGAAACGACGGTGCGGCTTGAACCGGATTCAATTGAATACAAAATTAAATTAAATAAAATTTCGTGGGAAAACGATCCGGACCAGCCGGCGATAAATTCCGGAAGCGGAAACAATATGCTTGTCGTTATTGCCGATTCGACTGCGTCGATGAAACTTCTTTATCCTGCGGAGAATCAAACTTTTAAAAACGATACAACGGTGAATTTTAAGATTCTCCTCCGCCCGGGGGCGGCATCCAAAGGGGTCGATACGGCAAGTATTGCGTTGTTATACGACGGAGTGCCCGAACCGCTGAACTACAACAGCGATTCAACCGTTACGGCGGCAATTTCATTCTCCGGCGAAGGAAGACATACCGTGGAAGTCTCTTTTAAGAATAAAGAAAATGATCAGGCCGATGAGATCTTTTCATACGGAATTTCTTCCGCAGCGAACGGCGTGTATGCCGTCGATGGCATTGGTGATGATCACTATTCATATCCGGCGGGAAGCGCTGCCGGTTCGGCGGATATTCTTTCCGTCGCCGTGCAGGAAACGCCGCAGCATGATTCCCTGAAATTCATTATTCAGATGAGAGACATCGATGATCGGACACGAATCGGCCTTCTCATCAACAATCCGGCAAGCGGCCTTGTCAACGATCCGCGCCAGCTCGAAATCAAACTGCCGGACTGGAATGGGCAGGGGGTGTTTGCCTCCATCGGCGTGCCGGGCAACAGCTACGAAAACAGCGCTGTTGAAAACAGATTTATGACTGCTAACAGTCCCGTGACGTACGATACGAACAGTATTGCCGTGAACAGCGATGCGGCAGCGACAAAGCGTTTTGAATTTACTGTGAGTTTAACATTCCTCGGCCGCTTTATGGAAGGGTGGACCGATGTGCGGGAATTCTGCGTCTTTTCGTATCTTGCGAATTCCGACAAAAGCGGAAATGGATACGAAGTCGGAACGGCTGAAGGAGCGACCAGTTCTCTCTCCGATCCGGATCTGTATGATGCTGCGTTCATCCGGAGCACATTCTGGCAGAACCGTATGTTCAGCAATTATCTTTCGAACGGCTCGCGCCTGGTATCGTTCGACGGAACGGGAAGAGGTTTGCTTCCGTTAACAGCGGCGCAGATTTCGGACAGCCTTGCAAACAAACAAGTCTACATCTCATTTCTTACTCCTGCTGCCGACTATTGGCACCCGGATGTGACGATTCACGGAGTCATTACCGATACGACACTTTCAACAGCCGTATTGATCTTTAACGGCGTAGAAACAGACCACAGCGTGTCGAACGGAAAATTTGATCTTCCGGTCACTTTAAAAGAGGGAAGCAACACCGTTGCGATCAAAGTGACGGATACGAACAATGTCGCGACAACATCAAAACAATTGGTGCTGACGTACACGCCGGACAAGAAACCGGCCATTCAACTGACAGGATCGGCAGCCGGGCATTCGATATCGTTAACCGCATCGGCAACATCGCCCATCGGAGAACAACTCAGTTACGCCTGGACGGGCGACGCAAAGAATCCCGCACCGGTCTCGATTTCTTCTGCGACAAACACGGCAAATTTTACACTTCCGCAAAACGACGGCGAATATATTTTTACCGTGACCGTTACCGACGCCAAGAGCAACTCGGCATTTGCCAAAATTGCCCTGAAAGAATTCGGAGATTCGGTGTACGTCGCCGCTCCGGGTGATAATTATCATGCCGCGTGGATTGACTCGGCAATTATCTATGAAATATTCCCGCGTTCGTTCTCGGAGCAGGGAGGATTCCAGGGGATTACCGCGAACATCAATAAAATAAAATCGCTGGGAGCGAACACGGTGTGGCTGATGCCGGTCTTCAACGGGCCGACGGTGCACGGATATGAAATTACCGATTACTATTCGCTCGAAACGGATTACGGATCGAATGCCGATTTCGTCAACATGCTCGCGGCAATGAAGCAAAACGGAATCAGGGTCATTCTGGATATGGTGCTGAACCATACCGGTATCGGCCATCCGTTTATGCAGAATGTCTTCAAGTACAAAGAATATTCACCCTGGGCGGATTTTTACATCTGGTCCGGAGAGCCGGGTGTTTCAAGTTTCCAATATTATTTTGACTGGTCGTCGCTGCCGAATTTGAATTACGACAATCCCGATGTATCGAAATATTTTATCGATGCATCGAAATACTGGCTGCAGAATTACGACATTGCCGGGTACCGGTGCGATGTTGCGTGGGGTGTTGAAGAACGGAACAGCCAGTTCTGGCAGGAGTGGAGAAAGAGTGTCCGGAGCGTGAACCCCGATGCGTATCTTCTCGCAGAAGCATCGTCAGCAGACACGACATTCTATAAGAAGCGGTTCGATTCTGCGTACGATTGGGATCTGCGTAATCTGATGATCGGCGTCTTAAACGGTTCCAAAACACTCGGCGATATGAACAGACAGGCGATGCATTCGTATTCACCCTTTGCCCGTCCGTTCCGATTTATCGAAAACCACGATGAAACGAGGGCAACGTCAATGTTCGACGCGAATCGCTCGCTGCTGATGCACACGGTCGTTTTCACGCTGAATGGAATTCCGCTTATTTATTCAGGGGGAGAAGTCGGCGAGAGCACGCAGCGTGATCTGATCAATTGGACCGATCCGAACAATATGGAGCCTTATTTTGCGCGGCTGGTGCAGATCAGAAAACAGTATATCCATAATCCTTCGGTCAAACGCATAGCAAACTCCGACACGGCAGATGTCTATTCGTACTCCACCATCAGCGGCGATACAACGCTGGTGACCGCGGCTAATTTTAAAAATACCTCCGGCACAGTTTCGCTGGATGTTTCGTCACTGCCGTACGACGGCAGCAGCGTCTATTACCTTACCGATCTGTTCACCGGCGACGCCGTTACCATTCAGCCGGGGAGCAGGAGCGCAGTCTCTATTGCATTGACCAACTATCAGGCACGAGTGTTTTACTATGGACTCACGCCGATCACGGTATCCGTTCTCGATAAACCGAAGGCATTGATACCGAAAGAAATGACGCTTCAGCAGAACTATCCCAACCCGTTCAACCCGTCGACGACGATCAGCTACGGGTTATCGGGGAACAGCATTGTAAAACTTCAAATCTATAATGTGCTCGGCCAGGTGGTAAAAGAATTAGTGAATACCGAACAGGAGGCAGGATGGTATTCGGTAACGTGGAACGCTTCGGCGGCATCAGGCATTTATTTCTACCGGATTGAAGCGGTGAGCGCCGGCAACCCGAACGAGCGATTCGTTCAGGTGAAGAAAATGATGCTGTTGAAATAATTAGAAACAGTGATGCCATGATGAACAATCATGGCATCACTGTTTCAATAGTTCGGATTTTTCCGCTGAACAAGAAGAAATTGATATTCGTTGTAAAAAAAAATTAGAAATCATACAATTTTTCTGTTCGGGAACGAACAGGAACCAGCCAAATTTCCCCTCAAATCATTCCAAAATCGCCAGTTTCCGTTTGCGCAAAATCTTTTTAAAAACTGATTTAAAAAAACGCGCATCTTCCCTCATACATTAACCACAAAATTGCGGAATTTCATAAAATCTCGCCGGTTTTATTTCACACAAAAAAAATCGAAAAAAAAATTTTAGGGGTGGTCCGATTTCACGTTTTTTCCAGTATAAACATATATAGGGATGGTTGTTTGATGGTCCTTGTAAACTGATACAATTTCTGAATTAAGGCATTAACAATTCATACGAAAGAATGATGTTATAAGATTATGGTGAAAAGAATCAATGGTAAAAGAAAAATTCTTTGAGTAACCTTTAATATTTCTTTTACCAACGAATAAATCACTGATAATTCATCCAATTAAAGGAAATTCGATGAACCAAAAATTGTTGACTCTATCATTTGTCGCCTTATGGTGTGTCATATTTTTTTCCGGTTG